>ERZ1023963.382-NODE-382-length-9568-cov-7.306633_pt1 | contig 9568 bp, 9 predicted proteins | sample MGYA00380427_ERZ1023963 | MGnify/ENA primary metagenome ERZ1023963 (study PRJEB33179, sample SAMN07449061) | human gut metagenome | biome: Human-gut; feature: Human associated habitat; material: Faeces | host: Homo sapiens | place: India:Kasaragod | collected... | reverse complement strand
TTATCTTGACAATGAGGAAAGGCTGATAGCTACCACTTTGCAGCCGTTGGTGCAGGTGGACGAGTTTGCCTGTTTGGAAGTGGCATGGATTAATGAGTTTGGTGCGTTTTTGAATTGGGGATTGATGAAAGACCTTTTTGTACCTTTCCGTGAACAAAAGATGAAAATGCAGAAAGGGAGAAAGTATATAATACACGCACATATAGACGAAGATAGTTACCGCATTATGGCATCTGCTAAAGTGGAGCATTATCTTTCTAAAGAACATCCCGACTATCGGCTGGGACAGGAAGTGGATATCCTGATATGGCAGAAAACAGATTTGGGATTTAAGGCTATTGTGGAAAATAAGTTCAGTGGTTTGCTTTACGATAATGAGATTTTCCAACCTTTAGAAACCGGTATGAGGCTGAAGGCTTATGTAAAGCAGGTGCGTGAGGATGGTAAGATCGATTTGGTTCTGCAAAAGTTGGGCGCAAAGAAGGTGGATGATTTTTCGGAAGTGTTATTACAATATATTAAAGATCATGAAGGCTTCACTCCATTGAATGATAAAAGTGCTGCTGAGGATATCTATGATGCTTTTGGTGTCAGTAAGAAAACTTTCAAGAAAGCGGTGGGGGATTTATATAAAAAACGCCTGGTTGTTTTGGAAGCTGAGGGGATACGCCTCACTTAGTGGAGCTTTTCCCTACCGGATATAGGAAAAGCCCTATGAACTTATGGGGAAAATCAATTGTGGGGGAAAGCGATTTCCCCTATTTTTGTGCCATAGAACTAACAAACTAAAAACGGAACAGCTATGAAAAGATGGACTACATTACTGATAGTGATTTGTATGCTAGGTATAACTATTCCCGCAATGGGGGCCATGAGTATCAGCAAAATGAGACAGAACACTCGTTTCCTTACCGACCGTATGGCATATGAACTGAAACTCACTCCGCGGCAATACAATGATGTATATGAGGTGAATTATGATTTTATCAATAATGTCCGTTATCTGATGGATGATGTGGTAAGAGGCTATGATTATGCGTTGGAACGTTACTATGATTTTCTGGATGTGCGTAATGATGATCTTCGTTGGATACTTTCCAGTGCGCAATATCGTCGTTTTATGAGGGCTGAGCATTTCTACCGTCCCATTTATGCGCATGAGAACAAATGGCATTTCCGTATTTATCTGGTATATAATAATGTGAATTTTTTCTACTATGGCAAACCGCATCATTATGCTAGTTATTGCGGAGGGCATTATCGTACTCATTTCAATAATGTCAGTTATTATAAGACCCATTATCGTGACCATTACCGCCATGATGTGTACGATGGCCATTATCGTATCCGCCATGACAGAATGACGTATGATATGCACCGTCGTCGTGATTTCAATATAGCTGTTCGTCCTCCACAAAAGGAGCATCATCGCCCGGCCACTCCTCCTCAGACTCGTCCAAACAGACCTCAAATCCATCCTGACAGGCCGTCGGGTGATCATCGTCGTCCGTCTGTTCCACAGGCAAGGCTGGACAGACCGAAGAAGGATCAGAATAACAAGCATGATGGGCGCCCTTCACGACGTGGACAGAACTCACAGGTTGATAAAGACCGTCATGAAAATAGGCGTATTACTCCATCCGGCAGGGATGTGAGAAGAGGAAATGGTAAGAAAGAGAAAGATTCGGACCGTTCAGGAGGAAGCAATAAAAGTAATTCTAAGGAAAGAACAGCAGTGCGTATGCGTACGGTATAGTATGATTTGAAAAACAACGAAAACCGACGTAAATAAGAGTCCGAAACACAATGAATTGTCCGGAATTGTAAAGGTCGTTTTTATGATGATTCACCACAGGTCAACGCAGAATCTGATTATGAATAGACTGTGAAAATCTGTGGTGAATCTTAATAATTTATTCCAAAGTAAGAGGAACTCCTTTGTAGAAATCCAGAATCTTGGTACGGAACAGATAGTCATATTTTGCTTGAAGCATATCCGAAACGGCTTTCATCCAATTGGTACGTGCCTCATTGTATTCAGTAGCGTTGGCTTTACCATTGGCATATTTTTCGCTCATCAGACGGAAGGAAGCTGCAGAAGCATCCGTAGCTGTATTACTGCTTTTGTATTTGCTTTCGGCAGCTACTGCATTATAGTATGCTTGCTGTATTTCTTTGAAAAGAGCCTTTTTGCTTTCTTCCAACTTCCATGATAAAGCAGTGCGCTGGATGCGTGCGTTCTTTACTTTATTTCGTGTGTCAAACCGGTTGAACAACGGAATGCTGAGTGAGAATTGCAGGTATTTATTAAAATTTTGATGCCACTGGCTGCTGAATGAAGCATTTTCTACTCCTGAGATATTATAGTAGTTTGTTCCTATACCGTCACTGAAGTCTAATTGCGGATACCAGGTACTTTGGGCAATACGGATATTTTTGGCCGCACCTTCCAGACGAAATTGGGCTGCTTTAATACTTGGTTTGTTCAGAACAGCTTGTGCATAGATATCTTCGGGAAGTGAAAGCAGAGTAAAATCATCCTCTACACGGGGAGATACTACTCCAAATCCGTCAGGAGTAGGAAGTTCCAACAGCTGGCTCAGTTCTAACAAAGCTAACTGATAGTTATTGTCAGCCTGTACTGCTGACATTTCGTCTTGTGCGACGCGTGCGCGGGCTTCATAGACTTCGGCTTCAGATGCTTTCCCATTTTTGAAATAGGCTTCTTTCAATTCCAGCTGTTCCCGGCTTAACTCTACTTGGTTGTGAGCTACTTTTGCCAATTCTTCATTAAAAAGAATTTGTAGATAGGCAGAGGTGACAGAAATGCTGATATCTTCTTTGGCCTTGTTCAAGTCTTCTGTAGCTGCTTTCAGGTTCAGTTTGCTGAGAGCGATGTTGTTCGGTATCCGCAATCCTGTAAATAAAGGAATACTGGTACTGAGTGAGAAGTTGGTGTTTTTGGTATTACGGTCGCCATACGTATTGTCTGCCTGCAAGGCACGGCCGAAGTTAAATGACTGGCCCACATTACCGTTCAGATTAGGCAGCCGGCTGTATTTAGCAGTATTCAAATCCACTGCATTCTGATCTCTTGCAGCTTCCTGTTGCTTGATACTCAGGTTGTGTTCTATAGCATAATCAATGCATTTACGTAAATCCCATTTTTCTTGGGAAACGGCCGGTAATGCAGTCAGGGTGGCCAAGGCTATAATGATTTGTTTCTTCATAATGATATTCTGTTATTTCTTTTCTGCTCCGCGTACTTTTTCATTGACATTCAGACCGTTCTTTATTTCAATCTGGATACCGTCACTCATACCTGTAATAACGGCACGACGGCTGAATTTCTGTGAAGGTACACTATCTGTCAATACGTATATAAAAGTAGAGTCGTTTTTAAACTCAACAGTACTTTCGGGTACTGCCAGTACCTTGCTGGCACGTGCCAGAACGATTTCCGCATTTGCGCTATATCCGGAACGGATGGTAATACTGTCGGGGACTGTGATGGCTGCTTTGATCTCAAATTGGTTGGCACCATTTTCTTCTACACCTTTAGGAGAGATATATTCTAGTTGTGCATCAAATTCCATGTTTTGTAAGGCTCCTAAAGTTATTTTTACCGGCATGCCTTCGTGTATGCGTCCTACTTCCGTTTCATCAATATTGCCTCGGAAAATCAGATCATTCATGTTGGCTACGGTGGCGATAGTGGTTCCGTCATTGAATGTGTTGCTCATTATGACGGAGTTACCGGCTTTTACGGGCACATCCAAAATCAATCCGTCAATAGTAGATCGGATAAGGGTACTACTGAATGAAGCCTTGTTTTTAGTGATACCTTCTTTGACTATTTCCAGGTTATCTTTGGCTGTTTGTAATTCTTCACGTGCCTGTTTTACGGCTACTTCACTCTTTTCATATTCTTCACTGCTGATAAGTTTGCTTTCGAACAGTTTTTTCATACGGGCAAAGTCCGTTTCTCCTTGTCTGGCATTGATTTCTGCCAGTCTTACACGGCTTTCTGCCGAGTTTAGTTGTCCCAGTTCGGGGATCACCTTTACTTTGGCAATCACTTCTCCTTTCTTTATTTTTTGTCCGGCTTCCTTATATACCTCGTCAATGATACCTGAAATCTGCGGCTTAATCAGAATCTCGTCACGCGGTTCTATTTTTCCGGTAGCTACAGTGGTCTTTTTCAGATCGGTGATTTCTGCGTTTAATATAGTATACACGCTGGCTTTGGGTTGTGATTTTTGATAGAGAAATACAAATGTTCCGATGAATATCAGTGCAACGATGACTAATAGTGCAATTTTTACATACTTTTTCATATCTGTTTGTTTTATTATTTTTTTATTCTTGTTTGTTCTTGCATGGAAACTTTATCCGTTACGTCGGACGGCTTTATTCGTCTCTTATAGCCTCAATGGGTTTGATGGCCATAGCGCGATAAGCCGGTGCCAATCCGGCCAGCATACCTAGGACCATCAATAAGATGCAGGCCCCGACGGCCATCCAGAAGCTGATTTGGAAATGAGCCTCTGTACCCGAAGCTGCCGTTCCTATTTCCAGCCCTTGTAAGATCAAGACTCCGAAACTAATTCCCATCAACCCTGCAAAAGTTGTCAATACCATGCTTTCAGAAAGAATTTGGTTTAGAATATCTTTAGGGCGTGCGCCAATGGCTCGGCGGATGCCGATTTCGGTTGTACGTTCTTTCACGGTAACCATCATAATATTGCTTACTCCGATAGCTCCTGCCAGCAATGTTCCCAAACCTACCATCCATGCCAAAATTTTGATTCCTGTGAACAGATTGTCAATCATGCTGAACATTGCTTCTGCATTGACCATGATCACCGCTTGTTTGTCGTCCGGGTGGATATAGTGCGCTTTCTTGATTACTTGTTCTATTTTGTCAGCTATACTGGTAACGGTCACACCCGGTTTTACGGTAATACAGACTAAATCAATGCGCTTTCCAAAATTGTATGCTTTTTGCATGGTAGTAAATGGAAGAGTTACACTATCCTCTGTTCCTGCATTGATATTCATGTTACTGGTTGATAAGCTAACACCTACAATCTGATAGTAAATACCATCCACACGCAAATATTGTCCGCATGGGTTTCCTCCTTGGGGAAACAGTTCGTCGTATACTCGTTTTCCTATGGTGCATACTTTCCGGCTTTCCAGTATGTCTACGTCATTGATAAAGCGCCCCATTGTAATATTTTGAGCTTCTATCTTTTCATAATCAGGTTGTAACCCTCTGACGGCACAGGAGCTTTTCTTGTCTCCGAAAATAGCAGTAGAGCCCCATCGGCTGATATTGGGAGTGATAACTTCTACTTCCGGTACGGCTTGGCGGATACGTTCCACATCGTTAAACTCCATATCCCAATAACGTCCTTTTCTAAATCCTTTATAGGCTTCACTGGTTTTATTACTTCCGAAAAAAACGGAATTGGTGGCGAATCCTTTAAAGTTGGCCGACATCATATCTTGTAGTCCCTGGCCACCCCCCATAAGGGCAACCAGCATGAATATGCCCCAAAAAACACCAAAAGCGGTCAATAGGCTACGTGTCTTGTTTCTGGTAATGGTGATGAATATTTCTTCCCACCTGTCTAAATCTATTCTCATAATTTTAATCTGCTCTAAGTGCTTCGATTGGTCGGATCATGACGGCCTTGCGGGCAGGAAAGAAACCTGCCAGTGTACCGGCTATCACCAATGTCATGGTTGCTTGTATGGCTATACTGATATCTACTGTGGGATTGAGGAAAACTGTTTCGGTGAAAACGCCTGCGTCTACAGTTTGGTTTCCTGCCACTGTGTTCATGTATTCCGTGGCAGCAATGCCTGCCACCATTCCTATATACCCGAAAAAGGTGGTAATTGTTACGCTTTCGGCTATGATTAGCCATAAGATAGATATAGGTTTGGCACCCAACGCTTTGCGGATACCAAATTCACGGGTCCGTTCTTTTACTGTGATCAGCATGATATTACTTACACCTACGATCCCACTCAGCAAAGGGAATTTGCCTATTACACTAATAACTTAATTCAGAATTCAGATACCTTTTTCTTGTTGCACGAATTGGGTGAAACGGTTCCACATCCAGATAGCGCCTTTGTCATCAGCTGTAAACCGGTGGTGTACGCCGATAGCTTTGCGGTACTCCTTTTCAAAGATTTCATTTTTTTCTTCTGTATCGAGTCCTTGTGTCATAAATATCAAATTGTTCAGCTTGTCACCTTTATTATATATGAGTTGTAAGGTGGTGAATGGGATGAAGGCGTTAGGTTGGAAACTTCCCTTGTCGGTAAAAAGGCCTACCACTTGATATACTACTCCATTGGCGTTGACAAATTTTCCGATAGCTTTGTCTGCGTCTTTTTTAAAGAGCATTTCTGCGGTTTTTGTATGAAGAATGATTACTTTTCGCCGTTGACGGATATCGATGTCATTGATAAATCGCCCCCCTGCAGGTTTTACTCTTTCTACATCCTTATGATTAGGGTATACTCCTTCCAATGTGGTGGATACATAGTCTTGTCCATATGTTAAAGTCACATTACTCTGACGTACGGTAGCTCCTACACTGATGACATTTTTGGGAAAATCGGTTTCGGTTATCCGATAGTCTTTATTGTCCAGTTCAATGCGGCGTCCTTCTTTTAATCCGTCGTATGCTTTGGAAGTCCAGCCGGGAAATACTTTGATGGAATTCATAGCCATATCTGCAGATGAGCTTTCGAAAGCATGGATTAGTCCGTTGCCTGCCCCCAGCAGTACGATCAGCATGAAGATACCCCAAGCTACGGCAAAGCCGGTGAGGAACGTGCGTAATTTATTGCGCTTTATTGTTCCGAATATTTCTTGAATAAGATCAATCATGTGTGTCAGTTATTTCATGAATCCGTTCTTGCCGAAAGGAGAGGCATTATGGTCTATGTTTTCTTCAATCCGTTCAATCAGTCCTTCCTTGAGATCGATGATTTTGTCCTTTTGGTTCGCTACTCCACTTTCATTAGTGACGACAACAATTGTCAGCCCCTCGTTTTTATGCAGTTCTTTCAGAATATTCATCACTTCCACGGATGTTTTGCTGTCCAGGGCTCCGGTAGGTTCATCGGCAAGGATGATTTGCGGTTTGGATATCAAGGCACGTGCTATGGCTACACGTTGTTTTTGTCCGCCGGACAATTCATTGGGCATATGATGCGCCCATTCTTTAAGACCTAGTTTGTCAAGGTATTCTAATGCCATTTGATTCCTTTTTTTTCGGCTCACTCCTTGATAGAAGAGGGGAAGAGCTACATTTTCTACCGCATTTTTAAAAGAAATCAGGTTGAAAGACTGAAAGATGAATCCTATCATCTGGTTTCTGTATTCGGCAGAGCGGGTTTCACTCAGATTCTTGATTAATACATCGTTCAAATAATATTCTCCCGAATCGTAATTGTCCAAGATGCCTAAAATATTCAATAAAGTGGACTTTCCGGAACCTGAAGCCCCCATAATGGAAACAAACTCACCTCGTTCTATGTCGAGGTTGATACCTTTCAAAACATGTAGCGGAGCTCCGTTATGATAGGTTTTGTTGATATTCTCTAAATGTATCATTACCGATGAATTTAACTTGTGTTTGTCTGGTTAGACGTGCCGAAGATACAAAAAGTTGCAATGCTATATGAAATAATTGAAAAAAAATTTGCTCTCTTTTTTCTCATTGTGTACATTTGCTCAAAATAACTAACCCTAAATAATAATATATCATGGTAACAGGCATGGAAAAACCCTACGTAGTAGGTATGGACATTGGCGGAACTAATACAGTTTTTGGCATCGTAGATTCGCGTGGTAACGTATTGGCTACCGATTCAGTTAAGACACAATCATTTTCTAAGATAGAGGATTATGTAGAGGCTGTCAGTTCAAAATTGCGTCCGTTGATTGAATCGTTCGGTGGCGTAGAAAAAATTAAAGGTATGGGTGTAGGTGCTCCTAATGGAAACTACTATAACGGAACCATTGAATTTGCTCCGAATCTTCCTTGGAAAGGGGTGATTCCCTTGGCTACTTTGTTTGAAGAAGCAATAGGTGTTCCTACTGCCTTGACAAATGATGCTAATGCTGCCGCTATCGGTGAAATGACTTATGGTGCGGCTCGTGGCATGAAAGACTTTATTATGATTACTCTTGGAACCGGTGTTGGTAGTGGTATCGTAATAAATGGACAACTGGTTTACGGACACGATGGTTTTGCCGGAGAATTGGGACATGTGATAGTTCGTCGTGACGGACGTCAGTGTGGTTGTGGTCGTAAGGGCTGTTTGGAAACTTATTGTTCGGCTACAGGTGTGGCACGCACGGCACGTGAATTTCTGGTTGCCCGTCCCGAACCTAGTTTGTTAAGAGATATCCCGGCTGAAGATATTGTATCTAAAGATGTTTTTGACGCGGCTGTAAGAGGGGATAAATTAGCACAAGATATCTTTGAATATACAGGACGTATTTTGGGTGAGGCTTTGGCGGATTTCATTGCTTTCTCCAGCCCGGAAGCGATTATCCTGTTTGGTGGATTGGCAAAATCAGGTGATTATATCATGAAGCCGATCCGTAAAGCTATAGATGATAATATCTTGAAGATTTACGAAGGTAAGACTAAATTGTTGATTTCTGAATTGAAGGATGCTGATGCCGCCGTGTTGGGAGCTAGTGCATTAGGCTGGGAAGTAAGAGAATAATGGAAAACAAAAAGCAAGGATATAAAGTTCGGAAATATCAGGGACCGGTAAAACGTTATTGCCAGATGTTGAATCTGAAAAACGATGCGGCCTTGATAGCCGAGTATAGAAAGCGTCATTCGGAAGGCAAGGTTTGGCCGGAAACATTGGCAGCTATTCGTGAAGTCGGTATTTTGGAAATGGAAATTTATATCCTGGGAACTAATTTGTTTATGATAGTGGAAACTCCTCTCGATTTTGATTGGGATACGGCCATGGCCAGAATGGCTACGTTGCCTCGTCAGGCAGAATGGGAAGAGTATATGTCTGTCTTTCAACAGGCAGAGCCGGGAGCGTCTTCGGCTGAAAAATGGCAGTTGATGGATAGAATGTTTTATCTATATGAATAACTTTCATTCTAGATAATAATAAGAAAAAGGATATGATAAAAATCATATCCTTTTTCTTATATTATAAAATTATAAACTTGTGTTCTTTATGGTAGAGCTCATCAGGCATTAGCCTGTTGGCTCATTAATTTCTGAAGCTTGTATTGCAAAGATTGGCAAGCAGCTCCCTTTCTCATTGCTTTGTATCTTCTTAACTGATACTGCAACATCTCGATTGTGTCATTTGTTCTTTTCATAATTACATCTTTTTTATGTTCTCCCGTTTGGAGAACTGGTTATTCCTAAAAACCTTTTGTTTTCTCTTTTACTACTGCAAAGATAACACCAAAATTCCTATTTATGTTTTAAAACATAGTATCAATCCGCTTTATTTAACTTTTAATGTGTATTTTGTCTTATGGTTTAGTATACGT
>ERZ1023963.381-NODE-381-length-9570-cov-11.691014_pt1 | contig 9570 bp, 10 predicted proteins | sample MGYA00380427_ERZ1023963 | MGnify/ENA primary metagenome ERZ1023963 (study PRJEB33179, sample SAMN07449061) | human gut metagenome | biome: Human-gut; feature: Human associated habitat; material: Faeces | host: Homo sapiens | place: India:Kasaragod | collected... | reverse complement strand
TAGTCCGTCTCGTGGGCTCGGTGATGTTTATAAGATACAGTCTCTATCATTATCATTAAGGAATTCTCTTATTATTGCTAAAGCTTCTTTTTCAAAATCTGATACTTTTTCATTAACATATTTTTCTGTTTTACTCATCATAGAATCAACCGAATCAAATTCTGATAATGCTTTTTTATCTTTAGTTAATAAATCATTCATTTCATTATCTATATCATTTACCCTATCTCTAACTTGTTCTATTTGTAATTTCAACCTATTAAAAGAATATTTAATTATAGGTTTAGATATATTAATTTCTTTAAGTTTTTTTCTATCAATAGTATCAAATATTTCATAAAACATTTCATCAGTTAATGATCTCAATTTATCAACTATATCAAAATCTATATAAACATCAAACAATAAATTATTATCATCTTCATCTTTTCTAGAATGATTAGATTGATGCCTAATAGTTTCCAATATTTTAAATAATGTTTCTTCATGATTATCTTCAAAATAATCATTTTTTACGCAATAGATTTTTCATTTATCAATTTATCAAATTCATCATACTTATCTGACTTATCAAAATATTGTTTATCATCTTTTATAGCTTTAATTAAATTATATATAGAAGAGCAATATACTTTAAACATTCTGTCTTTATCATTAAATGTATCTATACTATATTCTTTGTTGTCAAAATTTAAATATACTTTAGATAAAGTACTAGATGTTTCTACGAATTCTCTTATTCTTAGAATTCTATTAATATCTTTATTAGTATATTTCAATGTATATCACTGTCACTATAATAATTTATCAATTTCATTGCTCAAAAGTTGATTTAAATATTCAATATTTTTTTCTACATTCTTTTTTATATGTTCGATATTTTGAATTTTTTTTACTAATTCATTTTGTAGTTCAAGTGGAGCCATGATTAAATTACAATTTAATATATCATTTTTTCTTAAATTTGTTTGAGAATTTTTATCATCAAATGTAAGAAAATATTCATGTCTATTTAGGAGATATTTAAAATAAATGGGATTACATTTGAAATCGGAAAATGCACAAATTCTTTGATTTAAAGTATATTTATCATCGTCATCAACTAAAAAACATTTTGCAAGAGCTCTACCATTTGGCAAATCACTCATTACCATTGTGATTTCATTTTTTAATAACGGTGATAAATTTTCGGATGTTTTTCTTACATCAGTCAAATCACTTGAAATTGCTTTTGATGTAATTAATACATATTTACCGTTTTCATCAACTACTTTTTCATGTGCTTTACCATTTCTAAAACTAGCAATATCCTTCAATTTTTTTACTTCCCAGTTTTTATCATTATTATATCTATCACCAAACATGTCTATAAATATATTCCCTTTTAGATTAGTAAAATAAATGACTTGCTGTTGTTTTAATTCAATTGCTTTTTCTATTTTTTCTAATTTATTTACTATTTCATTTTGAATATCTATTGAAGGAATATTTATTTTTTCGTGACAATATTGAGAAATCCAATATCTTTTATGCGTTGTAGAATTAAATTTTATATTTTGCATTGCATAATATACGTATTTAATATTAATAGAACCGTTTTTTGAAGATAATATCTTCATTGCAGATGATTTTACTTTAAAAGGAAAATCAACATACTTTGAAGCAGTAGTAAAATCATCAAAAATTATTACTGGAAGTTTGCTTGCAGGATATATTCCATCTATTTCATTTGTATATCCTTTGATAAAAGATTTTCCAGCAGTTAGTACGGGTGTTGAATATGAATCATTATAATTTTCACTTTTAACTATATATTTTGTTGGTTGTTCAAAATTAAGTATCTCATCCAATTCTTTCATTTAATATCTCCAACAATTTCTTTTAATAATGTATTAAATTCTTCTTGATTTTTACTTATTTTTTTAATTATTTCGTCACTTGATTCACTATTTGTTACTGTACCTTTACTTTTATCAGTATACCTGTTTATGTCGAAACTATAATCATTTGAAGCAATCTTATTCTTATTTATTATCAAAAGCTTTTCACTATCATAATTTTCATCATTTTTATAGGATAATATTTCCTTTGTTAATTCAGGTATTTCGTTACCTTCAATTTTTTTTCTTTGAGTAGATAAAGAGTAACCATCATTTTTTAATTCAACAAACATAATATTTTTTCTCATTTTTGCTATTTTCTTATCTAATAGCAAAATATAAGTTGATACATTTGCATAAGGCATAAAAATACCGGATGGAAGTGAAACAACACCCCACAATGAATTTTCTAAAAGATCTTTTCTAACTGATAAAAAAGCTTTATCCTTCTTAAAAGTTACTCCATCTGGAACTATTATGCCAGCTTTTCCATCTGAAGTTATATGGTTAGCTATATAGTCAACAAATAAAATTTCGGATTTGCTTGATTTAATACTAAATTTATTATGAGGAACTATTCCACCTTTTGGAGTCATAAATGGTGGATTAGCCAAAATTGTTTCAAATTTATCGTTCCATCTATCATCATAAGTTAATGTATCATATTCATAAATTTTTGGTTCTGCTGCCCCATGTAAAAACATATTCATTTCTGAAATTTTTACCATTGATGGTGCAATATCATAACCTGTTATATTTCTTAATACTTTATTTTTTTCATCAAATGTTAAATTACTTTTACCATCATCATCTAAGTTTGAATTTAAAATATATTTATAGGCTGATATTAAGAATCCAGCTGTTCCACACGCAGGATCAAGTATTCTATCTTCTTTTATCGGTTCTACTAAAGAAACTATAAAATCAATTATATGTCTTGGAGTTCTAAACATTCCTAAATCTCCAGCTGATCCCAATGAATTTAGTAAGAATTCATAGGCATCGCCTAATTGTTCTGAATCTTCATTATAGTCAAAATTCTCATCAATTATTCTTAAGAAACTGGTTAATGTTTCTGGATCTCTATATGGTATATTTGCATCCTTAAAGATGCTTCTAAAAGTTTCAGGTAATGCACTATTACCATAAAATTTTTCTAGTCCTTCAGCATATAAATTATATCTTTGTTGAGCACTATTAGACTTATTCATTATTTTTGTCCAACTGTACTTTTCATAATCATCAGCAAAGAATGTTGCTACTCCACCCATTTGCATTCCTAGTTGATCCATGTCATCCATAAACTTATATAACAATGCTAATGTAATTTGATCAACTTGATCACTTGGTAATGGTACTTTACCAACAATAATATCTTTTAAATCTTGAATTGCTTTTTGTATATTTTGTTTAGCCATTATTAAAACCTCCTCTTATAATTATTACAATTTATATCATTTTCAGCTACATAATCTTTAATATATTCTAATAATCTTTTGCCTTTCAATCTTACATCTGCAATATCTTTTAAATTATCTTTAATTACTGAATTTACAAGTTTAGGATATTCTTTATTGTAAACACATTCTCTAACATATTCATCAACTAAATAAGCTTCAAAAACTGCTTCAATGTCATCTATTTGTTTACCAGCATATTTTTCTAATTCTTCTTTATTTAATAATTTAAAATTATTAAACTCATCAACAAGTTTTTCTTTTTTAGATTTATATCCTGTTAATAATCCTAAAATATTCATTGCAACTTCTTTTACAGTTATTTTTCTGTCTATACCAAGTGCTTGTTCTAATTTTGGAATACTAAAATATTCTGTTGGTTTATCAAAGACTTTATCTTTTAAATACCATTCCATGGCATCAATATCTAAATTTTTAATAATTTCTTGTACATTAGGATCTTTTCTTACTTTATCTTCAAATTTTTCATAAAGCATTCTATCTATTTTCATTCCTTCTTCAGGAATAGTTTCTTCTTCAATTGATAGTAAATAATCAGCACCATTATTCTTAACAATATCAACTATTGTTGGATCATCTCCACCAGTACCTTTTGCAAAATGTTTTGGTAAAGCTAGTTTTTCATCATATTTAAATTCTTTTTCAAAATATTCACATATTGCAAAGAAATCAAATATTTTAAATGTAGTTTTATCTACTTTTTTATCTTTACATTCAAATCTTGCAAGTCTAGTTCCTCTGCCCTTCATTTGAATAAAATCTGTTGGACTAAATATAGGTCTCATTAAACCTATATTTAGTATATCTGGGCAATCATATCCAGTTGTCATCATTCCAACTGTAACAGCTACTCTTGATTTACTAGTATCATAGTCTTCATTCCATTTAGAATGTCCATTTAATTTATTATTAGCAAAATTAATAGTCATTTGTTGAGCATCCATAACATTAGAAGTTATTTGAACAGCAAAATCAGAATTATATCTATTAGGAAACTTTTTGTCAGCCATTATATTTAATATTTGTGTTACTTTTCTTGCGTGAGCTTGATTAACGCAGAATATAATACTTTTACCTATTTCATTTGTTATAGGATCTCTTAATGCATTTTCAATAAACGTTGCACAAAAAACTTCATTTGTTGCATCAGAGAAAAAGTCTTTTTCATAATTTTTTTCAGTTAATACTTTAGTTCTTCTACCTTTTTGATCAGTAACAGTTATTTCCATTTCATCATTTGATTCATCAATTACTAATCCACTATCACTTAATAGTTCCGTTGTTATATCTGTTCTCGCATCTACTATAGTTGGGCTAATTAATATACCATCTTTAACTCCATCATTTAATGTATAACTGAATGTTGGATTACCACTATCACATCCAAAAATATGATATGTATCAAGTAAAATTCTTTTTTCTAATTCTCTTGGATCTGTATCTTCAAAATCTACACCTCTTAAATAATTTTTTGGTGTTGCAGTTAATCCTAATTTATATCCCAAGAAATATTCAAAAACAGCTTTACCATTTCCACCTATACTTCTATGTGCTTCATCAGAAATAACTAAATCGAAATCTGTTGGTGTAAATATCTTTTGATATTTATTTTCAGAAGTAAATGATTGAATAGTACTAATTAATACATCTGCACCATTCCATGTATCTTTATTTTCTTTATATATTTCAACTCTAATACCATCTTTAGCAAGATATTTTGTTAAATTCTTTTTGGCTTGATTTTCTAATTCTATTCTATCCACTAAGAACAATACTCTATTAGCTAGTTCGCTTCTAATAAACATCTTAATAATTCCAGCAGATGTTAATGTTTTACCTGTACCAGTTGCCATTTCTAATAAGAATCTAGTCTTACCTTCTTTAATTGCAGATTGTACTGCTTTAATAGCATTTAATTGATAATATCTTAATACTCTTAAGTTATTGTCTTTACAATATTTTTGAATGAGTTCTTCATCACCAGATATCCATGCACTACTAATTGATAATGCAGGATCTTGACTACTAGCAACATAATATTTATCTATATTCATTGAAGATATTTTTGTAGTATCAGTATGTAATGCTCTACTTTCTTTTAAACTTTCATATGTTGGAAAAGTTGTAATCATTTCAGGATTACCTTTTTCTAAATTCCAAAAGTAATGAATTTTTCCGTTAGTTAAAATAATATATTTGCATCTTAAAGAAATAGCATATTTTCTTGCTTGTTCTTTTGCATCTAAAGGATGAATATCTTCCTTTTTAGCTTCAACTACAACAAAAGGATTATTATATTCATCTAAAAGTAAATAATCTACATAACCTTTCTTTATTTTCACTTCATCAGCTTCATCTAAACCTTCTTGTGTTAATAAAGTACCAGGTTCTAATGAAATATTAGAAGGTTTTCCATCTTTTGGAAAAAATCTCCAACCTGCATCCTCTAGCAATTTATTAATATTAATTCTTGCAAGTGCCTCTTTTTGTAACATACTATTCACCTCCCATTATTTTCTTTAAAGTTATATTATCTTTATTTTTCCATTCAGTATAACCATTTGCATTTCTTCCAAGTATAGCGATTGCTGCCATAGATGGTGAAGAAAATAAATGATCATTTATATATACATTATCAACTAAATCTGTTGAACTTCTTTCTTTTTCAAAAAATCCACTTAATGAAGGTGATAAACTTTCAAATGCACCTTCTTTAATTTTAGACCCTTTTAATACTACAAATCCTTCATCTGTTAACATACCATGAGCATATTCAATACCATTATTAGTTAAATGAAGTGTTTTATCTTCTTTATCATTTTTATCAACTAAATTAATAAATAATTTATATCCAAACGTATTAGCTATTATTTTTATTTTAGATATAAACTTCTCAGCTCTAATTTCATCCGCATTGCTTAAAGATGATTTAGTTGGATTTGATTCATTCTTTATAATATATCTGTTTGCTTTTTTACTCATTTCATATAGTTCATGTTCAATATATTTTATATGGGCTTTGTTTAATGAATTATCTTTACTAACAAATATAATACATTCATTCCAAAAATCTTTATTTTTGTTATGTTGTGATAATCTATTATAAATATCTTCTGCTTCACCTATATATGCAATTTTTTCTGCGGTATTTTCATCATCTCCGAACAAAATATATACTCCTGTATTATTTATATAATCAAGCGAAGATGCTTCTTTTAATTTATTTCTAGGTACTTTATAGCTAATTCCAAACCAATCATCAACTGAACACTCTATAATTCCATTAGGGTTTTCCTCTTCTAAAATAAACTGTAAAACTTGCTTATTCATAATTACCTCCTGTGACACTATGACACTAACTATCGATGTAGTCTACACCTAAATCTAATGTCATTCTGTCATTAATCTAATATATCGCTGACTTTAATATTGTAATATTCAGCTATTTTTCTTACTACTTCATTATTAAGTTTTCTACTACCTTTTTCATATTTATTGTAAGTAGAAATATCTATACCTAAATAATCTGCAACTTCTTGTTGTGATTTTTTATTATCTAATCTATATTTTTTAACTCTTAATCTAGCTCTTGCTTGAACTTTTTCTTCTAATTTTGCCATGCCTTCAGAAAAAATCATAATATCACCAATGTATTGTTGTTTGTTTTGTGATACTTCAAAAGCAAATCTTCTTACTTCTAATTCTTCTTTTGTAGATAATTCTGGCATATTTTCAAAAAAATAATCTGTTGAAATTTTATAAAAGTTAGCTAAGTCCCTAATAACTGCTAAGGGTGCACATCTATCACCTAACTCATAATGCTTATATGTCGAAACATTAACACCAACTACTTGAGCGATTTCTTTTTGTGTTAAACTAAACTTACTACGCATATCAGCCATATTCTTACCTATTGCTACATCACTTTTTCTACGATTCTCCACAAGTATACCTCCTAATATCTTCTTGATACCATTATAACATACATTTCCCATTTTGGAACATAAAAATTCCATTTTGTCAATTTTTTATCATATAAAAAACAATTATGAATTTTGTTTTAACAAGTTTTCTGACATTTGTGACCGATGGTCATTTGTTATTATCACACTTTTATCGTACTCATGATATATGTCTAATAAAAATTTAAGCACATCTTTTTCATAGTCATTATAATTACAATTCATTTCAACAATTTTTTTAGCAATCATTTTCCAAACGTTATCTATATTAATTTTTTCTTGAGTATTCATCATTAGTTCCTCCATTCATTTTTACTAAAAATATTATATCATAGTTATTAACAATAAAACTGCCAAATTAGTGTCAAAAATATTAACTTGCTTTAAATTTGTGTACCTAAAATGTAGGAAATTGATATAATAAAATGTCGGTTTCCCTACATTTTATTTTACCATTTACACTTTGTTAAAGTTTATAATAAGATGACTAATTTTACTAATCCAAATGAAAGAAAAAAAGAAATGTCATTTTATACACCAGAAGAATTTCAAAAATTCCTATCTGTTGAAAATGATGTAAAATTTATATGTGCATTTCAAACGTTATTTTATTGTGGACTTAGAAATGGTGAACTAAGAGGATTAACATGGAATGATATCAACTTTAAAAAAAGTTGTTTATCTGTTAATAAAAACATAACTAAGACACCAGATCCTATAACTGGTAAACCATATTCAATATCCAGTCCTAAAACAATGTCTAGTTATAGAACTATACCTATTTCTATTATTTTATTAGAATACTATAAAGATTTATATGATGATTGTAGTTCGTACTATAATTTCAATGATAACTGGTATGTATTTTGTAATATTGATCCATTACCTGAAACTACTTTAAGAGATAGAAAAACTAAGAATGCTTTTAAAGCAGGAGTTAAAGATATTAGAGTTCATGATTTTAGACATAGTTGTGCATCATTATTAATTGATAGTGATGCTAATATTACATTAGTAGCCAAATATTTAGGACATTCTAAAATTGATGAAACACTTAATACTTATTCTCATATGCATCAAAAAGACTTGAGAATATAGTTCAGATAATAGAGGTTCAAAATACTAAATTATTAGAAAGTAAACAAAAAGAATTACCAGAGCATAAAGAAACTATTATTGATTATGAAGATGCTGACTATTGCGATTATGATGAAAAATTAGATAATAAAAAAGAAAATGACCTAGTCCTTTAATGGGCTAGGTCATTTTTATTTTTCTAATTCATACTTTTCAATTAAAATTGAAAAAGTAGAATCAACTTTATCAATTATTTCATGTTTTTTTTCGATTAGATCATTTAGTTTTTTATAAACATCGTTATATATTATACTTTCAGCTTTATTCTCTATCTTATTATCTTCTTCCTCTTTATCCAATGTAATATCATCAGAAGTCATGATATTGTCAACGAATAATTTTAATATTTCCTTATTAATATTAACAATTGAATTATATTCTACACCATCAATAGAATATTCTGCCTTATGATTATTAATTCTCAATATTTTCATATATTTTTCTCCTTTCATTGTATGAGTCTTTTCCAGCTTCCATAGTATCCATTATTATATCATTAGCATCTTTACATGTACCATCAACGCAATAAAATTTTTTTGACGAAATAGTTCCTGTGTATATTTTATATTTATTATCGTCAATGCAAGTATATAATATTTTATCTGCATTGAGCATTACACCTAATATGTGATTATGTGTGACTATAAACGTTGTAGTCTTTTTTGATATGTTATTAATTAAATTCTTAATATTCTCATCAAGATATATATTGTCAAAAGATGATTCTGGTTCATCAATTAGAATTAAATCATAATTTTCACCTGATTTAATTTGATTATATAATAGGTATTCAGCCCTTTCTCCTCCAGATATTTCAGTATCATTACTATTTAAAGCACTAAATTCAATATCAACAATTGCTTTATATATTTGTGATTTAGGAACTCCAGATTCTTTTAATAGCAAAATATAATCATATGGTACATTATATTTTTTAAATTCTTCAGAAATACTAGGGCAATCCTTAATTCTATTTTTTATTCTTTGAACTAAAGTATAAGGTTTTCTAATAGCTCGTACTTTAAACTTATAAAAATCATTTTTTGATATTTCTTTTTCTACTTTCATACTATTCAAATAAATATTTAATTTATCAATAAAGTATTTATATTT
>ERZ1023963.376-NODE-376-length-9702-cov-8.904945_pt1 | contig 9702 bp, 8 predicted proteins | sample MGYA00380427_ERZ1023963 | MGnify/ENA primary metagenome ERZ1023963 (study PRJEB33179, sample SAMN07449061) | human gut metagenome | biome: Human-gut; feature: Human associated habitat; material: Faeces | host: Homo sapiens | place: India:Kasaragod | collected... | reverse complement strand
AATCTATCTATACTCTGTTTATGTCGGGAATGTTCAATATAGAATCGACAAGCGAGCTACAAAAGAAAGGAAAAGTCATTTCTATCGCAAGTGAAAAAGAAGAACTAGAAAACCATTTTAGCCGTATAACGGATATAAGCGCCCTTGATTATTATGACGACCATTTTAGTGCAGAAATAGAATTCAATTATCCCCAGCCTATCTATCTTCGAATAATGCCTAGATATTTCCTAGCTTATGTAGATGATCCCAATTGTCAGATTGATAAAAAATATTTATTTAATGAACTTGACGAATCACTTATACAATCGTGGCAAGGCACAAATATAGAAAAGGGGGATTCTTTGCAATCCTTTGACCGTATACCATTGAAAGAATTTTCAATAGCAGCGAAAGTATTCAGTTTTTTGAACAACATAGCAGAACTGAAAGCCTGCAATCTTCCTGCATCGACAAAAAAGAAATATATTGACCTTGAATTTTCTAAAATATCGTCCAATGATTCGAACCAATCCCCATATATAACTGTTGGCTATGCCAGTTTGGACTGGGATATTGGAGAAGTACCCTTAACATACTAAAAACAACCGCCGGAAAACTCATATACTTGAGTTCTCCGGCGGCTTTTTATTGGCCCCTATTTCTTCCTATCGTCCGGATCCCCGCCCTGGTGCTTCATGCTTCCGGAAGGCCTGGCACTTCTGCAGCATAACCGCCCCTTCCGGCGGACAGTCCTCACTATTTCCTGCCCGCCGGTAATCAGCAAGGCCCATTGTAGTATGGGGTCTGTAATCTGCCGACCCCTTCCTGGTATCACTTCCACCTGGGGAAACATTTCTCCCATCTTCCCGGCGGTACTCCTTCGGGGTGTCATTGAATCAATGACCCCTTTACGCTCCCCGCCTGTTTTCCTGTATCCGCTTCCACTCTTTGCTGGCTGCAAGTTTCTTGAGTGCGCTCCTTGCAGCCCTGCTTGCTGCTTGCCATGATGAAAAATAAGTTTTCTCTGACACCTTCTCCCATGTTTCCCCTAAAATGTAGCGGTGAAAGAGTATTCTTTCCCATGGCCCGTACTGGATACTATGAATCAATGCTTCCGCCTGTTCCTGCAGCTCTGCCATGGCCCGTATCTCTGCTATGGCCTTCTCCCGCTTCCTTTCAAATAAAATCAGCGTGTCCGATAAATCCCGCCGTGTATTGTTCTGCACTCCCAGCCCGCCAACGCCTGCACTTCGTAGCCCGCTCATGTCTGATTCAATCATCGCTAATTCTTCCTTCCAGTCATTGGCCTTCAACCTGGCACAACGTGCCGATTCTAAAAACTCCTTCACGCTCTGATTCATGGTACCCCCTGGCCCGCCCACTACAACCTGGAACCTTTACCCCCTATTATCTCATGAACCGGATAGCCACATCAAAAGCGCCGCAATGGATCCACGCCCTGGCTGGCTCCTTCCTGTCCGCCGGTAATACCTCATAGCTTCCAACGGCTCCCACTCCTTCCGGAAGGCCTGCCCTTCGGCAGCGCTTTCCTGGCGTGAACTTAAATTTCTTGCTCAATAATTCATATTTAGATTTTACAAATGTAAGCACCGGGAAAAACTCGCAGAAATTTTAATTAAGCTCTGTAAACCTTTTACATCTAGCCAGCCCATGGGGCTCACAAGTGACCGCAGCACACGAAAGCACCCGGAAGGACCCGCCGCCCTATCCGCCGGAAATGCGGCCCCCTTCTACCTGCTCACCCTTTCCGGCGGATAACTCTCACTATCCCCTTCCGGATTGAGTTGTTTCCGGAAGGACTTCCCCATCTGCAGCGCTCCCCTGGTATCAGCCCAAAAGAAAAGCGCCGCCGGTAATCATCAAGTGATATCTCCGGCGGCGCTCTGCCTGCAGAATAATAAAAGGGTGCTTAGTGGGGTAAATTGCGGGGTAAATGCTATTTCTGCCCCTTTTGAATGTCCAATTTTCCCCGTATTTATCGACTTTTTTATTTTTTATTTCACGTATTTTCTTATTATACAGGATAGTTATGGCAAAGTGAATAGGAATGTTTCGTCATCAGATGAAAAAGTCCATCCGGCCGGTGAGTACAAAAAGCAGGAAGATGACGGACAGGCATTTCCCCGCTTACCTTTACAAGTGCCTGCCACCCCTGCTTTATAGAGGTCTTTGATCTTGGAAAAAAGGGGCCGGATAGGTGGGAGTGGTATTCATGGGATGGTTTCATGACGTTCCATTTCATCCATCATAGAAATATCTGTACCGGCAGTCAGGGAATTTTTTCAGAAAGTTACATGTCTAGGGAAGCACTGATTAATTCGCAGAGTCTGCTTTTATAAGAATTTTTATGCACTGCTTCGTCATGGGGCTCCTTAAATAGCTCGCTATTCGCGTCGCCCCATTCCTTGCATTGTATAAAAATTCAAGAATAAAATCAGCCAACGATTTAGTCAGCGCTTCCCTAGAAATTTTATCTTTCGCATATGGTATTCTTCCTGCAGAAAGCCTGTATCCTCTATTTCATTACATCTATTCATATTTAATTGCGAAATAGGCAAACATATTTGTTTATCATACTATTCTATTATTGAATTTTATATAGTATAAATTGAATTTTATATAGTATAATAAGCATAGATGAGAGCTTGGACAAGGTCCGGGGAGTGGCCACGAAAAAATACCCGGTTCCTTGTCCGGCTGCAAGCCATCTCGCATGGATGAAACCATAAGAGCTCCGGGCTTCGGTCCGTTCGATGCGTTATGAGTGAGACCTGCATTACCTGATTAAACGCCTCGGTTCATTCTGAGGATTTACAAGCGATATGCCTGAAAGAGGCCATCATCATGATGGAGCGGTGGAAGATTGGCGCATCTGTCTTCTATCCGTCGGACCTAGCTCTTTCAGGCTATTCGTGTTGCCGGTCGTGATGAAATCAAGCTCAATAAAAAAATCCCCGCCTTTTTTTACAAAGGGTGGGGATCTTTTTATTGAATTCATGAGTTGACCAATTTACTCTGAAAAATGAGCTATCCCAGACTTCATGGGGCGCCATCTTTCCTACAAAAAGCCTGCTGTTATCCACCGCCTGCGGCAGCAGCGCCTGGCATTAAGGTTCTCCCTTAGTATGCAGTCTATACTCGAATAACAGCGCAACTCCACAGAGCTGCAGGACTGTCGTCTGCCAGAGAAAGAAAGCTGTATATTTCATTCCCCTTCCTTATCCTGTCAGCCTGTCTGTTGCCATACAGCCACTGTCTGTGAATATCTTTCGGTCCTCTTTTCACTAAAAAAGACTACCTTTCGGTAGTCTCTTTTGGGAAATCTTATTTCAGACGCAGGCCCAGTTTTGCACCGAGAGCTCTGTAGCGTTCGATGTCTTTGCGACGGAGATAGTCCAGCATGTTTCTGCGCTGGCCAACCATTTTCAGCAGGCCGCGGCGGGAATGATGGTCTTTCTTGTGGGATTTCAGATGTTCGGTAAGGAGAGCGATTCTCTTGGAGAGGATAGCAATCTGTACTTCCGGAGATCCGGTGTCGCCTTCGTGGACTGCATAGGTGTCAATGATTTCTTTTTTTGCTTCAGCTGTTAACATAATAGCCTCCTATAAAAATATAAATTGCTGTATCCAGGTCTACGCCGGAGTTGCGATAAACTGGGGTACAGTTCAACCACGTGTAATTATACATGAACAGACTATAGATTGCAAGACGTTTATCCAAGAAGAACTCTATCGCTCATGGCGCCGGAGGTCTCTTCAAATTTCTTCAGCAGATCATCGATAGTGAGTTTCTGCTTCTCTTCTGGGCTGTAGTCGGCAATAATGGTGCCGCTGTTCATCATGATGAGGCGGTTGCCGTATTTCAGGGCATCCCTCATGTTGTGGGTAATCATCAGGGTGGTGAGGTGCTGTTCGTGTACGATTTCATCGGTAATTTTCAGCACTTTGCCTGCAGTTTTCGGATCCAGGGCTGCGGTAGGTTCATCCAGAAGAAGGATATCCGGCTTTTTCAGAGTGGCCATAAGGAGGGTCAGTGCCTGCCGCTGGCCGCCGGAAAGGAGTCCGATTCTGGTAGAGAGACGATCTTCCAAGCCAAGGCCCAGACGAGCTACCATGTCCCGGAAGTTTTCCTGGTCACCGGAGGAAAAAGCCCAGCGAAGCCGGCGGCTCTCCCCTCTTCTGGAAGCGATAATCAGATTTTCTTCCACCTGCATGCCGGCGGCAGTACCTTTCAATGGATCCTGGAAAACCCGGCCGATGTACTTGGCTCTTTTATATTCACTCACCTTAGTCACATCATTGCCATTGATTTCAATAGTGCCGCTGTCAGGAATATAGGCACCGGCAATAGAGTTCAGAAGGGTACTCTTACCTGCGCCGTTGCTGCCGATGACAGTGCAGAAATCGCCGTCGTTCAGAGTCAGGGACAAATGGCTAAGCGCTTTCTTTTCATTGGTGGTTCCCTTGAAGAATGTTTTGCTGATATCTGTAACTTTAAGCATAATCAGCCTGCCTTTCCTATATTGACTTTGCCCTTGATCATAGGAGCAGCCAGGGCAAGCATGACAAGAATAGCGGTGAACAGTTTCAAATCGTTCGGCGGCATGCCCAGATAGAGCACCACGGCAATGACTACGCGATAAATAATGGAGCCCACCACCACAGCAAGGAGAGAGCCGGAGAAGCTGTCCACGCCAAGAATCACTTCACCAATGATGACAGAAGCCAGGCCGATAACGATGGTACCGATGCCCATGCCTACATCGGCAAAGCCGTTGTTCTGTGCTACCACGGCGCCGCAGAGGCCGATGAGGGCATTGGAAATAAAGAGGCCCATAATAATCATGGTATCCGTGTTCACACCCTGGGCCCGTACCATCTGTGGATTATAGCCGGTAGCGCGAATGCACATTCCCAGTTCCGTACCAAAGAACCAGTAAATAAGGGCGGAAATAATAATCATAAGGACTGCCGGCACAATGAAAGCTGCCGTGGACTGGCTCACATGGAGCAGGCTGGCGGTGGTGGAAAATACGGTATCCACCCGCAGAAGAGAAATATTGGCCTTTCCCATAATGTGGAGGTTAATGGAGTAAAGGGCAATCATGGTAAGGATGCCGGCCAGAATGGCGGGAATCTTTAATTTCGTATAGAGGATGCCGGTGACCGTGCCTGCAATGAGGCCTCCTGCCGCACCAGCTGCGATGGCTGCCCACGGAGAGGCGCCGGAAGCAATAAGAGAAGCTGCAATAGCACCACCCAGAGGGAAGCTGCCTTCGCAGGTCATATCCGGTACATCAAGTACGCGGAAAGATAGAAATACGCCAATGGCCAGGATGGACCACATCAGTCCCTGGGCAATGGTGGAAACTGCTAAATCTGCCATTTGATTTCCTTCCTTTATAAGGTTAACTGAATACAAATCCCAATCAGGGTCTTGCAGGCTGTCCGTCATAGAGGTACAGCTTTCTGGAACGCTGCCACAGGTCTCCGGGCAGCGGAATATTCAAAGCATTCACCTGCTTCATATTGATGACGATATCCGGATCCTGCTGACGCATGATGGGAATATCTTCCGGAATCAGATCCCCCTTCAGCAGACTGGCTGCCATGCGGCCGCCGGAGAATCCCATGCGGTAGTAGCTGGGGGATACGGAAATGAGAGCGCCTCGCCGTACCATTTCAGACTGTTCTCCAATGATAGGAATATTGGCGCCATTCATCACCTTTACGATGTCATCAAAATGGGTAAGGAGGTCCGTGTCTTCCGGCACATAGAGGGCCGTAATATGCCCTACCAGTTTCTGAATCTGGGGCTCTGCCGCTTTGTCGGGCTGATAGGCTACCTCATAGAGGGAGATCCCTTTCTGGGCAGCTACTTCTCGGAGGATTTCTACCTGCAGAGAGGCAGCTGCATCGCCGGGATTATAGAGAATGCCCAACTTTTTCACAGACATGCAGCGGCTGGCCATGCGAATCTGGGTCAGGATAGCCGGATTATCCATGATGCCGGTAAGATTTCGATGTCCTGCGAAATCTTTATCCTTCTTGAAATTCATGACCCCCACTCCCACAATGGGAATGTTTTTCGTCGCTTTGACAGCTGCTTTGGCGGAATCGGTGCCGATGGCGATAATTAAGTCCTTTTTGTCACGGGCAAACTTCTTTGCTGAAGCTTCCAATTTCTTGTCATTGCCCTTGGCCTGCACAATGTCGATTTTGGCTCTGCCGCCCTTGCTGTATCCCTCAGCTTCCAGCGCTGCCAGCACACCGGCAGTCATTTTATTCTGTTCCGCCAGATCATCAGACTGAAGAATGCCGATGGAATACACATTCTTCGCCGCAACAGGCACCACATCTTCATTGACCGGTTCCGGCGATGAAGACTGGTACAGCATCACGGCCATCACTACATTACACACCGCAAAAATAAGCATTAACCACCAGAGCTGTTTCAGTTTTGAAGCCACAACACTAACCCTTTCCCTAAAATTTTAAAACCATAGATAAAGAGTAACCTCCGTTGAAATCGGAAGTTACTCTTTGTCTTTTCCTGTCAAACGTCAGATCATTTCTGCCCTGTCAAGAACTTCCTTTGGAATCTGGATACCCAAGGTTTCCATTTCATTCTTATTGATGTAAAGCTTTGTTTTCTCTGCTCCTTCTACAGGGAAATCTTTCACTGTCTTATTTCCCTTCAGGATTTCCGCAGCCATCTGGCCTGCCCGATGTCCGATATCGTAGAAGCTGATGGACTCGGAAGCCAGCACGCCATTCTTCACATGACCCACTTCTGCGCCGTACACCGGAATCTTGTCCCTGTTGGCCACTGCCATAAGGGTGGGGATGGAGGACGCGATAATGTTATCCGTTGGCACGTAAATGGCATCTACCTTACCGCCCAGGAAGCCTTCCGCTACCTGCTGTACATCATTCACAGAATTCACTGTCAGTTCCACCACATCAATGCCCAGGGGCTGGCAGTTTTCCTTCAAATGCTTTGCCTGTACCACGGAATTGATTTCACTGGAATTGTAGATAATGCCGATTTTTTTGACATTAGGCTGGATTTCCTTAATCAGCTTCACCTGCTTATCTACCGGTCCCCGATCATTGGTGCCGGTTACATTGCTGTCCGGTGCCTTCTCCGACTTCATGAGCTTTGCATTTTCGAAATCAGAAATAGCGGTACAGATAATGGGAATCTTATCAGTGGCATTGGCCATAGCCTGAGCCGCCGGTGTGGAAATCGCACAAATCAGATTATAATTGCCGGACACATAGCGGTTGGCAATGGCTTTCAGATTGGACTGATCGCCCTGGGCATTCTGCTCATCAATTTCCACTTTGTCCTTCAGCCCCGCTTCGTTCAGAGCATCCACAAAGCCTTTATTCGACTCATCCAGTGCCGGGTGCTGCACAATCTGCACCACCCCCACCTTCATTTTGCCGCCGGAGCTGCTGCTTCCGCTTCCGCTTCCACCGCCGCAGCCTGCCAAAACACCTGCTACCATAAGGCCGCATAAACCTGCTGCCAGAATCTTCTTCCATTGACTTCCTGCCATTCTACTGTTCCTCCCTTTTTTATATTGCATCCATTCTTCCCGTCCGGCCTCTTCATATTCTCCTGTGAAACTATCCTTCCAAAAGCCAAAGCGAGCAGACTTCTGCATTGAACTTGCGATAATTATAGCATAAATAATTAATCCGTGCGAGTGCAATAGGCTAAAAGCCGCTGAATCAGTATTTATCGGATATTTTCCATCATGGCCATAATTTCGTGAACCGCTGAAATAGGCTAGAATACGCTGAAATTTTTGCCGTATTTTTGCCGTCAAAAGAAAAGAGCCGCCTCCTCAATCAAAAGGAAGCGGCTTTTCCTATTTTTCCTATTTTTCCTACAGTTTCCTAAAGTGTCTAATAGTGGTAACTCATTACCACTCAAGCACGGTGTAGGTGATGGTTCCACCCTTAGGCTCCAGCGTCCGGGTGTCGAAATGGATAAGGCCCTCCCACCTGCCGGCCTGGTAGCCGGTAGAGAGATAGGCATGGTTATCCAGGTACGTCATGCCCGCCTTCACCTTGTGGGCCTTCCGGAGATTGATTTTATAGACGTCCACCTTCTGCTTTTCCGTGTTCGGCGTTATGATGGTCCGGTCAGACTTATGCAGCACGCCGGCGGGAGCCTCCGGAGATTTCTCTTCAATCTGTTTCGCCACAGTCTCAGCCCCCTTCTCCACGGTCGGTGCCGTGACGTAGTAAGTTATCTGCGGAGTGGAGCTGCCGGAGCGTTCAATCTCCCTCACAATGGTCTGGGCCGCCGGAGTGGTGACGTGGATCTCTTTGGCCACCTTGGCCGGATCATGCACTTCCTCCGTGGTCATCACCTTCGGCTTCTCGTCCTGGTATTTCTCATAGAAGTATCGCCCGGTGAAGTAGAGCGATACAAGAAAAGCCGTGAGGAGGATGGGAATAATCCAGCTCTTGGCCGTATCGGATAATTTGAAATCAGGCATTCTTTAGCCTCCTACATTCAAGAATAGAAAGGAAACGAAAACGATGAAACTCCCAAACGGCTACGGAACGGTGTACAAGCTGACAGGAAACAGGAGGCGGCCGTGGGTGGTCAAAAAAACGATAGACGGCCGCCAGCGTCCTCTTGGTTACTTTGCCAACAGAGAGGAAGCCTTTGCCTTCCTCGTTAGCGTGAATCGCATGACGCCGGAAAAAGAAATCACATTCTCTGCGCTCTACCATGCGTGGAAAGCCCGCCACTTTGAAACCATCGGAGCCTCTTCCCGCTCTGCCTATGAAATCAGCTATAAACATCTTTCTCCCCTCCACTCTTTGCCCTTTGCCCGTCTGACCTATCAGCAGATTCAGTCTGCCCTTGATTCGATTGAGGCAGGTTACTGCACGAAAAAGAAGTGCCGTGTCCTTCTGAGCCAGCTCTACCAATATGCCATGAAGAACGGCATTGTGGAAACTGACCTCAGCCGCTTTCTGGAGCTCCCGAAGCATGTTCCAGTCTACGTCAAAAGGCCGTTCACCGCCCGTCAGATAGGAAAGCTATGGAAATCGGCCGAAACGGTGAAGGGAGTGAAAGACGTGCTGATTCTGATTTACACGGGCATGAGGGCGGGAGAGTACATTTCCCTTTCTGCCGGTGATGTGAATCTCCGCCAGCAGTACATCAACATCAAGAAGAGCAAGACGCTGGCGGGGATTCGGAAAATCCCCATCCACAGGAAAATCCTGCCCATCTTGGCGGAGAGAAAGGCGGAAGGGATTGTATGCCCCTGTGACAACTACGAATCCTTCCGCCGCCTCTTTGACCATGCCATGAAAGAGCTGAACATGCACCACACGCCCCATGAGTGTCGCCACACGCTGGCCACCATGCTCGACAGGGCAGGAGCCAATGAGACAGCCGTCAAGATGATTCTCGGCCATGCCCGCACGGGAGTGACAAAAGGCGTTTACACCCACAAAACCTTGGCAGATTTGAAGAAAGCCATAAACAAAGTGTGAGTAACCTGTGCTTAACCGTTGAAATGGAAAGCGGGATAATGCAGACGCCATGGGAATCCTCATGTGCTTGACTTGTGAGTGACATGTGACATGGAGAGTACAAAATTTGTACTCTTTTGCCAACTTTTGCCACCACACACCCCTTGACTTTTGACCGTTGAGGAGTTG
>ERZ1023963.372-NODE-372-length-9811-cov-7.778290_pt1 | contig 9811 bp, 17 predicted proteins | sample MGYA00380427_ERZ1023963 | MGnify/ENA primary metagenome ERZ1023963 (study PRJEB33179, sample SAMN07449061) | human gut metagenome | biome: Human-gut; feature: Human associated habitat; material: Faeces | host: Homo sapiens | place: India:Kasaragod | collected... | reverse complement strand
TCTCCCATGATACAAGTAACCATTACGGTCGAATACGACAGTCGTAATACCAGCTTCCTGAGCCTTCTTGGCAATCAGTTCACCAACTTTAGCAGCCTGTTCTTTCTTAGGCATAGCTTCCATTCCCAAAGATGAAGCTGCAGCCAAAGTTCTACCAGACAAGTCATCGATAACTTGAACGTAAATCTGCTTGTTACTTCTAAACACACTCATACGCGGACGTTCAGTAGTACCTGAAATCTTATTGCGTACTCTATATTTGATCTTGATTCGTCTTTCTAATTTTGTTGTCATGATAATACAATTTTATGTAAATTATTTAGCACCGGCTGACTTACCAGACTTTCTACGAATTTCTTCGCCAACAAACTTAATACCTTTACCTTTATAAGGTTCCGGCTTACGGAAAGAACGTATTTTTGAACAAACCTGACCCAGCAGTTGTTTGTCACAAGATTCCAATATAATAAGAGGGTTCTTATTTCTTTCTGACTTAGTTTCTACCTTGATTTCAGGAGGTAACTGCATAAAGATATTATGAGTATAACCCAAAGCGAAATCAATAATATTACCATTGTTTGAAGCACGGTAACCTACACCGACAAGTTCCAGTTCTTTCTTATAACCTTCAGAAACACCAATAACCATGTTGTTAACCAAAGAACGATACAAGCCATGAAAAGCATGTCTTTGTTTTACGTTATCCAACATCGCGTTTTCGTTTTCTGTCAACATCACATGTCCATCTTCAATTGCAACATTGATAGAAGGATCAACAAATTGGCTAAGTTCGCCTTTAGGACCTTTTACAGTAACTACATTATCCTTCAGAGTAACTGTTACTCCAGTGGGAATACTAATGGGTAATTTTCCTATTCTTGACATTGCTTATCCTCCTATTAATATACGTAACAAAGAACTTCACCACCGATTTTCAGTTCAGCAGCTTCTTTGTTAGTCATTACACCTTTGGAAGTAGATATTATAGCAATACCTAAACCATTAATAACTCTCGGCATGTCTTTGTAACCCGTATACTTACGTAAACCCGGAGTAGAAACTCTAATAAGCTTCTTAATAGCATTTACTTTGTTTACTGAGTCGTACTTCAAAGCCACTTTGATAGTTCCTTGAGGACCATCTTCTACAAACTTGTAGTTCAGAATGTAGCCTTTGTCGAAAAGGATCTTAGTGATTTCCTTTTTCAAATTTGAGGCAGGCACTTCTACTACTCTGTGCTTTGCACTAATTGCATTTCTCAATCTGGTGAGATAATCTGCGATTGGATCTGTCATATAATAATAAATTAAATTAATCAGGACTACCCTGACAATATTTAAAAATAAAAAGAATTACCAGCTTGCTTTCTTTACGCCCGGAATCAAACCATTAGAAGCCATTTCGCGGAACTGAATTCTTGAAATTCCGAACTGACGAATATAGCCTTTAGGACGACCGGTCAATTTACAACGGTTGTGCAAACGAATAGGATTAGCATTCTTAGGAATAGCCTGTAATTTCTGAGCAGCTTCAAAAGCTTCAGCAGGATCACCTGAGTTGACAATCTTTTTCAACGCAGCACGTTTTTCAGCATATTTGGCTACAAGTTTGGCTCTTTTTACTTCACGAGCCTTCATTGATTCTTTTGCCATAATATATTAATCTTTTTTTGAGTTTTTAAACGGTAAACCAAATTCCTTCAACAAAGCATAACCTTCTTCATCTGTCGGAGCAGAAGTTACAAAGGTAATATTCATTCCGAGAATTTTAGTAATACTATCGATATTTATTTCAGGGAAAATGATTTGTTCCTGAATACCCAATGTATAATTACCTCTTCCATCGAACTTGCTTTCGATACCTTTGAAGTCACGAATACGTGGCAAAGCAACACGAACAAGTTTTTCAAGGAACTCATACATTCTTTCACGACGCAAAGTCACCATTACGCCAATCGGCATTTTCTTACGTAACTTAAAGTTAGCGATATCTTTACGTGAAACTGTTGCAACAGCTTTCTGACCAGTAATTGCTGTTAACTCATTAATAGCAACTTCAATAATCTTCTTATCAGCAACAGCCATACCCAATCCTTGATTGATAACAATCTTCTTAAGTACGGGGATCTGCATTGTTGAAGAATATTGGAACTGATTCTTTAATGCAGGCGCAATGCGCTCTGCATATTCTTTCTTAAGGCTAGCAGTATTACTCATTATTTAATCTCCTCTCCTGATTTTTTAGCATAACGAACAAATGTTCTACCATCAGAACTTTCTCTTCTTCCCACACGTGTTGGCTTGCCTGTTTTAGGATCAACCAAATTCAAGTTTGAGATATGTATAGCAGCTTCCTGCTTTACGATACCACCCTGAGGGTTCTTTGCATTAGGTTTGGTACTTTTCGATACCATATTGATACCTTCTACAAGTGCACGTCCTTCTTTAACAAGAACTTTCAGCACACGGCCAGTTTTACCTTTATCTTCACCAGAGTTTACGTAAACTGTATCGCCTTTTTTTATATGTAATTTACTCATTACTTAAATCTTTTACAAAATTAAAGTACTTCAGGTGCAAGTGATACCACTTTCATGTTTGCAGCACGCAACTCTCTTGCAACAGGGCCAAAAATACGACTTCCTCTAATTTCACCTGCATTATTCAACAATACGCAAGCATTATCATCAAAACGAATATAAGAACCATCAGCACGACGGATTTCTTTCTTAGTACGTACAATTAAAGCCTTTGATACTGCACCTTTTTTAACATCACTAGAGGGGATTACACTCTTGATAGAAACTACAATGACATCCCCTACAGAAGCGTAACGTCTCTTCGTACCGCCTAATACGCGGATACAAAGAGCTTCTTTAGCGCCACTGTTGTCACACACTGTAAGTCTGGATTCTACTTGTATCATAATTACTTAGCTCTTTCAATTATTTCAACCAATCTCCATCTCTTAGTTTTGCTCAAAGGACGAGTTTCCATGATGTGTACTGTATCACCTACATTACATTCATTCTTTTCATCATGAGCATGGTATTTTTTCGTTTTAGAAACGAACTTACCATAAATAGGGTGTTTTTCTTTAAACTTAGCAGCAACAGTAATGGTCTTATCCATCTTATTGCTTACTACAACACCTGTTCTTTCTTTTCTTAAATTTCTAGCTTCCATGAGGACCATTATTATTTGTTAAGTTCTCTCTGATGCAATTCTGCCTTCATACGCGCAATCGTTCTGCGTAACTTTTTAATCTGTGCAGGATTATCCAGCGGAGAGATAGAATGATTTAAAACCATCTGATTGTAATTGGCTACTTCAGCTTCAATTCTTTCTGCCAATTCATTGGTAGCTATTTCTCTAATTTCTGCAATCTTCATAATAAATTAAGCATTTTGATTTTGAGCATCGTAATCACGTCTAACTATAAACTTAGTAGTAACAGGAAGCTTCTGTGCTGCAAGACGCAAAGCTTCTTTAGCTACTTCATAAGGAACACCTTCTGCCTCGATGATAATACGACCCGGAGTAACCGGAGCAACGAAACCTTCAGGAGCACCTTTACCTTTACCCATACGCACATCAGCAGGCTTGCGAGTAATAGGTTTGTCCGGGAAAATACGGATCCAAATCTGTCCTTGACGTTGCATATATCTTGTTACCGCAATACGTGCAGCTTCAATTTGTCTACCTGTAATGCATTTAGTCTCCAAAGATTTAATACCAAATGAGCCGAAAGCCAATTGGTTTCCTCTTTGAGCATTTCCTTTCTGACTGCCCTTCTGCTGTCTTCTGAATTTTGTCTTTTTCGGTTGTAACATAATTCCTAAAATTCAAATCCGTTAGCGATTGTTTTTCTTTCTTTTGAAGTTCTTACCACCGTTATTGTTGCCATTACCACCACGACCACTCTCTTTAGTCTGAGTAAAGTTGGGCGCTAATTCTCTCTTACCATACACTTCACCACGGCAAATCCATACTTTAATACCCAGCAAACCAACTTTAGTCAAAGCTTCTGCATGACAGTAGTCAATATCTGCACGGAAAGTATGCAACGGAGTTCTTCCTTCTTTATACATTTCAGAACGGGCCATTTCTGCTCCATTCAAACGTCCTGAAATCAACACTTTGATACCTTCAGCGCCCATACGCATTGTGTTAGCGATAGCCATCTTGATGGCACGGCGATAGGCAATCTTACCTTCTACCTGACGAGCGATATTATTAGCAACAATAACAGCATCCAACTCAGGTCTCTTCACTTCAAAGATATTGATCTGAATATCTTTGTCCGTGATCTTCTTCAACTCTTCTTTCAGCTTGTCAACTTCCTGACCGCCTTTACCAATGATAATACCCGGACGTGCTGTACAAACCGTAATTGTCACCAATTTCAGTGTACGTTCAATAACAATTCATGAAACGCTGGCTATTGCAAGTCTGGCATTCAATAATTTACGGATTTTGCTGTCTTCCAACAAAGCATCACCATAGTTCTTGCCACCGTACCAATTAGAATCCCATCCTCTGATAATTCCTAAACGGTTGCTTATCGGATTAACTTTCTGTCCCATCTAGTCTTAATTTTGATTATCATTAGTACTCTTAGAATCAACGAACAAAGTCACGTGATTTGAACGTTTACGAATTCTGTAACCTCTTCCCTGCGGAGCCGGACGCATTCTTTTCAGCGTTGCACCACCATCAACATAAATCTTTGTTACAAACAATTCGCCACTTTCTGCCTTACGTTCGTTTTTCTGTTCCCAGTTAGCAATAGCAGAGCGCAACAGTTTTTCCACTCTTGCAGAAGCTTCTTTAGAAGAAAACTTCAAGACACCCAGTGCACGGTTCACTTCCATACCACGGATCATGTCAGCCACGAGACGCATTTTTCGCGGAGAAGTAGGAACATTTTGCAACTTTGCAAAATACATGGTCTTAAGGGCTTCTTTTCTTTTTTCAGCCGATATTTTTTTTCTTGCTCCCATTATTTATTACTTTATTATTTCTTCAGATTATCCTGCTTATTTTTTCTTATTACCTGCATGGCCGCGGAATGTACGTGTCGGTGCAAATTCACCCAATTTGTGTCCTACCATGTTTTCTGTAACGTAAACAGGAATAAATTTATTTCCGTTATGAACTGCAACTGTGTGCCCTACAAAATCAGGCGAGATCATCGAAGCTCTAGCCCAAGTCTTAACGACAACCTTCTTGCCGCTTTCATTCATAGCAAGCACTTTCTTTTCAAGTTTAACGTTAATATATGGACCTTTTTTTAATGAACGACTCATAATTTACTCAATTAATCAGTTATTACTTTCTTCTCTCAATAATATACTTAGAAGACTGTTTCTTCGGAGCTCTTGTCTTCAAGCCCTTAGCATACAAGCCTGTACGTGATCTTGGATGACCTCCTGAAGCGCGTCCTTCACCACCACCCATCGGGTGATCAACAGGATTCATAACAACACCACGGTTGCGAGGACGACGCCCCATCCAACGAGTACGACCTGCCTTACCGGAAGATTCCAATCCATGATCAGAGTTACCAACGCTACCAATAGTAGCCTTACAAGCACTAAGTATTTGTCTTACCTCACCTGAAGGCAATTTAATCACACAATACTTGCCTTCTCTTGAAGTTAACTGAGCAAAATTACCAGCTGATCTTACCAAAGCTGCACCTTGACCCGGACGTAATTCTATATTGTGAATTACAGTACCAACGGGGATGTTTTCAAGCGGAAGTGCGTTACCAATCTCAGGCGCTGCATTCGCTCCAGACATCAATGTGCTACCAACTTGCAATCCATTAGGAGCAATAATATATCTCTTTTCACCATCAGCATAAAACAGCAAAGCAATACGAGCCGAACGATTCGGATCGTATTCTATAGTTTTAACAACTGCGGGTACACCGTCTTTGTTTCTCTTGAAATCAATAAGTCTGTATTTTCTCTTGTGACCACCGCCCATATAGCGCATTGTCATTTTACCAACGTTGTTGCGACCACCTGTTGAGCGCTTTCCAAATACAAGAGACTTTTCTGGTACCGATGCAGTAATCTCTTCAAAAGTACCAATAATTTTATGTCTTTGCCCCGGTGTTGTGGGCTTAAATTTACGTACTGCCATCTTTATTAAATATTGCTATAAAAATCAATAGTATCGCCTTCTTTCAATGTTACGATAGCTTTCTTATAAGCATTCGTACGACCATTGATGATTCCAGACTTAGTGTAACGGCTTTTACTCTTTCCCGAGTATTTTAGCGTATTTACATCTACTACTGTAACATTATACAAAGCTTCAATCTCACTCTTAATTTCCAACTTGTTAGCTTCAGGACGTACAATAAAGCCGAATCGATTTAACTTCTCGGTAATTGCAGTCATTTTCTCAGTAACCAACGGTTTAATAATAATTCCCATTATCTAAGCCTCCTTTTTAAATTAAGATAAGATATTCTCGATAGCCTTGAGCGAGTTTTCTGTAACAACAAGAGTTTCAGCATTCAATACATTGTAAGTATTTAATGCAGAAGCAATTGCTACATTAGCACGTTCGATGTTACGAGCTGACAAATATACATTTTTATTAGCTTCCGGCAAAACAAGAAGCAACTTTTTGTCAGCAATTTTAAGATTATTTACCATAGAAACGAAATCCTTAGTCTTTGGAGCCTCAAATGTGAAGTCTTCAACAATAATGATTGCGTTTTCTTGAGCTTTATAAGACAATGCCGACTTGCGAGCCAATGTCTTAACTTTTTTATTCAACTTAAACCAATAGTCACGAGGTTTAGGACCAAACACGCGAGCACCACCCACCAATACCGGAGAGTTGATATCACCACGACGAGCACCGCCACCACCTTTCTGACGACCTAATTTACGAGTAGAACCGCTGATTTCGCTTCTTTCTTTAGATTTATGAGTTCCCTGACGTTGGTTAGCCATAAACTGCTTAACGTCCAAATAGATAGCGTGGTCATTGGGTTCAATTCCGAAGATAGATTCGTTTAACGTAACCTTTCTTCCGGTGTCTTCACCTTTAATATTTAATACGTTAACTTCCATTATTTCTCAATTATTACGATTGAACCTTTGCAACCCGGTACCGAACCTTTAATCAAAAGAAGATTGTGTTCCGGAATCACTTTTAATACCTGTAAGTTATGTGTAGTAACGCGGTCACCACCCATTTGGCCACCCATACGCATTCCTTTGAATACTTTTGCAGGGTAAGAACATGCACCGATAGAACCCGGTTTACGAGCGCGGTTGTGCTGACCGTGAGTAGTCTGACCTACTCCACCAAATCCATGTCTTTTAACTACACCTTGGAAGCCTTTACCTTTAGAAGTACCAACAACGTCAACATAAGCCGCATCATTGAACAACTCCACTGTAATAGTGTCTCCCAAATTCAATTCTGTTTCAAAATCTTTGAACTCGGCCAAGTGTCTCTTCGGAGTTACACCAGCTTTTTTAAAGTGCCCCATCAAAGGTTTGGTAGTATGCTTTTCCTTTTTGTCCTGGAAACCTACCTGAACAGCTGCATAGCCGTCTTTCTCAACACTCTTAATCTGAGTAACTACACAAGGACCAGCTTCGATAACAGTGCATGGTACATTTTTACCATCAGCACTGAAAACGGATGTCATTCCGATTTTCTTTCCTAATAATCCTGGCATTTCAGTTAATTTTTAAATGCATTAAACTTTAATTTCTACTTCAACTCCACTCGGTAATTCCAACTTCATCAGAGCGTCTACTGTCTTAGCTGTTGAGCTATAGATGTCGATTAATCTCTTGTAAGAAGACAATTCAAACTGTTCACGTGACTTCTTGTTAACGAAAGTCGAACGGTTTACCGTAAAAATACGCTTGTGTGTAGGCAATGGAATAGGACCGCTAACAATAGCACCTGTTGCCTTCACTGTTCTAACGATCTTTTCAGCAGACTTGTCTACCAAGTTGTGATCGTAAGATTTCAGTTTAATTCTAATTTTTTGACTCATTAAATTTTAAATTAAAAAATGATTAAATATAAAGTGGGGCCGGATTAAGAGTCATTCGCTAACCCGTCGCCCCTGCTTTTTTTATTATACTAAGTCTACGCGACCTTTCACTTCTTCAAGTACAGCCTTAGCAATAGAGCTGGAAACTTGAGCATGATGATCATAAGTCATAGACGATGTAGCACGACCCGAAGTAATAGTACGCAAAGCTGTTACGTAACCAAACATTTCTGCCAAAGGTACTTTAGCTTTTACAATACGAGCTCCAGAACGGCTTGATTCCATACCTTCTACTTGACCACGACGCTTATTCAAGTCACCAATAACATCACCCATGTTTTCTTCAGGAGTTACAACCTCCAGTTTCATAATAGGTTCAGTCAATACAGGACCTGCTTTAGCACATGCATTTTTGTAAGCCTGGATAGCACAGATCTCGAATGACAACTGGTCAGAGTCAACCGGATGGAATGAACCATCCTTCAAAACTACTTTCAGTGAATCAAGCGGATACCCTGCCAACACACCATTCTTCATTGCGGTCTGGAAACCTTTCTGAACTGATGGGATAAATTCCTTAGGAACATTACCGCCCTTCACTTCATCAATAAACTGCAAACCACCTTGTGTAAAGTCTTCGTCAACCGGACCGATTGCCACAATGATATCGGCAAACTTACCACGACCACCAGACTGCTTCTTATAAACTTCACGCAATTCAACAGTCTTAGTGATAGCTTCCTTATAGTTAACCTGAGGTTTACCCTGGTTACATTCTACTTTAAACTCACGTTTCAGACGGTCGATAATAATATCCAAATGAAGCTCACCCATACCGGAAATAATAGTCTGACCGGACTGCTCATCAGTCTTAACAGTAAATGTCGGGTCTTCTTCAGCCAGTTTAGCCAAGCCATTAGACAACTTGTCCAAATCTTTCTGAGTCTTAGGTTCAACTGCAATACCAATTACAGGATCAGGGAATTCCATTGATTCCAATACGATCGGTGCATCTTCATCACACAACGTATCACCTGTACGGATATCCTTGAAACCAACACCGGCACCAATATCACCAGCTCCAATCACCTCTACAGGATTCTGTTTGTTTGAGTGCATTTGGAACAAACGTGATACACGTTCTTTTTTACCCGAACGAGTGTTATAGATATATGAACCAGCCTCTACCTTACCAGAGTAAACGCGGAAGAAAGTCAAACGTCCGACATAGGGGTCAGTTGCAATCTTAAATGCCAAAGCTGATGTTTTTTCATCCTCGCTAGGTTTACGGTCTTCCTCTGCTCCTGTAGTCGGATTAGTACCTACAATAGCAGGTGTATCCAACGGAGAAGGCAAGAACGCACAAACATAGTCAAGCAATGTCTGAACTCCCTTATTCTTGAATGAAGAGCCGCAGAACATCGGAACGATATCCATTTTCAATGTACCTGCACGCAAAGCACGCAAGATTTCTTCTTCAGTGATTGTAGAAGGATCATCAAAGAATTTCTCCATTAAAGCATCGTCAAATTCAGCCACTTTTTCGAGCATTTTCTCTCTCCATTCATTAGCTTCATCAACCAAGTTCGCCGGAATTTCTTCTACGCTATAATCTGCACCCATTGTTTCATCGTGCCACAAAATAGCTTTCATTTTGATCAAATCAACAACTCCTTTGAAGCTCTCTTCAGCACCAATAGGAATTACCACAGGGCAAGCATTTGCGCCTAATACATCCTGCATCTGGCGAACAACTTCGAAAAAGTCAGCA
>ERZ1023963.370-NODE-370-length-9855-cov-7.849082_pt1 | contig 9855 bp, 11 predicted proteins | sample MGYA00380427_ERZ1023963 | MGnify/ENA primary metagenome ERZ1023963 (study PRJEB33179, sample SAMN07449061) | human gut metagenome | biome: Human-gut; feature: Human associated habitat; material: Faeces | host: Homo sapiens | place: India:Kasaragod | collected... | reverse complement strand
ATAACGCTTAAATCAAGGTTCAAAATGAGTAAATTTAGTTTTTTACACTTAAACCGCATGCGTAAATTAATTTAAAAAAAATATTAAGTGCAGGAACTAACATCCAAATTAATAATAATACGATTTCTGCAACTGATACTACATATAATGATGTTACTACTGAGATTCATGGATTAATGACTTCTGCAGATAAAAGTAAATTAGATGGAATTGCGACTGGAGCAACCAACAATACTATTGAAAATGTTTTAACTTCTACTTCAACTACAAATGGGCTTTCAGCAGCTCAAGGAAAAGTTTTAAATGACAAAATAACTTCTATTAATGGAAAATTAGGAGATTTAAAATTTAAAACTTTAACTCAATCTGAATATGATGAATTAACAACTAAAGATGCTAACACATTATATTTTATAAAAGGATAGGTGAGTAAATATGGCAGCACCCGATTCTTATTCTAATATTTATACAGATTACTATAAAGAACAAGCAGATGGAACTTTTTCCTATCTATCTAGTGAAAGTAATAAAAATATAGAAGTTGAGACTGGAGGGGTTGTGGTTAAAGCATATGAAAAGAATTTTGATGGATATATTTTATGTAGAAATCACCCCGATACCTATGACTCTGATATTATAGGGACAACATATAAAACTATTAGATTTAAACTTTATTACAAACAATATAGAAGAATTCAGGTTGGAGATAATTTATCTGGAAAAATTCTTCATTGTAACTTCCCAAAAAAAGATACTACTGTAGAGTGGTGAATGTCAAAATTAGGAGGCGACAGTAATCCAGAAATTATTACTACTACAAATGGGTCAATTAGTGCCTATTCTGAAGGAACTAATCACACAGCAGAAGAAATCTTTGTTAGATATCCTAAATCAGCATCCGCAGGTACTAGTTATAAGACTCTTTTTGGTCAATGAAGTTGGAATGTTATGGATAGTTTATCTACATATCAATTGCCAAGTGACTTTGGAACTGTAACAAATGTTATTAATGATAGTCAAGAGGCATCGTCTAATGTGTTGGAAATACCAGGAGTATGAAATTTGGTAAAAATATATCCAGTTTCAGAACCAATATGATTAAAAGATAGTATAAAAATATATCTTGGTGAACAATCTATTTTGAGCATCTTTTGTGGCGAAAATGAAATTATTGGCAAGGTTCGATATGGAAATATAGGTCATTTTACTTTAGAAGGTGTTTCATATTCTTTTATTCTTGGGCAAACTTGAAAGACTTGAATAGAGCAACAAACTTCATCTTCTTTTTCTACGGATGCACGATATGCTTTATATAATAATAAAATTATAGTAGATAGTTCTACTAGCAATCTTGTTTATCATAGTAATAAAATTATAGACAATGGAGAATATGGACTACATCAAGATCAAGGAGTAGCTTGTCTTAGTGAAAAAGTTAAAATAAAAACTTTTCAAAAAGATAAAAATATTAGCACATTAAAAGCAGGGGATTATTTATTAGATAATAATAAAGTGGAGAAAATAGTAAAACATAATAGAAGTTATTACTATAAAATTATATTAAATAACAATGATGTAATAGAGGCATCAAATGATCATAGATTTATTTTAATAAACAAAGAAATTAAAATAACAGAACAATTAAAAATTAATGATTATTTAACTAATGATTTATATATTAAAGAGATTAGAAAAATTAATCAATCATTAGATATGTATGAAATAAAAACAAGCACAAATAAATATGAATTATACAATGGAATTATTTGTGAATGTGAAAATATATAGAAATAAAAGGAGGAAATTATGGCAAAAAATAGTTTAATGAATGTTATTGAGAACAATGACACATTAGAAATTTCAATGTATCCTCGTGGAGTTGCAGGATATATTTTTACTCCTCAAGTTGATAAAGATGGAAATTTAAGTTGAACTAATAATGGAGGTTTAACTAATCCACAAACCGTGAATATAATGGGACCTAGAGGCCCTCAAGGATTAATTGAGTTTAAAATTGTAGAGAGTTTACCTGAAACAGGAAGTTCTCTTATTTTATATTTATGTTCTGCGGGAACTAATGCAAGAGGAGATAATTTATACAATGAATATATTTGAGTCGACAATAGATATGAATTAGTATCAGAGGGTAAAACAAGCGCAAAAGAAGATGCTCAATATGTAATTGGATATTATTATAATACAAATGAGCTTACTAATTTAAATAATACAGATTATTTATATGAAGGCGAGTATGCTTTAGCATTGGGTACAACAACTCAAAATAAGCCACAAGCGATAACTACTGCAACTAAAATTATATTAAAAACTTATCAATCTAGTTTAGATAATAACATTGCCGCAGTTAGTTATTTTCAAGAATTAATTAATTTAACAAATGGTAAGAAATATGTAAGAACTATTGAAAAAAATAATACAATATATACTTATGGAGAGTGGACATTAGGAACCTCTGGTGGAATTGAAATTGGTTCAACAACACCTACTGACTCATCAACAGTTTTATGGGTAGATGAATCTCAAGAAGGAGAAATATTTGATCCAAATAATTATTATACAAAAACAGAAACTAATACAAGGATTAATAATTTAAATACAAAAATATATTGTTTATCAAGCGGAGATATAATATTAACCGCAGATACAGTTTATAATTATAAGCCTAATTATGCAAATGTTCCAGGTACAATATTAGGAAGTTGTTTAATTGGGTGCTATGGGAAAACGACCAATAATTTTTCAATTTTAATTCCTTATTTGAAACAAACAAATTCAGTTGCAGACAATACGAAAAATTGAGTTGATTCTGTTGATATAAAAAGTCCAACTTCGCAAACAGTATGTATTAATATATTAGTTTTTTATCAATAAAATAAAAGAGATAAAAGGAGGTTTATATGGCAAATTTAAAATATAAAAACTCAAATAATCAATGAAAATCTTTGTCTATTGTAAGAGGACCCAAAGGCGATAATGCAGATATAACTTTGAATGGAGTTTCTTCAAATAATATTTCTATCTACGCTCCTATTTCAAGTGGATTATCTGGACAAATATTACAATCAAATGGAGCCAATGAAAAACCTACTTGAGTAGAGCATCAAATGCCTATTGTAAATAATGCAGTTTTAGATATACAAAAAAATGGAATTTCACTTGGAACTTTTTCTGCAAATGCAAATGAAAATAAAACTATTAATATAGAGACTCCCGTTATTGAAGATTCTTTAACTTCGACAGATATTTCTAAAGCTTTAAGTGCAAACCAGGGCAAAATATTAAATGATAAATTCACTAATTATTTACCTTTAACTGGGGGAGTAGTAAATGGAACAGTTACCGCAAATTATCTTAGAGCTAATCTTGATTCTGGAGAGGGTAAAGTATTAGCTGCCTATCAAAATGAAGGAATTTATTTATTTGCTAACGAAAGTGCTCACGGAATATATGATAGCTCTTTTGGTCCTGCAATAGCTCTTACAGGAACAGGAATAGCAGATAAGAAATTTTATGGAACAGCATCCATGGCTCAACAAGACATTTCTGGATTTGACCTATCTGGAGCTATAATTGGAGGAGATACTGGTGGAAATAATTTTTATATAAAATATTCAAATGGAATATTAATATGCGTAAAAAGAGTATCTTTTTCTAATTTAGCAATATCAACTGCATGAGGAGGACTATATGAATATAATGGAAGTGTTAGTTTAGGTAATTGACCTTATGCTTTTGCTTATACTCCGGCTACTTCAGTAACAATTCAAAGTCAGTCAGGATTACTTCTTGAAGGTCATCAAAATGTCTCAACTTCATCTGCAGGGACAGTATGGATATCAAGACCAACAACAAGCACTGGTGTAAGTGGTTATATTTCTGTTATTGCAATCGGAAAATGAAAATCTGATACACCAAGTTCTGGTGAACCTGAAGCATAAGAAAGGAGAAATAAAAAATGGCTAATTTAAAATATAAAAATAATAGTAATGAATGAAAATCAATTTTATCAACCAGAGGTCCTAAAGGTGATAACGCAGATATCACAATTAATGGGTCTAATTTAAAAGAAGCTAGTTTTTATGCTCCTATTTCAAGTGGTCTAATAGGGCAAGCACTGGTTTCTAAAGGTGCAAATCAATCTCCGCAATGAACTAATTTGGCAGTCGTGGCAGGAACAAATTCCTACAATGATTTAGATAATAAACCAACTATTCCAACAACAACAGAAGAATTAATAAGTGGAAGCACATCTGTTTTAACCTCAGGCGGAGCTTATAATGCATTTGCGCAACGTGGTATTCCTTCAGGGGGATCCGCAGGACAAATAATTAAAAAAGCAAGTGCTACTGATTATGATTTTTCTTGAGCAGATGCGTGCATAGACAATTTAACATCTACAAGTATTGTAACTCCATTAAGTGCAAATCAAGGTAAAATATTAAATGGAAAAATTACTGATTTAACAACAACCTTTAACTCTTGAAAGACACCTCATGTAACTGAGATAGTATCAAATCAAACAAAAACTGCAAAAACTATTACTAATGGATATAATAATAATGGATATTTGAGTCATGCTTTAAGAACTAAAATAGGGACAGGAAATGAAATGTCAGAATATTATGGTGGTATTTATATTCCAAATATAGAGAAATATTCTGTATTATTTGTTGAATTAAATTGTGGCGGGCATACAGGGACTAATTCTCAATTCAATGGTGGTATTGTTTTATGAAAAGGTGACAATGGAGTTGAAGATAGCGATTATCATCCGGGATGGCAAAATTACATTTTACCTCCATCAACAAATAATTATTGGAAAGGCTGTATCACTAAAATTATTATAGTTGGAAGTAGGACTGGAACATATTGTGTGGGAAGCGTATGAAATACTTATAGCGGAGCTGATTTTGAATGAAATTCAGGTTTTGGAGACGAAGGATCCACTTTAAAAGTTGTAGGTATATTAAAATAGGAGGTATAGAAAATGGCTAATTTGAAATATAAAAATTCATTAAATGAATGAAAAATAATTAATAATATTAGAGGTCCTGAAGGTCCGATTGGTCCCAAAGGAGATAATGCAATAATAAAATTAAATGGTGTTAATACTACAAATGCAATTTTTTATGCACCTATAAACAGTGGAGTTGAAGGACAAATTTTAAAATCTCACGGAGGACAAGTTGCTCCAACTTGAGAAGATCCTTCTTCATCTTTGACTAATGTAGATAATTTAACAGAAACAACATTTTCAGAAGAAAAAGTTTTAAGTGCTCATCAAGGTTATATTTTAAATCAAAATAAAGTCGAGAAATCAACTACAGTGGCAGGAATAGATTTACAAGATAATATCACTATAACTGAATTAGCTAATGCTTTAAAAGCAGAAATAATGTTAGCTGCGCACCCTATTGGAAGTTTATATTTTTCAGAACAGGCAACAAGTCCTGAGACATTATTCGGAGGAACTTGAACTCGAATAACAGATACATTTATTTTAGCGGCAGGTACTAAATATGCGGCAGGTACTAATGGCGGTAGCGCGAATTTACAAGCACATACTCATGGAGTTAGTATTACCACAGGAGAAAATAATGTGGGACATACTCATAGTATTCCTTCATTAAGCGGAAGTGCGGCAAGCGCTGGCTCACATAGTCATAGAGTTACTAATAAAACAACTTCATATGCGAGTGGAAGCCAGCCCAATTGAAGATGTATGTCATTTGAAGGAACCAGTGCAGATTATAATCAAGATGTATATTCAAGTGATGCTGGGGCGCACACGCACAGTGTAACGACCAATGCATCTGCAACTGGCGGAGTTAGCCAAAACCATACTCATACTGTTTCTGGAACAACAAGTAGTACAGGAGATGGAGATGCGGGTAACATGCCGCCATATCAAGCTTTTTACTGTTGAAAAAGAATTGAATAAAAGTTGACAAAGGGAAGAATATCTGATATAATGAAAATATAAGGAGAGATATATCATGGAAGAATTGAGAGACAAATTAATTAATATGATTAATGAATGTGATTTACCTATTGAAGGTATTTATTATATATTTAAAGATGTTTTTAGAGAACTTTCAGACCAATATTCTATAGTTCTCCAAAAACAGAGACAAGAAAAGACCTCACAAGAGGAAATTACAGAAGATAAAAAACAAGAAAAGGAGGATTAATATGGCACAATTATCAAGTGAAGAAAGAATTGCAAGAGTAGAACAGGCTCCAGAAGCTGTTAGGGTTATGGTTGCAAAAGCATTTTTAAGAGATGATATTGATGATGAAGATGTTCAATATTTATTTAATTCAGACAGTCCTGAACAATTAAATGAAGATGGAGAAATTGAAAATCTAAATGCAGATGATCCTGAAGGGATAGGCGCTACAGGTTTTACAATGAGAACTACAAGACCTGCAAATAATAAGAATTTTATTACTAGGGGCTCTGGTGGTTGGAATACTTGCATAAAGGGAAGTCCTAGATATCAATATGCAGATGCTTTAGCAAACTGCGTTGGTTATGCTAGTGGTAGATTTAATGAAATTATAAATATTGCTAGAGAAACTAGTGGATGCACTTATACCACATTAAATTGCAATGCTGTTAATTTTAAAGAAAGAGCAGAAGCTGCAGGATTACAAACAGGTTCAACTCCAAGACGTGGAGCTATTATGTGTTGGGGTAAAGAAGGCGATGCTGGACACGTTGCAATAGTTGAAAGAGTAAATAGTAATAATTCAGTATATACTTCTGAATCTGGTTGGGGTTCAAGTTCAATTTTCTGGAATAGCACTAGAACAAATAATAATGGTAGATGGGGCTGCGGAGCAGGATATTATTTTAGGTGTTTTATCTATTTACCAAATGATGTGCAAAAAGCTATAGACGCAGAAGAACCAAAACCTACTCCAACACCAGCACCTACACCAAGCGATAAATTCAATATTGGAGATAAAGTAGTTATTAATGGAGCTTTATATGTAAGTTCTACTGCTTCATCACCAGCAGGTAGCGTAAGTAATAAAGTAACTAATATTACACGTAAAGCACCTGGAACTGCTCACCCTTATAACACAACAGGAGATTTAGGTTGGATGGATGAAAGTTCAATTAGTGCTTATAATGAACCAACTCCAGCACCTACACCAGAACCTAGACCTTTATCAGTAGGAGATACTGTTGAGATCGTAGGAACAGGAAATGGAAGCTCATATGGAACTTCAAACACTGCATATGGAATTGGATGGACAAGACAAATTTTAAAAATCTGGGATGGAAGATCATATCCATATCAAGTAGGAAATTCAACAGGAACAACAGGTTTCTATAGAGCTGAAGCTTTAAAAAGAAAATAAAATAAGGAGGAGTTATGTTAAACGCAATTTTAAATACCCTACATATAATGGGTTGGTTAGGAATTATCTTTGCTATTTTAGTAGTTACTAATACTGTGGCTGGAACTATTTCTAATATTTGGGCTAAAAAAGAAGAATTTTCTTGGAAAAGAATGTTTAATGGAATTTTAAAAGCATTCGTATTTTATGTAGCTGCAATATTCATAAGTGTGGCATTTACTATGTTACCTTTTATAAATGAAATGATTATTAATACTTTTGGAACTATGTTAGTTTCAACTGAAACTTTAAACACTCTATCTAGTGTTGGTGTTCTAGGAGTCGTAATCGCCGCAGTTATAGTACAAGGCAAGAAAGCTATTGAAAATATAGTTAAATTAGCAAATACAAGTTCTAATACAGAAGTAATTACTTGGGCAGTAGAAATACCTGAAGAAGACAAAAAAGAAAATTAAAATATAACATCAACTATTTAATAGTTGAAGTTTTTTTTATTGGGCTAAAAAGATTAAAACTGAAGATTATCTTTTTAAATATATATAGGTTAAAAATATTTAATTTTTAATTTAAATTTTTTATATTTGAAATCAGAGAGAAGAAAGGAGATATATAGACATGAAGTTACCTTTAATACAAGAAAATGGCTCTATTCATGTTAATAGAGGCGATCAGTTAATCATCACTTTAAATAACGATGTTAATTTTTCTGTTGGAGATAAAATAAAATTCTCTATTATGAAAAAAGGCAATTGTGAAGATGTTTTATTTCAAAAGGTTTTTACAGTAGAAGAAGAAAGCAATGTGTTTGATTTAGTTTTAACATCAGATGAAACTCGTATTGGAAATTTCTTAAAATCAGGAACAATGACATATTGGTACGAAATTGAATATAATGGTATAAATACATTAACTGGTTTTGATACAGAAGGAGCTAAAGAATTTGTTCTATATCCTGAAGCCGCTGAAAAGAGAGGTGAATAGTCTATGATACAAACATCTACGAAACCAAATACTAATATCACTATCTCTACATCCACAAATCAAATTAATTTTAATACAACTGAAAAAAATGGAATATCAGCAAGTACTTCCGCGATCTCTAGCAATTACAATAGCTTAATAAACAAACCTAGTATTAATGGAGTTTCTCTTTTAGGCGATTTAAATAGAGTAAATCTAAGATTAATTGATGATGCAACAGTTTCCGCATTATCTACTTATTCTTCTGAAAAAATTCTAGAAGAAATGAAAAAAGTTATTGTGGTAAATGAATTAATAGGAACTGAAGAAAATCCTCTTATTGCAAGTGATTTAAAAATAGGAAGTTATATTATTTCAGGAATAGTTCAATCTAGCCAAAATAATAAACAAAGTTTTCAAGTTAGTAGAAAACAATATTTAATAAATAAAGATAATCAAGGAATAACTATTTTTTGAGAGTGTAATCCTTGAACTAAAGATGTATATTATATCGTATTTTATGATGAAGAGAAAGCACCTTTTGATAAGACAAATACTTATCTTACAAAAGAAGATTTAGAAGCTGCCACTTTAGATGGCGGAGAATATTAAGGAGGAAATAATAATGGCAAATACAATTAGAATTAAAAGAGGGCTAAAAGCAGATCTTGCGAAGATGACATTACTTGCAGGAGAATTAGGAATAGCTCTTGATACACAAGAATTATATGTTGGGGATGCAAATGGAAATGTAAAAATAGTTAAAGGCGGTGCCTCAGGTGCAGTTGAAAGTGCAGACAAATTAACTGTAGCTAGAACTATTAGTGCAACAGGTGATGCCACAGGTAGCGTAGTTTTTGATGGATCTCAAAATGTTGAGATGGCATTAGAATTAGCTAATAGCGGCGTTACCGCAGGTACTTATACAAAAGTTACTGTTGATGCTAAAGGTAGAGTAACTACTGGAGCTAATATTACTGTTGAAGATATTGGAGATTTATCTGATACATTAGCAACTTTAGCAACAAAAGAAGAATTAAAAAGTTATGTAAAAACTACTGAAATGAACACGGCTTTAGAAAATAAAGTTGATAAAGTTGCAGGAAAATCATTAATTTCAGACACTGAAATTACAAGATTAGCAGCTGTTGATAATTATAATGATACAGCTATTAAAGCAGACATTGCTAAAAAAGCAGATACAACTACAGTTAATACCGCTTTAGAAGGAAAGGTAGATAAAGTAACTGGAAAAACGCTATCTACTAATGATTATACAACTGCAGAAAAAGAAAAATTAGCAGGATTATCTAACTATGATGATGCAGATATCAAAGCATCAATAGCAACAAAAGCGAATAGTGCTGATGTATATACAAAAACAGCTGTGGACACTGAGCTAGGTAAAAAGGCTGACAAAACTACAGTTGAAACATTAACAACAACTGTTGAAGGTAAGGCTGATAAAGCAACAACTATTTCAGGGTATGGTATTACAGATGCTTA
>ERZ1023963.368-NODE-368-length-9918-cov-5.966440_pt1 | contig 9918 bp, 8 predicted proteins | sample MGYA00380427_ERZ1023963 | MGnify/ENA primary metagenome ERZ1023963 (study PRJEB33179, sample SAMN07449061) | human gut metagenome | biome: Human-gut; feature: Human associated habitat; material: Faeces | host: Homo sapiens | place: India:Kasaragod | collected... | reverse complement strand
ATCGTCTAGGCGCTTGCTGAGGTTTGTTCTACCACGTTACGTCGCATCCTTGCTCCCTTTCCGTGCCCTGCGTAGCGGTCTTACGCAGATGGTATCCATGCTTGGAGAATCAAACCCACAAATCACACAACTGATGCCGGTTCTGCAATCTCCATTATTGAGTATCCACGTAGTAGTTATCATGATCGCTTATTCGCTGCTGGCATTTATCATGCTGAATGGTGTAACAGCGGTCATACTCCACCAATCACAGAAAGAATGCAAAGAACAAATAGAACGATTGCAGATAATAAGCCAAATAATTCTTTATCCGGCAATTTTCTTACTCGCTATCGGTATTTTCATTGGTGCTGTATGGGCAAACGTATCATGGGGACGCTATTGGGGATGGGATCCTAAAGAAGTATGGGCCTTAATCACCATGCTGGTATATGCCTTGGCACTGCATCCGAGATCACTGCCATGGTTTCATCGCACCATGTTTTTTCATGTTTTCTGTATAACTGCTTTTATAACAGTACTGATTACTTACTTCGGAGTGAATTTTCTGTTAGGAGGAATGCATAGCTACGCAAACGGATAGCCCTCATCCATCAATGAAAAGCTATCCTTTCCGAAACAAATAGAAACCAACTTGGACAAAGAACCTGAAACACTATAAAAAAAGGAAATTACCCCATAAAAGAAGCACTCCCCGCGAATCACTTCGCAGGGAGACTACTAACTAATAACTAACTTGTCGTTTACGTAATTTTTATATGACTTATTTACAATGCAAAGATAAGGTTTGCCATCTGTCTGTGCAATCCATGATATAGGTATTCTGGACAGTCAGACATCCCTATTTATAACTATAATAAACGAAAGTAGAAAAGGTATCTATCAAAATCATTATTTGTAGGTATTGTCTGAGATTATTAAATGTTGCAATTTTGCCAAAAAGAATTTATCTTATTATACCGTAACCATTGATGTGGAGTTCTCTCTATTATTATTTCTCTGTAATGTTAGTCACAAAAGAGAGACTATAAAACCTTGTTCCAGGGAAGCATACCTTCGGAACAACAAAAAGTCCGGACTTGGGAAAGCCCGGACCTTTATTTTATATCCATCAATACAAGATATTAATACACCTCTACCTTTGCAGCAGCAGCCTTGCACTTGTCACGCAAAGCGTCCAAGTCACTGCCATTAGGAGCATAACAAACCACAACTCCCATACGGCGGTTCAATTTTGTATAAGGTTTACCAAAAATACGGAGATAAGTATTTGTCTCCTTACAAACTTCCTCTTCACCACGATAACGGGGAGCTTCCTTGCTGGCAATTGGAGAAAGAATCACTGCACTGGCCCCTATGCGTTCTTGTGTAATTTCAGGGATAGGAAGGCCTAACACCGCACGCAGATGCAACTCAAACTCATTTAAATTCTGAGTACCTGCCAAAGTCACCATTACGGTATCATGCGGACGGGGAGAAAGTTCGGAGAAATAAACTCCGTTTTCATGACTCAAGAAAAATTCAACTCCCCAGATTCCCGCACCGGTCAAAGCCGCCGTCACTTTATCGGCCATACGCTGTGCCTCCTTCAAATGTTCGGGATCAATGTGCGCCGGCTGGAAACTTTCCCTATAATCTCCCCCTTTCTGTACATGTCCGATAGGCGGACAGAACAAAGTAGGACCGTTTTTCTGAGTGACGGTGAGCAAAGTAATCTCACTATCGAACTGAATAAATTCCTCAATGATCAATTCTTTAATATCTCCACGACTGCCTTCACACCCATAATGCCATGCCTGTTCCAACTCATCCGCGCTCTTGACCAAAGACTGGCCTTTGCCGGATGAAGACATCAAAGGTTTCACCACACAGGGAAAACCAATCTCTTTTGCGGCCTCCTGCAATTCTTCCAAAGACTTGGCATAGAAATACTTGGCTGTCTTTAATCCTAATTCCTTAGCTGCCAAATCACGAATGGCCTTGCGGTTCATCGTGAAATTCACTGCACGGGCACTCGGCACTACTTGAATACCTTCCTGTTCCAAATGATACAGACGTTCGGTACGGATAGCTTCAATTTCAGGCACAATTATATCCGGCTTGTGTTTGGCTACCACAGCATCCAACGCATCACCGTCAAGCATACTGAACACTTCAAATTCATCAGCCACCTGCATGGCCGGAGCACCTGCATAAGAGTCGCAAGCAATAACATACTGCCCTTTACGTTTTGCCGCAATGACGAATTCCTTACCTAATTCGCCAGAACCCAGCAATAAAATCTTCTTAGTCATAGTATTTATATATGTTTGATATTCCTTACAAAAAACGGAGAGTTGAGAACAAAACACCTCTTGATTCCCAACTTTCCATCTGCAAAGATAGTGTATTTTATAAACTATACGATATCATTGAAGCAATATTTGGATCATTCAGTACAAAGAAAACACCCACTCCCAACGCGATGAGCCACAATACGATAAATATAATTTTAGTTACAATGGACATGGGTTGCCAACCTCCAAAATGACGCATCAGCATGTGTATCAGTCCTATAATAGGAATACCGATAACCAGAATACCTGCTACGGACATAGCGACAGTCAACCCCGGAGAGCTACCCACCGTAGCCCAATTAACCGCAGGCAGCACCTCATAAAGCACAGCCGGCAATGCAGCAATCAGTCCCGTAGCCGCCATCAGCAATGCAAAAAAGACAATCAATAATACAAACAATACAGGCGCACAGCAAATAGCAATGAAAACAAGCAGGAACTTGATAAGGAACCCTGCCACAGACACAATCCCCTCCCCTATCTTTTGCAAGATACTCCTAGGACGGTCTGAGCGTACATAATCATTCACTTTTTCAAATCCGTCTGTTACAGTCTTGCCTATATTCTCCACATTAATAGCAGCCCCCTTCATGGCGAGTTTCTCGGGAGCGGTACGCGCCATAGGAATAATAATCCACGCTATGATATAAGCCAATATCACCCCATGAACAAAGAAACCAAGAACCAATAGAATGATACGTACCCAAGTAACATCCCATCCCATATAACGAGCCAGACCGGAAGCCACTCCACCTACTACCTTATTGTCCGGATCACGAATCAAGCGGCGCATAGTGGTTCCTTTTTGTTTTTCCGAACCCGATGCTTCTCCACTTTCTTCATCGGAAAGATCTTCGGGTTTACCCATCCGGGCTATGATTTCTTCCACATCTTCAATGGTAATAACCTGTTTACCTTCATTCAAACGGTCGGTAAACAGCTCAGAGATACGTAATTCTATATCATGTACAATTTCTTCCGCTCCCTCCTCACGACAGAAGTGAATACGCAGGTTAGTTAAATAGTTATCCAACAAATGGTAAGCGTCTTCGTCTATATAATAAACGGTACCTCCTAAATTTATGGTTAAAGTCTTTTTCATTGTATCCTGTTTTTAATTGTTTTTTAAATGATTCACTGTATTCGCCAGCTCCTCCCAGGCAGCCTCCAGTCCGCTAAGGAATGTTTCACCCTGAGGAGTGAGACTATAATATTTACGAGGTGGTCCCTGAGTGGACTCTACCCATTCGTATGAGAGCAGGTCATCGTTTTTCAGCCGGGTAAGCAGCGGATAAAGCGTCCCTTCTACTACAATGAGCCGGGCTTCTTTCAATTTTTGAATGATATCCGAAGCATATGACGGCTCTTTGTGCAACAACAATAAAATGCAGTATTCCAGCATTCCTTTGCGCATCTGAGATCGTACATTGTCTACATTCATAATCTATAATACTTTGTTTGGCACAAATATATGTATTATACAAGTACCTTGTATTACATAGTTCTACTATTTTGCATAAATTAATATTTAAACAAGAAAAAGAAAGGAAGCCCCTTTTTTTCTTGCAAAAAGTTTATCTTTGCCTCTCGTTATAACACTAAAAAGATATAAAGATCATGTTTACCATAAAAAAGGCAACGACCAATGATATTCAGTTGATTAACGAGATGGCTCAGATCGTGTTTCCGGCTACCTACCGGGAAATTCTTTCAAAAGAACAATTGGATTACATGATGGACTGGATGTACTCTCCGAAAAACCTGCGTAAACAAATGGAAGAGGAAGGGCACATCTATTACATAGCTTACAAAGATGGAGAAGCTGCCGGATATGTTTCCATACAGCCCGAAGGAGAACATTTATTTCATCTGCAGAAAATCTATGTACTTCCCCTTTTTCAAGGTTGCCGGTTGGGCAAAGCACTATTTGAGCAGGCCGTCAAAGCAATTAAAGAAATCCATCCCGGACCTTGCGAAATGCATTTGAATGTAAACCGTAACAATAAGGCTTTACAATTCTACCAACATTTGGGAATGGAAAAAGTTGCAGAAGGAGATTTCCATATAGGCAACGGATATTATATGAACGATTATATCATGGGACTGAAAATCTAACCCTATCTTACAAAAACAAAATGGACGAATATCGTATCAATGGATTGACCATAAAAGAAAATTTGCTGCAACTGGCAGAAAATGGAAATAAAAAGTTCACCGAATCGCTGCATCCGGGAATAGAAAATGTATTGGGTATCCGCATCCCTGCCCTAAGGCGGTTAGGAGCACAAATTGCCAAAGATGACTGGGAGAGTTATCTACAGACTGCGGATACTTATTATATGGAGGAACGTATGCTACAAGGTATGGTAATAAGTAATCTGAAAATGAAAGACACGCAAGCATATCTTTCACTGGTTGCCCGGTTTGTTGCCATCATCAACAGTTGGTCTGTTTGTGACACCTTTGACTTTTACGGCAAACAACGGTTTGTGGACAAGAACAAGAAAAGGGTCTGGCTATTTTTGGAAGACCGGATGAAATCCGACAAAGAATATGAAATACGTTTCGGAGTAGTAATGGCAATGGCTCATTATATTGACGAAGAGTATATAGACAACGTATTGCAATGGATGGACCGGATCAGTCACGAAGGATATTATGTGAAGATGGCTGTAGCATGGGCTTTATCCGTATGTTATGTCAAGTTTCCTCAAAAAACGATGAACTATCTGAAGGAAAATCATTTAGATGACTTTACTTACAATAAGGCACTACAAAAAATCATAGAATCTTATCGGGTAAGCACGGAGGACAAAGAAATCATCCGCAGCATGAAAAGAAAAAACAAATAATGTCCATTTACCGCAAAGAGGCTTTGAATCCTTCCGAAAGAAATTCACCATTCATATTCGGAAAGATTCAAACCGCTCCAGCAGCTATTAATAATCGGGAAAAGTTATTCCTCCCAAACCAAATAAGCTGAAACCAGCCAATGATTCAATTTATTGCCATCTACCTGTTGTGCCTCAGGGATACTTACCTTAAAAGAATGTTTACCGGCCGACAAGTCACCAATAACAGCCTCCTCAGGCATCACATCGCTACCCGGACACCAATTGGAACGGGACAAATCCGAAGAAGCCAAAGGTTCTTCAATCTCTTTTGTCGTATACCCCTTATCACCTATATATGCGGCAACTCGTGGTATCAGCCATACTCCCGTGGCCGGATTAAAACGGCGGAAAGAAGCACAGTCATCACGCCAAGGAATGAAATTCAACACCTCCTTGCCATCAACAGACACGATGTTCCGTTTCTCCACAAACTCATCTCCGCCACTATGTCCTCCGTGACCTGTTACAATATACTTCAAACGAACATTCTTGGCAGCTTTCGGCATATCAAAATCCATCACCACATCTTTGCGTGAGAAAATATCCGGATAAGTCTGTCCGATATAATACACCGTATTCATCAAAGGCTTCACACGGCGCTCCGGCATCACGTCGCAAGTGATCTTACTCTCCTTCACATCCAATTCCATACTGGCCACATACCCCTCGGCAGTCCATGTATCAATATAAATTCCCACGTATGCCTCTCTCTCCAATGCCGGATAAAGATCGGTAATATCCTGCACCCAAGTCACACTCTTTTCCCATTTCGGGATATATACAGGACGCCTCTTGCTGCTCAAAGAATCATTATCCGAACTATAATACCCCACACCGAACGGGGTCATAAAACGCATCAGTTCAAGGGTAGGCACATAATCCTGACCCGGAACAATACCAATCATTTTTTCATATTTGGTACTGTCTACCGCAGGAAACGCCCTCTTGCCTTCGGCTATATTCATCAGATTAATCACCGATTCTTTGGGAAGCACAAAACAAGAGCCAGATTTATCCCAACGGTCACCATTGGAAGCTACAGTTACTTTCAGAGTAACATCCACATCCCTTTTATAATCGGGCAAGGTTATTTTCTTTAAAATGATACGCCCGTTTACCAGACGGATCACTCCGTCAGCATTGGCAGGAGTATAATTAGGGAAAGAATCGGGACGAAAACAAACAGGGGTTTTGTCGAATACTTGAATATGAGTATTTCCCAATGCCGGTAATTCTTTGTGATTTGCAGCATCGGCCGGCATCATAAAAGTTGCCGCCACAGCCAGTGGGGCAATAAAGGTCAGCAGGTTCATTCTTTTTAATTATAGGTTAGTAATCAAGGGTATATAAATTAATTTCACAAAAAACTACACGGACCTACACAAATCGTCCGATCTGTATAAATCCATGTAGTCTATAATAAAAAAAGGAATTATTGATGCTGTTCACGCAACAAATCATTCACAGTCTTCACCGGATTAAAGGTACTCAACGGCACTTCAACAAAAACAGTGTTCCAGTCACTCATTGCGCCGTTCCACAAGCCCGGAAGCTCCAATGCTTTCAGTTCTCTACCGTTCTTTGATTTATAAGAGATAAAACCTGTAGCCTTATCCACATACTTCACCAAGTCGAATTTGTTTCCTTTATAATCGCGTACCGCACACACCAAATCCACCGGATTAAAGTGAGTACCTTTCTCGAACATCTCTTTCTTGGCCGGATCATTCATGTCAATCTGAGAACTTTCCAAAATTTGCAGTGAAACAGTACCATCCGCATTATAAGCCAGGAACGGGCCGCCTCCCGGTTCACCCACATTCTTCACCATACCGCATACACGCATCGGACGGGTTAACTTCTTACGCAGATAAATAACCAAATCGGCATCTTCCAGATCCTTGATATCCGGTTTGCGGCAACATAAAGTCTGCTGTAAGAAACGAATGATCTCTTCCAGCTGCGCATGTGTATATTTACCGCCATCCAGTAATTCCAAATATTCAAATACCTGCTTCTGCAGAGTAACCAGTACCCCCGCAATCAGCTTTTTATACGTAACAGTATCCTCTTTCAAGCGATCGGGAACCACATTATCTATATTCTTGATAAAGATAACATCGGCATCCAAATCATTCAGGTTCTCAATCAGCGCGCCGTGCCCCCCCGGACGGAACAACAGCTTGCCTTTATCGCGGAAAGGTTTGTTCTCCATATCGGCAGCAACCGTATCCGTACTCGGTTTCTGTTCAGAAAATGACACATCATATTCTACTCCATACTTCTTTGCATAAACGGCAACCTTCTCTTCCACCAGCTTTGTGAACAATTCACGATGTTCCGTAGAAACGGTGAAATGCACATTCACTTTTCCGGTTCTGCCTGCCGCATACAACGCGCCTTCCACCAAATGTTCTTCCAGCGGCGTACGCACACCATCCGCATACCGATGGAATTTCAACAACCCCTTCGGTAATGCCCCATAGTTCAAGCCGGCAGCTTCCAACAAATTGGCTACTATAGGTTTATACTCCTTCCCGGCCATCAAAGCATCAATATCCTTTCCTGTATTATCCATACAAGCCGCATTCAAGTCATTGTAGAATGCGAAGCTATGAATATGGTCGAAAAATTTCTTTTCGAAATCAGTCTTCGGAGTATTATAATCAGCCCCCAGGAATTCGAACAAATTCTTGAACATGCGGCTGGCAGCACCAGAGGCGGGTACAAACTTCACGATAGTTTTCTCCCCTTCCTTATATGTATCCCATGCTTCCAAATAATTTTTCATTTCAATTTCGGCGGGAGCCATGATTCCCTTTTCAACAGAAGCTGCTTCATCAATCTAAAAAAATCGGAAACCCTTTTCAAAGAAAGCCCATTGTTCTGCAATATGCTGCTCGGAAATTCCTTTTTTCACTAATAAGTCTTTGTCTTCAGGTGTTAACATAAGTACATGATTTTATATGGTTTAAATAAATTGTTACCTTATTCTTTCACTATTAATTGCCCAAAAATACAAAAAAATGCGAGAACACTACCTAATAAATAAAGAAAAAAACTACCTTTACCCTCGAAAAGATTTCACGTGTTATGGAAGAAAAAGCATTTTTCACAGCCAAAGAGCGTGAGCAACTGTTCGCCCTCTATAAACGATTGCTGCAATTATCCGGCGACACCTTGCAGAAGGGTGATTGCCATAAGTTAAAAATACACCTCATAAAAGCAGTTGCCGAAGGTAACCTGCCACGAAATTGTTTCGGGATGAATCCTATCATCAAAGATATGCAGACCGCTGTCATCGTGGCCGAGGAAATTGGGATGAAACGGGCTTCCATCCTGGGGATCATGCTGCACGAATCGGTAAAGAACCATTTATGCACCTTAGCATCTGTACAACAGGAATATGGAGAGGATGTAGCGGGGATCATACGCGGTCTTGTGAAAATCAATGAGCTATACTCCAAAAGCCCTACCATAGAATCGGAAAATTTCCGCAACCTGCTGCTCTCCTTTGCCGAAGACATGCGTGTTATTCTGATCATCATTGCAGACCGCGTGAACCTGATGAGACAGATAAAGGAGACTCCCAATATAGAAGCACGCACCCAAGTAGCCAACGAAGCTGCCTATCTGTACGCACCGCTGGCACACAAGCTGGGGCTATACAAACTGAAATCGGAGCTGGAAGACCTTTCCTTGAAATATACTGAACACGACGTATATTATCATATAAAGGACAAACTGAACGAAACGAAAGCCTCCCGTGACAAATACATAGCCGCCTTTATCGAACCGATACAGCATAAGCTGGAAGAAGCAGGATTGAAGTTCCACATGAAAGGGCGTACCAAGTCCATCCATTCCATCTATCAGAAAATGAAGAAACAGAAATGTCCCTTCGAAGGAGTGTATGACTTGTTTGCCATCCGAATCATTCTGGACTCTCCCGTCGACAAGGAAAAACAAGAATGCTGGCAGGTATATTCCATTGTGACCGATATGTATATGCCCAATCCCAAACGTCTGCGCGACTGGCTCTCCGTACCCAAAAGTAACGGATACGAATCCTTGCATACCACTGTAATGGGGCCTGAAGGCAAATGGGTGGAAGTACAGATACGCACCGAACGCATGGACGAGATAGCGGAACGTGGTCTGGCAGCCCACTGGCGTTACAAAGGCGTAAAAGGAGAAAGCGGTCTGGATGAATGGCTGACCTCCATCCGGGAAACACTGGAGAATGCCGACAGTGACCTGGAAGTGATGGACCAGTTCAAACTGGAATTATACGAAGACGAAGTATTCGTATTCACCCCCAAAGGTGACTTGTACAAGATGCCGAAAGGAGCGACCGTACTGGACTTTGCTTTCGCCATCCACAGCAAACTGGGGTCCAAGTGTATCGGAGCAAAGGTGAACGGAAAGAACGCACAATTAAAGCAAACGCTGAACAGCGGTGACCAGGTAGAAGTCATGACTTCAAACACCCAGACACCCAAACGCGACTGGCTGAACATCGTCACCACTTCGAAGGCAAGAACCAAAATACGCCAGGCCATCAAAGAGATAGAAGCCCGCCAGACAGAGTTCGCCAAAGAAACCATAGAACGTAAATTCAAGAACCGCAAACTGGAATACGATGAAGCAGTGATGATGCGCCTGATAAAAAAGCTGGGATACAAACC
>ERZ1023963.363-NODE-363-length-9996-cov-5.423096_pt1 | contig 9996 bp, 4 predicted proteins | sample MGYA00380427_ERZ1023963 | MGnify/ENA primary metagenome ERZ1023963 (study PRJEB33179, sample SAMN07449061) | human gut metagenome | biome: Human-gut; feature: Human associated habitat; material: Faeces | host: Homo sapiens | place: India:Kasaragod | collected... | reverse complement strand
GTCTCGGAGTTGTGAATAAGAGACAGATGTACTACTGATGATTTCTAGATCTTCATCTCTACCATTTCTGATAAGATTGATCAGGATTTAAGAAACAGGAATAACGGAAATAGTGGAAATAATGGAAACAATGGAAATCTATAATAATACCCCTAACGGAAAGGATCTTGCCGAGAAGTACAGATATCCTACCATAAACGTAGATAATATAAAGGCTATTGGTACGGATCCCTATGATATACCGGATCGTGACCTGCCTCCGGTATTGGATCCGTATTCCGCTTCCGAGAGATCAAAGTCCCAGATACCGTCATTGTCGGAGAGGATCAAGAATACTGTTAAGACAAATTATTATGATGATATGAAACATATGTCCCCATTAGGATATATGGCTTCTGATCAAAGCAATAAGGGCAGGTTTAATCTTACTGGGCCGGAGATCTCGGTCGAGGAGTCACGGTATCGACTTAGTAGCGGTACTTGGATACCTAAATACGAGTCTTATATCCCCGGTGTAGATAACGACACACGTTTATCTAGGAGTCAAGGTAGGACTGAGAAATGGATGAGAGGTTTGGGGAAATTTGTAGGTAAGGCCGCTTTGTATGGATTAGGTGGTGTTATTCAGCCTTTTTATGGTATTTACGCCGGTGTATCCAGAGGTAATTTTAACGCTGTTTTTGATAACGATTTCACGAGATGGTTGGATGATCAGGACAAGAAGATGGATTACGGTCTTGCTCATTATTACAATCGTGAGGAGCGGGATATGAATTTCCTTCAAAGCATGACCACGGCTAATTTCTGGTCTAACGATTTTTTATCCGGTCTTGCTTTTACCGCTGGAGCCATGTTATCGTCAGCCGTATATTCCGGCGCTGGATTGATGAACTTAGCTCGTACGGGAGCTAGGGCGGGTGTGGCTTTGGCTAGGATAGGCAAAGCGGCTTCGGATACCAAGAAAGCGTTCGGTGTCTACCTTAGGGCCGCCCGTACGGGACGGAGGATAGGCAAGGGACTGGACACCCTCGCTTTCCTTGGCGCATCTACCTCGTGGGAGGCGTCTGTCGAGGCCAGAAGCATGCTGATGGAGGCTGAGGAGAATTTCAGGCAGTCTTACCGTAACGCTTATGGAAGGGAAGTCCCATATGAGGAGCTTATGAAGTTCAGAGCTGACAATGCCAATGCCGCTAATGCCGTATTCGCCGCCAACGTCGGCATATTGTCATTATCCAATATAGCTATGTTCGGCGATATGTTCGGCATGGATCTTGGTGTGGATAAGTTCATAAAACGCAATATATTTGGCGTAGGTGCCGAGAGGATGGAGAACGGTACGTTAAGAGCCATAACACCAAAGAAATGGCAGAAGGTAGCCGGAAATACGTTCAATATCATCAAGCGCCCAGTGTCAGAGGGTCTGTATGAGGAAGGTCTTCAGGGAGTGGCTAGTAAGTCCGCCAAGGATTGGGTAGAATCAAGATACAATCCTATGGCTATCCGGCAGAATATAGGCTATATGGAGGCTATAAAGAATGGGTTCAAGGAGACGTACGGGTCTAGCCAAGGATGGAAGGAGATCGGTATCGGTATGATTATCGGATCGATTATGGGTGGAAAGACTATTGGGGGTATAAAGGAATGGAGCCAAGACATGTCCCGGAACAAGGGGATGGTGGAGGCCTACAACGCCAATGCCGGCGCCTTGACCACCGCCGCTGTCCGTGCTATTCGTGGCAGTATGGCTCTTAACGCTCAATTATCCGGCATAGACACATCGTACGAGAGTGATGGTAGGATCATAAATAAGGATTTCAGTGACGCCGTATTCAATCGTCTTCGTTATGATTCGGAGATGGGGATGCTGGATGATACGAAGGAGAATTTCAGGACGGTAGTCGAATCTATACCTAATAGCGATATAGCGTCCGATATGAATATGACGGATGAGCAGGTCAATGAGTATAAAGCCGATCTTGTCAACGAGTTTAATAAGAAGGTGGATAATTTCATTATGGCCAACAGATTCGCCGACTCCCTTACCGATGGTATATCCAATAGGTCGTTTAACGCCTATATCTCCAATATGGCTTATAATGGCCTTGAGGCGAAGGATAATTTGAACGATATTGCCAATCAGTTAAGAAGGATATACAATACGGATATAGGCCCCGCTCTTGATATATATTCTCGTCTTAATCCTGATTCGAGCAGGGATCTTGAAGAACTCAGGAAGCTTACGGATGATATACAGAGGATGGAGAAGAATATCTTGAGGCTTCAACAAAGTGTCGCGTCGAAGGACGCTCTTGAATCTGATAAGGCTAAGTTGGTCAAGGAGAATGATAGGCTTCTTAAATTAACAGAGGATAGGATCGCATTGGAGAGGAAATTAACTACGTTAATTAACTCAGAGGCTGATATATCTAAGTTGTTCTTAAATAGAAATGATTCAAGGATCAGTGCCGCTGATCTTATGGCGGCTTATGATACTATAGCTGATTTTGAGAACGTCGTATCTATCCGTGGGGTTGATAATTATAAGGAGGCTATGGCATTGCTTAGTGAGTATCGTCATAATCTTGTGGCTTATAAGAATATAAACGAGTCTCTTCGTCGTATGCGTGACAGAAGATTCATCCGGGCGCAGGAGCGCGGGTTCATGAAGATATTATCGAACGTATGGGGTAAGACTTATGAGGAGGATGATAGCAAGTATGATTTCAGGAATACTGATAATCCTGATGCCAATGATCTTTACGCCAACGACCAAGCTATAGACAAGGCTTACCAAGATGGTCTTATAGATGATTATGAGGCATTTATGTTCAAGACATATAATCATATGATAGCCAGATCTATGGAGAACGAGATTAAGACCGATGAAGGTAATATAGTCGAGAGGGTTCCTGATGATGAGGATATCATAAATCCTTCTGACGATAGAATCAATAATATAGCTATAAAGATATGGAACGGTAATGAGGATGTCTTATCTCCTAGGGAGAGACAGATATATGATAATAACAAGCCTCGTGTCGATAGTCTAGTTAACGGGTTTGGGGATAATCCTATTTCAAGGATCAATAAGGCTAGATCGATAATAGATAGATTGAAGATCCATGATAATATTTATGATAATATCAAGGACGCTGTTGATGATATTGTAGATATGAATATCAATGGTCTTGATCAGGATCAGATCAAAGAAGCTATAAAGACTTATAATGATCTTATGAATGAGGCTGACAATGGCAATGAGATTGATCAGGATAAGCTTAATGAGGCTATTGATATTATCAATAATTATTCCGATGGACCTCTTCTTCAATTCGTGGAATGGATGAGGTTGTATGATAACGGAAGTATAGCTGTCAAGGATTACGATAAATCCATACCTATGGGTGATGTCCTCACAGAGAGCGAACCCGGGACATCCACCGGCAGGACGGAAGTTAACGCCGCCCAGAATCCGGTGGTGTTGATGGCTCAGAAGAGAGAGATCGGTGGGGTTATGTATTATGAAGTTGGCGGAATGAGACTTGACAGGTTTATGGACAGTCTTGGGCTTAAAAGATCTGATGCCACTGATACTGATAATGGAAGGGTGATGGATTTCACCAACGGAACCGACATATTTACTGTTATAGAGTCAGATAACCACTCAAGATGGATGATTAGCGAGGATGACGCTCAGGCTTTCGAGAACGCTACCGGTGTCATATTGGGGCGGCAAACCGCCTTGTCGACCTCCATCTGGTTCATGGTGTATCGCAAGGGGCAGGATGGATCTATTGTCCCTTATTATACGGGTGATACGTTTGGATCTAACAACGAGTCGGTGAATCAGGAAGCCGTAGCTAATCTCCGTAAGGATAATATCGTAAGGTTTAAGATGGATATGTCAGATCCATATACCAAGGAATTGTATGATAAATACAATAGCCTTAACGCCGTTGACCCTAATTCTGATGAGACTAAGTCGGCTTACCGAGAGCTGGTTGATAATATGGTTATTAAGATCGTGGATAGCGACGGCAATTTCGTCTCGGTACTGAAAGCCAATGACCCGGATTCAAAAGGAAGTAACGCTGATTTAAGGAGTAGGGCCTTTGAGTTATATAGGGATAATATAGGATCTGTTACTGGCGAGATTGATATACCGTTCGTAGGTACAGTTACCAGTGTTTTGCCGGGAAGACCTAATTTTAGCGTAAGTGATGATAATGGTACGTTGATGGTATCCGAGAATGATTTTACCAACGAGACGGTTGGTAAAGTCGAGAGCGTAGGATATATAGAGAATGGGGAGGTTACGATGAGGGATGATATTAAGTATAATATATTCCCGTTCTGTACGGCTATCGTCAGGGACAAGTATGGTGACTATAAAGATTCACGTATCCCGGTCGTAGCTATAAAGACAGGAAATGGAAGAAATTACCTGTACCCCGTAAGATTGAAAAATCAGGATATATCGTCATTCTCATCCATGATCGGATCGATGGCTGATAGGATTACGGAGGGTCTAGGCGGAGGCGTAAGTATTGATGATATAATGGATCTTAATAACGCTATAGCCAGATCAGGGTTGGATAATAAGACATATATGATTCCGCTGGCGGGAGACGTGGATGTTATCAAGAACCGGCTTAAAGCTGTCAAGGAAGCGGCTAGCAGGATGCCTATGACCGCTGACGTAAGAGGATGGATAGGTGATTCCAGAACTAAGGAGGATATTTTGATGAATGACGTTACGATCAACATCGATCTTAACAACGATCCTTTCATAGCTCCTAAGTTTAGGATGAGTATCAAGGAGAACAAGGTATCCAAGGAGGAGACGGAAGTCTCGTTCCCTAACCTGCCGGATCTGCCATCGGAGTTCGCCTCGCCTACGAAGGCGGCCGAGGACAAGTCTTTGGTTTCCGACGGTAACGTAGTATCCGGAGAAAATGAGGCGGAAAATCCTTGCTAAATAAAATATCTTGACTTATCTTTGCGGCGTCAGTCCATCACCTGACGAGTAAGATATTTAAAAGTTGGTCCCTGTCGGGTGTGTGATGGCCCCGGTGGGGACTCTTTATATTATGCAACTAGATTCTTTTTTACATCGGAAGATCATGCAAGACCTACGCATCCAGCGAGTGAAGGTCTTGATGATGTTATACACCAGTAACTATTTTGTCAAGGTCAGACAAAAGCAGTTGCTTGATCATACATACGCCTTAAGCAGGGATCAGGCTTTTGATTATATGACTGAGTTCAATAAAAGACTTAGTGATAAGGTTGGTATAAAATGTACGATGGATATCCTTCTACCTACCGATGATGATAACGCTAACATCATAATCGAGCACAATGGTATTATCAAGAAGTTGATGAAGGAAGCCGATAAACTGGAACTTGATACTGATGCTATCAAAGTCATGATGCGTGATCTTCTTGATGAGTTGAAGGATGATATTGATCTTAATATCCTGATATTTGATGTAAGCCAGTTACTTATAAAATACGATCTATTTAGGTTGGAGGCTATAACCGAGCAGGAGTTCAAGAACTCTTTTGTCAGGATGGATAGTAGGAATATGGAGATAAAGAAACTAACTTTATCTGATATCAAGAAGGTGGTGGAGATGATAGAGGATAGGTATAGCTACGCTTTATATATGACAGAGGAATATGACTGATTACATTTTTTGTAAAAATATCTCTTGTTTGTTTGTAGTTTCAAAATAAGGTCTTATATTTGCGGTGTCCATCCGTTATTGGGCCATAAGAAGATATTAACTCGCCTAGGCGTAGGCGATAGATGAGAGTCATTGGTGGAATAACGGACGCCAATGGCTCTCGTTGTTTTTATATTATGGATGATAATTTAAAATTGTTTGAGAATCCTGATTTTGGGGATGTAAGAGTATTATTAGACGAGAAAAACAATCCATGGTTTGTTGGTAATGACATAGCCAGATGCCTTGGTTATGAAAACTTAGGAAACGCTGTAAAAAGGTTTGTTGATGATGAGGATTCTATTATTCTTACAAGTGATTGTAAATCAATGGGGTTTAAAATAAACCCCCTTATAAATCAGGCTGTTAGGGAGATTAAATTAATCAATGAATCAGGGATGTATTCTTTGATTATGTCATCTAAGATGGAATCTGCCAAGAAATTCAAAAGATGGGTAACATCGGAGGTTCTTCCTTCTATTAGAAAAACAGGTTCCTATTCTATGCCATCTAACAATATGCCATCAAAGAATGAACTTCCATCTGATTATATAGAGGCATTAGAGGCTTTGCTTAAATCGGAAAAGGAGAAGCGTGCGTTAGCTGAGGCGAAGAAAGCGGCAGAGGAAGCCAAAAGGATATCCGATAATATCATTAAAGAACAGGCTCCTATGGTTGAGTTTGGTAAGACAGCCGAAATAGACCAAGAGACAGATATGTTGATCAGAGAGTTTCGGGAAAAGCTAGACGCTCATGGATATGATATAGCGGAGAAGAATCTTCGAATATTGCTTGAGGATAAGAAGTTCTTCGCTAAGACCGGTAAGAGGTGGTTGCTTTCCCAAAGGATGATAGACAGCGGTTATGCTCGTTATAGATATCGTAATGATGACGAGTTCTACGGCACTAATACTGTCTATGTGACTCCTAAGGGATTTCAGTGGATTGTGTCTAAGATATCTAAAGAATGGATGCCTAGGTTCTTGGAATTGAAAGGCAGGGTTCTGAGTAGATCAGATAAAGATATTTTCGCTAAACGATAAACTCCATTTTTTATAATTTAGGATTGAGTTTTTGCCTGTTCGTGAGGATCGGCAAAATGATTTGTACTTTTCAGTAGAAACATAAGGTTTGTTATTATGTTGTTATTTTGGTATCCCGTCCGCTCGTGAGAGTAGATGGGATTTTATATCTTTGTAACAAAACGATTTAGTAATGGGCAGATCTTGTTATGTTATAAAAAATAAGGAGGGTAGGGTAGATAATGTCCTTGCCCCTAATAACCAACCATCCGGATTATACCAAAGGGCGATGGAGGTGCTGGGCGACCAGAAGCAGGCCTTATCGGTCTGGGGTACGGCCTACTCCCCCGACTTCGTGTCTTTCTTTGGCGATTGGATGTCCATGCCATCGGAATATGACCTAGATAGTAACGGGGAACCTAGGTATGATGATGTCATGTCCTTTATCAAGCGGAAGAACTATTTCGCTGGCAATTTCATGGCCGATGAGGTTAAGGATATCAATAACACCCTTACTTCCTTGGGGGTTGATAATATCAATGATCTTAATGATATGATTGTATCTAATTTCCTCTCAGGCGGTGATATATTCCTCAATAGGTACAATCTTAGGCGATCCGGGATGTATGACGCCGATGAGATTGATAATATCATGACCAACAGATCGGCGTATGAGCGGGTAAGGGATATGATGAGGAGGATTGTCGATTTTATGTCTGACGGGGATCTTAATGAGAAGGATATGTATTTCCTATCCTCCGAGTCAGGTCTTGGTGATGATTATATGATATATGAGGATACATATGACTCGTTAGGGAAGAGAAAGGTCTTGAATCCAATGGAGGTAAGGGATACGATCATGAGGGCGGTAGGCGGTATCAGTGACCGCCGGGAGTTCGATCAGGCTTTCGCCTCCATCCCATACTCTTCCTTGGCACTCCGGTATCAGGAGGATCAGGATTACGCAGATCGGATGTATGACACGTATCGTAATATGACCCGTATGGAGGTTAGGGATCAGGAAGGGAATACGATTACCGACTCATGCTCCAATAGCACCATACCGTATATCAGTACGCCTAAGGACATGAAAGCCCTAAGGGGTAAGGTTGGGGAGATAATCGATATGGATGATTTTAAGGACATCAAGGACGTTTCCGGACGTCTGTATGACATAGCTATGGATCTTGCCGACATGGGCGTGGATATAAGCGAGGCGATCAGTGATGAGATGGTTATATCCAGACCGGAGGATATCCGTGATCTTATGGCGTCGCTGGATGTCATGTTATCTTCCATACAGGCCGGCAATTCGGTATACGATAGCTTTATCTCCGATCTTGATAGGATAACAGGAAAAGGGAATCCGATATACGAGGTTCAGGATACTTATTCTACCAGTGATAGGATGGTGTATGTAAGGTCCGGGAATACATCCCCTTCCGATATGTATGATAGGAGCATGTTGTATATGGGTAGGAATACGTACCATAACACAGCCCCGATAACCGACACCGATCAGGCCTATGAGATGTTGGCCGATATCGGGATAGAGCGGCCCTCGTACTTGCCGGCTGGCGTGGTTCCTGCCGGGGCTTCTCGATCCGATATTGACGTGATCAAGGATAACATAAAGAAGCTAGTTATGTCCAACATCTCATCCTCGAATACTGAGAACATGATCCTTACCAGATTGATATACCAGCATCCCGTAACCCCTAAGATGGATGATGTCGATATTGATCGGGAGTTCAGGAGATACGAGGCTAGGCAGGGAAAGGATCGGGATTTTATCAAATCCTGTACATCGTTGAGGAAGATCCAGATCAAGGAAAGGTTAAAAAAATCGGATTTATATAATAATGTCTTACGTTTCCTTGATTTTAATGGATTTTATAATGTATCTTTGAACCACCATGACAGAGGTACGTTAAAAAGCATGGAGATGTCGTTGCCGGAAGGTCAGGTAAGGGATCTTCTGTTTGACGTGGCTATCGAGTCCGGTGACAGTAGCATGAGAAACCTTTTCTATCTGGATAGTCAGGATAGGATGATGGATGCCGGGTTTTACAGGTATCTGTACCAAAGGAATCCGGGCCTGCTCCGGGAGGTCAACGGCGGCGTCGAGGCGAGACCGGACGGTTCGTTCTTGGCTCGTGGGAGGTATGATGATTTCGTGTCATTCCAATCCGGCTTATATGAGAAGGTAGGTGAGACGGTTGATGGTGCGATATACAGGTTCGTTGATGATCTTATATATTCCGATCCATCATCATATCAAGAAAACATGGTACGAAGGATGGGTGATGTTACGGTAAGGAGTGACGATAACCGCCTGTCAAGGATAGAGGATAATCCCTCATCCAGTAAGATAGTTAATGAATACACTGCTAATACAAATAAGTTGATGCGAGATTTTTCGTGTAGTTAATCTCTCTTTGACGTCGTGAGACGTTTTCTTTCGAGCATTGAAACATTGGATTTTATAGATTTGCGATGAATCCGGGTCGTAGTGATACGCTCCGGATTTTTTTGTCTTGTATCGGTTCTTATTAATCCCATTTACAAGACATGACGTACTTTGATGATGACACATATCACGATTTTAGGGCTGTTAATTTTTGAACTTTGTAACGCCCGCCATCAGGTGGGGTTATTATTAATTCAAAAATAAATAGACATGGGTACAAGTGGAGACAAAATCGTTTTGTTAGACGGTATGGGTTCCGGTAGTGGAAGCGCCACTAACGGTTTATTATCTATGATTCCGGGGATGTTCGCCAACTTAATAGGCGGAAATAAGATGGATCCGAACTTGGTGGCGGCCTTGATGAACGGCCGTAACAACCAAGACGGTTTCGGCGGGGCTAACGGTTGGTGGTTGTGGATCATCGTACTGTTCTGGTTATGGGGTGGCCGTGGCTTTGGCAATGGTTTTGGCAATGGTAATGAGTGTTGCGCTAATGGTCTTCCAGCTCAATTGAATAACGACTATGGTCGTGAGCTTCTGATGCAGGCTATCCAAGGTAACAGAAGCGCTATCGAGCAGATCGCTAACGCCTTGAACTGTACTACTACTCAATTGCAAAGCGCTATCTGTAACGTGCAAGGCGCTATCGATAAGGTAGCTGGTCAGGTAGGTATGACTTCTCAGGCTGTTATTAACGCCGTACAGCAACACGGTTGTGGGAGCGGCAATCAGATCAGCGCTTGCTGCTGCAAGTTGAGTTCTTTGATCAACAAAG
>ERZ1023963.353-NODE-353-length-10214-cov-28.586869_pt1 | contig 10214 bp, 6 predicted proteins | sample MGYA00380427_ERZ1023963 | MGnify/ENA primary metagenome ERZ1023963 (study PRJEB33179, sample SAMN07449061) | human gut metagenome | biome: Human-gut; feature: Human associated habitat; material: Faeces | host: Homo sapiens | place: India:Kasaragod | collected... | reverse complement strand
CCGAAAGGTGAAGAGTGAAGAGTATTTTGATGATAGCTTCGTTTATTTCTTAAACAGTCTTTGTTTTCACCTTCCAGACGATGCAAGTCATTAAGACAGACATCAGGGCTGCGCCAATCTGAAATGTGGCGAAGTTGAGTGACAAGGAAGAGAACTCTGTATTGAAGGTGAAAAAGGAGTTCGTAAAAAGGAAAGCAAGTGGCTAAAACGCAAATTTAAAGGTGTAATAAAGATGAAATAATCACAGAAAATCCTCTTTTCTGATCATTTTGTCGTTTTGATGGTGTCTTGCTTTTCCAGATAGAATGTAACATGGTAACCGGAGAGACTGTTGTCGGATAGTCCCAGTTCGATGTTCTGCATCATCAGCATCTGGCGGGAGAGGGATAGTCCGATTCCCGTTCCGGATGATTTGGTGGTGAAGAACGGGATGAAGATTTCCCGTGCCACATCGGCAGGAATCGGTTCGCCGTTGTTGCTGAACAGCAGGATAGGGTGGTCGTTCCTGCTCATGCGGACGTCGATGTCGGTGGCATGGGCTTCGATGGCATTCTTGGTGAGGTTGATGAATACCTGGCGCAGCATGTTGTGGTCGGCCTCCAGCGTGGCATTCTGGGGGAGGGAAAAGTGCCAGCTAAGGTCGGGATAGAGCGCCTTGATGCTCTCCAGGAAAGAGACGAGCGGGAGGGGTTCTACGACGGGAGTCTGAAGCTGGGTGAGCTTGCGGTAACTATCCACGAAGTTGGTGAGCGACTTGCTGGTGTCGTGAATCGCCTGAATGCCTTCCTCGTATTCACTACCCTTGATCTGCGGGTTGCTGAGATAAGCCTGGCAGATGCTGGAGATGGGAGCCGTAGCGTTCATGATTTCGTGGGTAAGCACACGGGTCAGCTTTTGCCATGATTCCACTTCGTGTCTGGCTACGAGGCGGGCAATATCGCCCTGCATGTCGTTGAGTGCCTGCTGCAAGGCTCTTTCGCCTGGCAGCAAGCCCGAAGTGGGGAGGCGGAAGGCGTAATCGCCATTTCTTACAGCCTCACGCATCAGAAAAGCACGCGCCTTCAGCCTTCGCTGATGGCGAAAGAACAGATAGATGAGGCTGCCCAGGATGAAGCAGATTCCACCTATTAAATATATAATCTTGATAATAACCATAAAATAGTTCTAATACAATAGCTCTAATACATTTGTCTCTTAACTTCCCCCTAACTTCTTTAACTTCCCTTTCCAAAAGTCATCTCTTCAGTCTTGCGTAAAGGGTTTGTCGGGTTATTCCGAGCATTTCGGCTGCACGCGAGATGTTGCCGTGGCATTTATCCACGACCTTCCGGATGTAATCGTTCTCAAAATTTTCTAAGGTTGCCACTTCCGTATTGTTGTCGATGGCATCCTTGAGTACCCTTATCAGTTCGTCATTATCCCAGGGTTTGGTGACGAAATCGGCGGCTCCGCTTTTCAATCCCTTGATGGCAAGCTGCACGTCGGCAAAGGCGGTGATGAGTACCACGGGGATGTGGGCGTGGAGCCGGCGGAAGGTGCGGAGCCAGAGCAAGCCGTCCTGACCGCTGTTTACGCCGAGTGAGAAGTTCATGTCGAGCAGGATGAGATCTACCTGCTCCTGTTGCAGCAACATGGGGGCGGTATCGGGGCGGGGCAGGGTGAGAATCCGTTCGAACGTATTGCCCAGACAAATCTTCAGCGCCGTGAGTATCGACGGATTATCGTCGATGACAAGAAGGGTTCCGTATTTCATATCTTTTATCTTTTTGTTTGCAAAAGTACGCTTTTTTCCCGAAACGACAAACAAAAACGGGATTGTTGTGTGATAATCATACAATAGAGTGTATGAATTTCATACAATCCACTTGCCGCTGGCTTCTGGTCTTTGGCAGAATCAAAAGGAATGGCTACCTTTGCATCAGAAAAAATAATGAAACAACAGATATGAAAAGTTATTTTAAGTTCTTATCACGCAACAAGCTCTATACGGCTATCGAGGCTTTCGGACTCTCGATAGCCTTGGCTTTTGTGATGATTTTGGTATCCTACGCCTTCATGGAGTATCGGGTGGGCACGCATCAGCCAGATGCCAAGAATCTCTATGTGCCTGGTTCGGGCGATTACCTTGGCATGACCTTGGGTACGGCTAAGGAGTTCTTTCCTTCCATCCCGGAAATCAAGGAATGGACCCGATTTAGCGATTATTATACAGACAAGGGTGCTGTGGTGGATGGTCAATACTTCCATGTGCAGGCACGTGCCATAGATCCTAACTTCTTGGATATGATGGGAATGAAGTGCAGGGGATGCTCCGCTCATCGTGTGCTCACGGATAAGCACCAGGCCCTTATCTCCGAGTCTTTTGCCAAGAGGGCTTTTGGCAATACGAATCCTATCGGGCAGGTCGTTAAGTGCGACACGCTGCAATTCAAGGTAGTGGGCATCGTGGATGATTTTGGCAGGGAAGACTTGCTGGAACCCACCGACATCTTTGTTTCCATGAAATTTAAGGACGCAGATTTGTATCCGATGGATCAGTTTGGCGAGGTTGTTACCATCGTCCGATTGGCAGATGGCGCTGACCCAGAAAAGGTGAATGCCACGTTGCTCAATAAATATATGGGCTATTGGAAGAAATGGTGGAGTCGTGAGAAGACGACTGGCAGTTTCTTGTGGGGTTCTAGCTTGGTGCGCTGGGATAAGTTGTATTTTTCAGATATTACATGCTCGCATGTCCGTCATGGCAGCAAGACCTTGGTCAATGTCCTTTTGATTGTGGCACTCGTCCTCTTGCTTTCAGCCATCTTCAATTACATCAATCTCACCGTGGCGCAGATAGGCAATCGAGCCAAGGAGATGGCTACCCGCCGCCTGTTGGGTGAGTCGGTACTGGGTGTGGTATTGCGCTATATCAAGGAGGCTGCACTCTTCACGGCAGGTTGCTTCTTGCTGGGCATTTTGCTGGCTTGGGCATTCACACCTTTATTTAATAGCATCTTGGATACGAAGATTTCGCTCTTCTCTTCGCCTGCCGTTTGGGGATGCCTGTTGGTGGCTTATCTCGTTATCTCCTTGCTGTCGGGCTTGTTCCCAGCCATCGTGGTGTCTCGTTTCAATCCGATAGATGTGGTGAAGGGCACCATCCGCTTGCGCAGCAAGATGTGGTTTAGCAAGATATTCATTGTGGCACAGAGCGTTATCAGTATGTCGCTAGTGGTGATGGCTATCACGATGATGCTTCAGATGCGCCATCTCGCCAACATACCTTTGGGTTATCAAACAAAAGATATCCTCTGCGTATCCACCACCTTCGGGTTTGATAATGTGGATGTCAGAAACGCGGCGTTGATAGCGAGATTGAAATCTCTGCCTGAGGTGGAGGAGGCTACGGCTATCGGCAACAATCCTGTCATCAGCTTTGCTAATGGAGTGCATGATGAGAAGGGAGAAAATATAGCGTTCTTGCGATTGAGCGTATTGGATTCCATAGCGATGAAGATGATGGGCTTCAAGGTGCTGGAGCGATATTCTGACCCAACGCCAGGCAAAATCTGGGTTAGCGAGGAAGCCAAGCGAACCTTTGGCGTATCGAGCAAGAAACCATATTTCGGTAATCGTGAAGGCAAGCCGGAATATGAGGTTTGTGGCGTTGTGAAAGATTTCCACTGTGGCGATGCTCTTGATGAGTTCAAATCTGACAAATTTGGAAATCATAATGCGATACGTGTTCCTTCTAATCATGATGTGCTTTGGACCATCTTGGTGCAGACTCGTGGCGACCATGCCCAAGCCTTGGCTGCTATCCAGAGTGCCTGCAAGCAAGTGGCTAAGGAGCAGTTGGGCGTGCCTACCGACATGGATACGGAGTATCTGGACGACACCTTGGCGGATGCTCTCAAGGAGAAGCACAACATGATGGTGCTCATCATCACCTTCATGGGCATCTCCATCTTGATTTCCGCCCTCGGCTTGTTTGGCATGTCGGTATATTATGGCAATCAGCAGCGCCGCCAGATAGCCCTGCGCAAGGTGATGGGAGCCTCGGTGGCTGATGCGGCATGGCAACTGTCCAAGCGATTCCTCATCACATCGTGTGTGGCTGTGGTCATCGCCATCCCATTGTGTGTCAAGCTGATGCAGGAATACTTGATAGGTTTCAAATTCCGCATCGATTTCCCATGGTGGGCATTGGTGGCAGGAGCCATCTTCACCTTGGTATTAGCCCTGGTATCCGTCTTCAGCTATACCCTGCGCACTGCCTTGGAGAATCCGATAGACAGCATCAAGATGGAATAGCATGATGAGCTAAGTAAACACTTAACATTTAACACTTAACATTTAACATTGGAAAAGATGATACGTACAGAGAATTTAACGAGAATATTTCGTACAGAAGAGATAGAGACCATCGCCCTGAACGGCGTGAACATCAATGTAGAGGATGGCGAGTTTGTAGCCATCATGGGACCTTCGGGATGTGGCAAGTCAACCTTGCTCAACATCCTCGGCTTGCTCGATACGCCTACGGAAGGAAAATATTGGCTGGGCGATGAGGAGGTAGGACATCTCAAGGAGCGTGAGCGCACGGCTTATCGCAAGGGTCGCATCGGTTTCGTCTTTCAGAATTTCAATCTGATAGATGAGTTGACGGTAGAGGAGAACATCGACCTGCAGCTCAAATATCTAGGCATTGGAAAGGCGGAACGCAAGGAGCGAGTGCTCGACATCCTGCGCAAGGTGAAGCTGAGCCATCGTGCCAAGCATTATCCTCATCAGCTTTCGGGCGGTCAGCAGCAGAGGGTTGCCATCGCCCGTGCCGTGGTGGGCAAGCCTAGCATCATCCTTGCCGATGAGCCTACGGGTAACCTCGATTCCAAGAATGGTATGGAGGTGATGCAGTTGCTCAGCGAGCTGAACGAGGAGGGAACCACCATCGTGATGGTGACGCACTCCAAGCACGATGCTACTTACGCCAGTCGCATCATCAATCTGTTTGATGGACAAGTGGTGGATGCGATGAATGATCAGCTTTAAGCTGCGGTTTCTGTCCAACAATTAGACGGTGGTGTCTAATTGTTGGACAGTTTGTTTAATGAGAGTTTTTATTTAATGGTTTGATTATCAGGAAAAATGCTGTTTTGGCACGGCTCTTGTCCTTATCATGCCAAAATGAAGAAGATTATGAAAAGAACAGGAATATTGATAGGATGGCTGGTTTGGACGGCTGGAGCCTCGGCACAGAGCTGGAGCCTTGACGACTGCATGAAATACGCCGTGGAGCACGCTACAGAGGTGAAGCGGGAGGTGGTAAACGCCCGCCAGCGCAAGCAGGATTACCAGCATGCTGTGGCTGGATTCCTGCCTACCGTTACGGGTGGCGTGCAGGGACAGTACGCCTGGGGACGAAACATCGACCCGGAAACCAATACTTATAATAATGTAACGACATTCAACAACTACTATCAGCTTTATGCCGAACTGAATGTCTTCGATGGTTTCGCCACCATCAACGCCTTGAAGCAGGCTAAGCTGAGCCGGGATTATTCTGCCACGGCGATGCAGAAGATTCAGGACGACCGAGCCGTCGACGTGATGCAGAAATATGTGGATGCTGCCTATGCTGAGGCAAGTATTCGGATAGCAAGCGAGAAACTGAACGAAAGCAAACGGATGCTGGCTAAGATGAAGCGCCTGTATGAACTGGGCGAGAAAGGCCGACCGGATGTGGTACAGATGGAATCGCAGGTAGCAGAAGATGAATACAATCTTACGCATCAGGAGAATGTGGCAAAACAGAGTCTGCTCGCCTTGAAATCGGCGATGAATTTTCCGGTGGATGAAGAGCTGAAAATTCTGATTAATGAGGAGCAGAATTTGAAGTTAACGTCTGATAAAAAAGAGGTTTCTGAATCTGGAGTAAACTACGAAACCGTTTACCAAGGCTTCCAGCATATTTCTCCCGATTTGAAGTCGGCAGAATACGAAGTAGAGCGGGCACGGTATGATTACAAGATAGCAAAAGGCAGATTGCTGCCATCACTCTCTCTCGGTGGCGGCATTTCTACCAACTATTATAAGAATCTCTCTCAGAAAGGGCAATACGATGGGTTTGCCTCGCAGTTTCACAACAACCAGGGCGAATACCTCGCGTTGACCCTTTCCATACCTATTTATAATAGCGACCATTGGCACAGCGTGAAGAAGGCACGTAACGACTGGCAACTGGCACAGGTGAACCTGGAGGAAACCCGTCGCAAGCTTCACGACCAGATAGCCCAGGCGGTGATGGATGCAGAGGGTTACGCCAAGGAGTTGCATCAGATGCAGAAGAAGGTAGCCTCCGATTCGCTCGCCTATCACATGTCGAGCCGGAAGTTTGAAGAAGGAATGCTTTCAACCTTCGATCTTCATACCGCAGCCCAGACGCTTCTGGAAAGCAGAATCAAGGAACTCCAGATGCAGATGCTGCTCATTATCAAACAAAGGTTGGTTGCTTATTATCAGGGAGAAAATTTAATAAGATAAATTATGGACATAAAAATAGAAAAGAAAAAATATCTCGTGCCTCGCAAGTACTGGGCATGGATTGGCGGAGGAGCGGTTTTGATCGCAGTCCTCATTTGGTTGGGATTGAGCAATTTCTCTTCCACCCTGAAGGTGGATAGGAAGGGATTGAGCATCGGAACCGTAGAGAAGGCGCAGTTCAACGATTATGTTTCGGTGGATGGACAGGTGGTTCCTATCTCCGTGGTGCAGATCAGTTCCGAGGAAGGCGGTATTGTTCTGGAGAAAGTGGTGGATGAAGGTGCCCACGTGAACAAGGGCGATGTGATTGTGAAACTGAGCAATTCGAATCTCGATCTAGAGATTCTGAATGCCGAAAGCGAACTTGCCGAAAAGCAGGACATGCTTCGCAACACCCAGATTTCGATGGAGCAGGACCGCCTGAACAATAGCAACGAGGAACTTTCGCTTTCGCAGGATGTCATTACCAAGCGCCGTTCCTATCAGCATCAGGAGGCGTTGCACAAGGAAGAACTCAATTCGCGCGAGGAGTATCTGAAGGCAAAGGAAGATTACAACCTTGCCGTCAAGAAGCATGCGCTCATCAGCAAGCGATTGAAGAAGGATGCACAGCTCCGCCGTTCGCAGATGGAGCAGATGGGTGATAATTTGGAAGCCATGCAGAAGAATGTGCAGCTGGTTCGCCAGCGCAAGGAGAAACTGAACATCCGCAGCACCATTTCGGGTGAGATAGGCTTGCTCGATGTGGAACTGGGACAGAGCATCCAGGCTGGACAGAAGATTGGAGTCATCAACGACCTCAGCGATTTCAAAGTACAGGCGCAGGTGGATGAGCATTACATCGACCGGGTAAAACCGGGACTTACTGCCACTTTCGACCAGAATGGTAAGCATTATCTCCTGCAGGTTCGCAAGGTTTATCCCGAGGTAAGAGACGGCAGGTTCCGTATCGACTTCATCTTCAAAGGTGTTCGCCCTGGCAATATCCGAACCGGTCAGACTTATTATGTAGATTTGCAGCTCGGTCAGTCGAAGCAGGCAATAATTATCCCTAAAGGCACGTTTTATAGTGTAACGGGTGGTCAATGGATCTTCGTATTAGACAAGAGTGGCAAGAAGGCTTATCGCCGAAAGATTACCATCGGTCGCCAGAATCCTCAGTATTATGAGGTGATTGAAGGCTTGGAGCCGGGCGAGCAGGTTATTGTTAGCGGCTATGAGGCTTATAAGGATAATGATGTTTTAGTTTTTAATTAGTAGTGATTAGTTAGTAATGATTAGTTAGTAGTGATTAGTGATAAATTGGGCTAACGCCCTTGAAACAGGATATTTGATATGAATCATATTATTAACGCATTCAAGAATCTGCCTCGAAGGGCCCAGCACAACTTCGTGAAGATCTTGTGTCTGGCGCTTGGATTGGCAATCAGTTCGGTAATTATTGCCGAGATTTATTTCGAGCAGACTTACGATACTTATTTCCCAGGTTGGGACAGAACCTACCAGATATCAGAGGTGGGCAGTAACCAAGGGCAGAACATGCGCTTTCCTCAGACATCTGGAGCTATAGCGCAAGGAGTGAAGCAATATGCTCCGATGGTGGAAGTGGCTACGAGCACCCATTGGTTGATGACGAATGGTCAATGCAAGTTTGAAAACCAACGCACACTATCTGCCAATATGATGTTAGCAGATAGTTGCTTCTTCGATGTTTTCCCACAGAAGATATTCGTGGGCAAGGCAAAGCAAGCTTTATCGCAACCTTTGGCTTGCCTCGTTGACACCGACTTGGCGGAAAAGATAGGTGGCAATGTTGTGGGCAAGCGGTTCACCAATCCTAACTATCCCGGAATTACCTTCACGATAGCTGGTGTCTTTGACAGTTTCCCATGGGGGGCTTCTCTTCATGGCACAAAGGTCATCGTGTCCATGTGTAGTTTGCCTCGTCTCTTTTCTTTCGATGGTAGAAGACAATGGGAGGGCAATGATGCCTATGTGTCATATATTCGCCTAGCCAATGGACATCAACCCGGTGAATTGAAACCATACGTAGATAAGATGTGTCAAGATCATCATGACCAGAAAGAGATGAAGCAAAATGGAATCACCCTCACCTACGACTTTACCCTGCTGAGCGAGATGTATACTCATAATTCTTATATCAAGATGATGGGGTGGATATTGGGCATTGTGGCTTTTGTGCTTCTCTTTACTTCTGTGATGAATTATCTGCTTATTATCGTGGGCAACCTCGTTACTCGCTCTCGTGAGATGGCGGTGCGAAAGTGTTATGGTGCAGAACCTAAGAACATTCATGCCGTTATCTTCTCTGAGGCTTTGGTGCATGTGGGGTTGGCTATCGTCTTGGCTGCTATCTTGTTGTTCCTCAGCAAGGGAACCATTGAGAATTTCCTTTCTGCGCCAGTTGCCACCTTGGTGTTCAATCGTGGCAGTTGGATTCTGGTTGCAATCTGTCTCTTGGTGCTTTTCATCGGCGGATTCGTGCCTGGTTATATCTACAATAAGATACCTGTGGCAACCGCTTTCCGTGGGTATAATGAGAATCGCAATCGTTGGAAGCTTGCTTTGCTTGGCATCCAGTTTGTCATATCAGGCTTGTTGTTCAGCTTGCTTTTCGTGGTCAATAATCAGTATCTTATGATGTTGTTTTCCAATCCTGGTTATGAGCCTCGTGATGTGGCAATTGTTTATGTGGATGCTATCAATGCCGATCAGCGTGGTCAATGCTTATCTGAAATCAAACGTATGCCAAACGTTGAGGCTTGCAGTTCTACCTATAACATACCGCTCGGTGGGTATGGGGTCAGTGGTAATATGATAAGCATACCTGGCGATGATAAGAATCTCATCAATATATCGGAAATGGAAGGAGTGGATGACAACTACTTCAACATGATGCAAATCCCTATTGTGGATGGCACATTCTTTACCGAGCGTAATGATAGTTGCCGTCAGGTGATGGTTTCAGAGCGTGTTGCCGAGAAACTGAGCAAGATAGGACATTGGAAGGATGGCGCTATCGGAAAACATATTTGCAGTACGGGGCATTTTGATTTTTCAGGAAGGTTGGAGGATCTCACTATCTGTGGTGTGTTCCGAGATTTTCGCAAAGGTTCTTTGGCTAACAATGATGATGATACGAAAAACTTTCCAATGATATGCTTCTATTCGGCAAAAATAGCAAAATACATGCTTGTCAAGATTAAGAACTTGACGGCAGATGACCTCTCTCGACTCAATGAGAAGGTGAAGGCAATGTATCCGAACAATGAGGTGACGGTGCGTAGTTTTGAAGCAGAACTTAATGCGCAGTATGCTCCCCAGCTCAATTTTCGCAACGGAATCCTGGTTGCCGGCATCGTGACGATGATTATTGCCCTCTTCGGATTGGTGGGCTATACGAGTGATGAAGTGAACCGCCGCCGCAAGGAGATTGCAATCAGAAAGGTGAACGGGGCGAAGGTGAAGGATATTCTTCGCATCTTCCTGAAGGACATTATGAAGATTGCCTTGCCTTGCATCATCGTGGGAGACTTGGGGGCTTGGCTGATAGCCAGACAATGGCTGATGTCGTTTAGCGAGAAGATTACGATGACGCCTTTGCTGTTTATTGGCGTTACCATCATCTTGCTCGTCATCATCGGGCTTTCCGTCGTCATCAACTGCTA
>ERZ1023963.350-NODE-350-length-10271-cov-18.024471_pt1 | contig 10271 bp, 9 predicted proteins | sample MGYA00380427_ERZ1023963 | MGnify/ENA primary metagenome ERZ1023963 (study PRJEB33179, sample SAMN07449061) | human gut metagenome | biome: Human-gut; feature: Human associated habitat; material: Faeces | host: Homo sapiens | place: India:Kasaragod | collected... | reverse complement strand
TAATTTCAAAATACATTTTTTCTTCATTTAATAAGTATGATGAATCAGAAGTTTGCTTTTCTAAAATATAGTATCTTTTACCATTAGATAAAGGTAAATCTTTAATGATAACCATTCCTTTATCATCTGTTGTATAAGTACCCATTAAAACATCATCTTCTGTATAAATCTCTATGACTGTGTTAGGTAGTGCTTTATCAGTAGAATAATCAGTTTTAGTAAATTCTAGTGTTCCTTTTGGTAGATAATTTTTCAATGTAAATGTTTTAGTAATAATAGGAGTATATTGATCCTTATATACTAATTCAAATTCATAAACATTATTATCTATTAAATGAGATAGAGAACTAGATACTTCTTTCAAAGTATATTTTTGAAGTTTCAAATTATCTAGTCTAGCATAACCGTTTTCGTCAGTAGTAATAGTTCCAAATAAATTGTTGTTTTCATCATATACTTCAAATACTACATTAGGAAGTGGTATTGTTTCATAGGTGTATTTACCATTTTCAATAACTAACTTTTCGCCAGTTTTCTTTATTTCAATAGCACCTTTAACTTCTTTATTTGTAAATCTTAATTCTAGTATTTTATCAAAGTCATCACTACTAATAATATTAGATTTCTCATTAATACTAAATCTTAATGGCTCACTATTCCATAGATAACCATTAATTTTTTGATCTACTTCTTCAAGTTCGTAATCGCCACTATTAAGTGGATATGGTGTAATTAGCATACCAGTATCATCAGTTTCAAATTCACAATAAGTTTTACTATTAGGGTAAGCTACTTTTTGACATACATACTTACCAGTAGATAATTCTTTAATTTTGAATTTTATACCAGCTATAGCAATTCTATTACCTGAATCATCAACTTTAATAATTTTTACTCTTGAAGTTATTTCAGCATTACTAAATACTTTATTAATAGTAGGACCACTTTCTGTTATAGAAAATTTATAATCATCAATCTTTTCAAAACCACTAGGTGTTGATAATTGTCTTAAAATATAATCCCCAAATGGTAAAGTGAAGTAAATTTTACCGTCGCTATCTGTTTTTAAAGTTTTGATTAAATTATTGTTGTAGTCATATATACCAAATTCAACATTTACTTCTGGTGTCATTATTTGAGTTTTATTAGAAGCTACAACTTTTGTTATTTCATATTTTCTTTCAATAACTTTATTACTAATATTTATACTAGCAAGTAAATTGTCTTTATCTAATTTAAAATAATATTTTTCAGTATTTAGAACATAACCCTTTGGAGCTTCATGTTCTTTAATGTAGAATACATTTAAACTAGGAAGATAATCACTTATTGCATAAGAATTACTATCAGTAGTTAAAGTAGTAATTAAATTATCATTAACATCATAAACGCCAAATTTAGCACCAACTAAACTAGCTTGACCGCTTGGCATAGTTGTACCAGTATCAGCGTCAGTCTTAATAATTTCAACACGACCACCCTTAACATTTAATTTAACTTTTGCTACTACTGGATCGTGTACGCCAAACATTCCCATTTTTTGACTTTTACTATCTTTACCTACAAAAATCATTGTAGGATCAGAAGTATAAGTCTTTTTAATTAATGATACAGTAATCTCGCCAACAGCATTAGGAGTTATATTTAATGTATTTCCATTAATACTAGAAGTAGCATTATCACTTCTATAAATTTCATATCCAGATAATACACCAGTATTATCAGTAAATGATACTGTTTGACCTATAATAGCGTCTTTTGTTTCATTGTTAAAAGAAGGCATTGTATAATGTGAGTTTACTAAAGACATTATGTCATTTCTTTCTTTATTAAGATTTATAAAACTACCATTACCATATTTTTCAGTCCAGAACTCTACAATTTGACCGCCTGTTGTTTCCCAAATTAAAGATTGAGCCGCAGCTCTATATCTTAAAGTTTGGTGTCCCGGATAGTTGTATCCATAGTATCCAATTAATCCAATCTTTTGATTTATTTCATCAGAGTATGGTGAGTTGATATAACCAATCGCACCGTCATAATCGTGAATAGTAATATTTACACCCGGCTCTATACAATAAGCAGCTTTACCGTCCATGTCATATAGATTCCATTGAGCTGACATATAAGGTTTTCCACCACCCCGACGAGTATAAAAGTAATCATCAACCGGTGTTTGAACCAATGTAGCAGCAAAGACATTTGTAAAACCTACTAAAAATGAAAATGCACCAACTACTAAAGCTAGCACATTTTTTGAGTTTAATTTCAATTTTCATTCCCCCTTTAATTAATATAAAAAAGCGACCAAATTAATTGATCGCCTTAAAAATTTCATTTGTAATATTTATAAGTACCGTCATTATAAAAAACTTGTATTTTATAACCAATCAATTTACCATTATATGCAAATTGCTTACAAGAAGTATTTCTAATATTATCTGTATCAGATAAAGCAACATCAATACTATCAGTATGACATTTGTTAAATTCATCAGCTTTATAATCTACAAAATTAACTAGATTATTATATTCGTCATCAATTTCAGGTACTTGTTCTATTACATCATTTGTTTTAGTTTCATTTTTATTTGAAATATTATTTATTTGTTTTTCTTCATTTTGATTGGATTCTTGTTTTTGTTCTGGAATAGTATTTTTTATTTCTTCATTTTTATTATTTATTACTTTGTTATTTGAAGTGTTATTTTCTTTAACTTCTTCTTTAGATTCATTATCATTTATTATAGATGATATTAATTCTTCGTCAATAATATTTTGCTTTTCTGTTTCTATATTTTCTTGAGCTACTGATTTATCACTTTTGAGTTTATTACTATTGTAATGAATACCCCTTACATAAGCGCTTATAAAACCTATAAAAACAATTACTAAAAATACTTTAAAAATTTTTCTTAACATAAGACACGTCCTTTCTTTACAAACACTATAACGCGCTTTAAAAAAAAATACAGCGCCTAAAATGAAATTTCTATATATTTTTTTATATTTTTAATTCTTTTTCTGTTGCAATGTCATCTTTTATTGACTTTGAAGATAAAAAAGTTATCCTTTCAGCAATTATAGAAATAACATTATCTTTACTTTGCAATCTACCTTTGACACCAATTAAATCGCCCTTACGACAATATTGTGAAGTGCTTTCAGCAATGCCATTCCATAGTGCAACTGGGAAGAAGTCTGTTTCATATTCGCCATTATCATTTTTAAATGGTCTTTGGACCGCTAGCGTAATATTTGATACTTTTCCTTTTTCAGTTTCTTTAAGTTCTGGATCATTAACAATTCTACCTATAATTAAAGATTGATTCATCATTCATACACCCCCTTAAATTCTAAATTTAACCTTATTTTTTCTAATTCAATTAGAAGTTTCTTTAATCTATTTTGATCTAAAGAATTTCTATATCTTTTTAATTTCATTTTTTTATAAAATATGTTAAGCAAATTTTCTACAAAGATAATATCTTCTAAACCGTCGATTATCTTTTTTTCAACAAAGTAGTTATCAATATCTCTTTCTACTATTTTAAAGTACTGACAAGTTTTTATAATTTCTTTTACAAGTTTGTATTGATCCATAATCTTTTATTTGAAGTAAGCTAAAAGCCAATTAACAAATTGAACTACAACAAAAACACATACACCAGCTATTAGTGTTGTACGTATCTTACGAAGTGAAGCAGCTTTTTGATGATCTTCTGATGAGACCATATACATAATGCAATCTTTTAAAACAAAAAAGCCCGTAGCACCAGCCACGAACATTTTTAAGTAATTAGTTGCGTCTCCAATTAGACGCAGTATATCATTTAAAATACTATCCATTTAATTATATAACCCCCTTTAAAATTTATAAGTTTACTAAATTTTTAATATATATATTTTTTTATTTTGTTGTAATTCATAAAATTAAATAGTTTAGTCAATATTTCTATATGTGCTTTCTTCAAAGATATTAATTATGATTCTAACTATATTTATAAAAACCAACCCCCTTAATTCTTTAAATCAGTACTTTAATTTTTTTCTAACACCTCCAATCTAAATTAGTGCATTAAAAAAAGTGCCACTTGCGACACCTTATTTAAAACACCTATCATCAAGACCAAGAGCGGATACGAATTTGATACAAGCACTTTTTTTGATATACCTAACTTTATCTTTACCATAAGATATTATATCCATAATTTCATCTTCATCTTTACATTTGTAAAAAGTAAGATCAAATACTTGTAACTCAATATCATTAAGTTTTCTTAAAGCTAAAGTTATTTTAGACAATAATCTTTTTCTTCTATTTTCAAGTTTTGTTTCTAACATCATATTTCTTAATACGCAGTTTTCTACAACCGAATTATTAATAGGTACAAATTGTTCGTACCTTACACGATAGTCAGCAGTTATTTTTGGTAAGGAAATTTTGTCATCAGTTCTTTTTAAATACTTAAATAACTTGAAAATATCTGTGATTATGTTTTTAAGTTTAACATAATCATACATTAATAGCTCGTCCTTTCCTAAAAGTGTGTTCTTCATATACTCATTCCCCCTGATCTAAATGTGTATCCAAAGTAAAAGAGCAACAGATACCGAAGGACAAAGCCTTACTAATACCTATTGCTCTAACATCAATTTTATTATTACTTGATTTATTATTACGGAATTTTGGGGATACAAACCCTACATTTTTATTTTTACTAAATAAGTTAGTTTGATAATAAATGTAAGAATATGCAACCATATATCCAATCCCCTCTTAATTGAAAAGGAAGCAGTGCGCGTTAAGGTCACAGAAACAACCAAAACAAAGGATACGTACTACTTCCTTAAACATCATAAATCAAAAATTAATTAATTGTTGACTATGATATACCAAAAATTACCAAAAATCAAGTACTTTCAACAAATTTCACTTGAAAGCCAAAGAAAAACTGCTGAAATAACTAAAAATTGATATTTAGATATGAAAAAAACATTATTTCAAACGTCAAAATGCACTTGATATTTGAAAATAATGTCTCTCTGGATACATTTATTTCATATCTTAACATAATTATAGCACCACTTTGCTTATAGTCAATAAGGATAATTTGTCTTAAAAAAAATGATAAAAATGTTTTATTAAAAGTTCGTAAACACTTATAAACACTAGAATTAATAAAAAAGATACTTTGGGGAATAATATGATATTGACAGATATAAATATTTTTTTCTTTTTCAAATATTAATCTTGCAAGGTTAAATTAGTCTTGCAAGATTAATAGATTTTAGATGTTTACTTATAGAATTGTTATAGGTGATTTGATGAAAATTTACGAGGCGATTGCAATAAGAATTAATAAATTATGCGATGAACGAAATATATCAATAAATAAATTGGCTTCTATTAGTTGTTTAACTCAAAGTACAGTACAACATTTAGTTGATAATAGAAATAAAAATGTTAAAATTTTAACTCTTGTTAGAATTTGTGACGGGTTAGGAATTAAATTAGAAGATTTTTTTCATGATACTGTTTTTAATGATATTGATCGCGAAGATTAAAAGAACTTTAATAATTTTTAGTAGAGTTCTTTTTATTTTTTTTTAATATGTTATAATAATGTTAGTCTTACAAGATTATGATTTTGTTTTCGTATTATAGTTGGGGTGAGTTATTGTATGAAAATTTTAAATAAACTGTTTGATAAAGTTAATGATAACAATTCAAATATTGAACTGGCGGAAAGTTTATTTTCAACTTTGGGAGTTGGTGGAGATATACCTGATAAGTATATTCGAGAGATTGAAAAAATTAAAGCAAAATGTGAAACGCGCCAAGATGTACTTAATGAAGTTATAAAACTGTGTGGAAATCCAAATACACCAAGAAAACGCTATTTAATTGCAAAAGCATATTCTTGGTCAAATATTGAATACAATAAAAATGCAATAGAAAGTCTAGAAAGTTATTTGCATGGTGAATTATATAGTGAAATATATAAAAGAAACTTGTTGTATAAAAATGAAAAGGAAGGCAAAAGAAAACATCTTTCCATTATGTATCAAATGCTTGGTGATGCGTATGATAAGGATAGAAATCTTGATAAAGCTTTAACAGCATACAAAAAATGTTTAGAATTTACTCCTGAGTCGCAAGTTCCTTATATAAAAATTGCTAATATATTTAGAAAGAAAAATGATTTAGATTCTGCAATTAAAATATTAGAAGCTGCAATATCTTCAAAATATTATCATAAAGTTGAATATAAAACAATCGACGGATTATCATATAATCCGCCTATGTATAATGATGACTTTATAGTAGCAATTAATAGTTATTATGAAAAATATTTAGAAATGAAAAAAAGAGGATATGTATATAGACCTAGAAAAAGTAAGAGGTGACGATGAATGGGTTGGAGATATAGGAAAAGTATTAATTTAGGGTTAGGTTTTCGAATTAATTTAAGTAAAAGCGGTATAGGTTATAGTTGGGGTGTTCCAGGATATAGAATTACTAAAATGGCTAACGGTGGAAGAAGAACAACATATTCTATTCCCGGAACTGGCATTTCGTATGTAGAGCAAAATGGAAAAAATTCTAGTTCTACTGATGGATTATATTTAGGAAATGAAGAAGTATTTGAAAATGTCCCTATTTCTGATTTTTGTAAAAATGATATTATTTTAAAGAAATTTAATAAAGTTGCTTTATTAGATCGTTTATCTAATTTCTTACTTTTATTAACGTTTTTATCTTATTTCAATTTGGCTTTTATTTGTTCATTATTTGTAGCAATTATTATAAAAATAATAATAAGTTTATTTCTTAAAATAAATTTATATTATGAATTTGATAAACAAAGTAGAGATATGTATGATTCATTAAAAGAAGCAATTATTCAATTATCAAAAAATAAAAAAATATGGCAAGTTAGTTCAGCGGTAAAAGTGTATAATAAAAAATATAATGCTGGTGCTAGCCGTAATGTTGATAGACATCAAGCCTTTGTTATGACAAAGCTTCCTTGGTATATTAAGAGTAATATTGATATTTTTAGTATAAAATTAAAAAATCAAGTAATGTATTTTACACCTGATCGAATTATTATATTTAATAAATTTGGAAAAGTATTTGGTTGCACATATAATGATATGTACTTTGGAATAAAAAGTACCAGTTTCGTTGAAACTGAATCTAAATGTAATGACTCTGAAATTATTTCATACACTTGGAAATACGCTAATCTTGACGGTGGCAGAGATTTAAGATTTTCCAATAATAGAAGATACCCTGTTTGTAAATATGGTGAGTTAACTTTTAAGTCGCCAAATGGAATTAATACTATAATCGAATTTTCAAACATAAATTTATTACAGCCAATTAAAAGTAATTTGATATTATTTGGAAATGAATTTAATAAAATATTGACAAATAATACTCAAGATAATTATGATAAACCTTTAGATTCTAAAAAAGAGCAAAATGGTGATATGAATAAAAACTCAAATATTGAGAAAAAAACAAACAAAATAGATTATGTATTACCTAATATTTATTTATTAAGTTCACCAAAAAAGCCAGATAATTTGGAAGAAGTTAAGAATAATATAGCTTCTTTAAATAATATTTTGAAAACTTTTAAGGTAAATGCTAAAGTCGCGGAAGTCAACTGTGGACCAAGATTTACAAAATATCAAATTTTATTAGAAGAAGGAACTAGATTACAGAAATTAACTAGTATTAGTAATGAAATTGCAATGGGAATAGCAGCAAAAAGTGTTGAAATGCAACTATCATCAGAAAAGACTAATACTGTAATAATTACTGTTCCTAATAAAGAAGTAAAAAATGTAATGTTTAGAGATGTCATACCTACAGCACTTGAATTGACAAAAACATTAAATGATATTTCAAAAGAAATAGGAGACATAACAAGTAAATTAGAAAGTAAGAATATTCATACAAATATAAAAGATGAAAACAACGATAATCTATTGTTAGCAATCGGAAAAGACATGGATAATAATAATATTATAGCTAATTTGTGCAATATGCCAAATATTCTGATTTCCGGTTCAACTGGATCTGGAATTTCAATGTGTATAAATGCCATGATTTCATCTTTACTAGTGTTATATAAACCAGACTATGTTAAGATGTTATTAATTGATACAAAGAAAGTTCAACTTAATAGTTTTAATGGTGTACCACATTTACTTCAACCTGTTATTACAGAACCAAAAGAAGCAATTATAATTTTGAAAAAGATTGTTGAGGAAATACACAAACGTTGTGATTTATTTAAACGCATTGGTGTAAAAAATATTTTTGAGTACAGAAATTATTTAAAAACTAATCAATTATCAGACCAAATGCCTTATATAGTTATTTTTATTGATGATGTTGCTGATTTAGTAAGAACTTTCTCAGAAAACATTGAGTATTCAATTACAGAAATTACCAGATTAGCTAGAACAACCGGTGTTTATATGGTTATTGCTACTCAACGTCCAACTTCAGACATTATAACTGGAACGATAAAAAATAATATACCTGCAAGAATATCATTTTCTGTTCCGTCAGCACTAGATTCAAAAATAATACTTGATACAACAGGCGCAGAAGATTTAGATATTAATGGTGACATGTTGTTTAAAACTCAAAATAATAAAATGCCTATAAGAGTGCAAGGAAGTTACATCTCGGATAAAGATATAACTGTACTTGTTGATTGTTGGAAAAAACAAGCAAACAATGATGATCAAAGTTTCATTTTGAATAATACTTTAAATGATAATACTGATGATTATGATGACCCTTTATATGATGAAGTAGTAGATTTTATTATCGATTGTGGTAAAGCAAGTGCTTCATTATTGCAAAGAAGATTTTATCTTGGCTATAATAGAGCTGCAAAATTGATAGATATATTAGAAAAGCAAGGAATAGTTGGCCCTCCTAATGGGTCAAAACCTAGAGATGTATTAATAAAAAGTAAGGAGGACATAAAATGAAATATTGTGTTTATTGTGGATATGAAATGCCGGAAAATGAAACAATTTGTCCTTTTTGCAATAAAGAAAATAAAAAAGAAAAAGAAAACATATATAAAGCTAACATTGAGTGCATTAAATGTCATTCAAAAAATGTAGAATATCAAATTCATACAATAACTAAAAAAAATATTTTATTTGAAGATAAAGTGTATAATTGTAAAGATTGTAATAAACATTTTAGGGATAAAAACAGACTTGGGCCAAGTTTCAACAATTATGCAATAGCTATAAGTCCAAAATTATCAAAATTTTTGACATTTATAATAATATTTTTTGTTGTTTTTTCCTTAATGTATAATAATTTAAGTTCATCTAAAGAAACTGTATTAGATTCACAAAGTACAATAAATTGCATTGGTCTTACAGAAATTAATCCTGATGTAATCTATAATTTAGCACAAGAAGACAAAGAAAAAGCTAAAGAACTTTACCTTAATAAATCTTATATTTTTACAGGAACTGTATTTTCGACCAATCTTGACAGAGATGAACCATACGTTCAAATTCAAAAAGAGAATGGAATAGTATCACCTATAGTTTATCTTAGCAAAGAAGAAAGCATTAAGTTAAATGGTTACAAATACAATGATCCTATTACAATTTGTGGTACTATAACAAAAATTAATTCATTTATAAATCCTGTTCAAATAGAAAATGGAACATTAAAAAACTAATTTTTTCAAATTAGTTTTTTTCTTACAGTACTTCAATAAATTTTTCTGTCCCGTGTATAAGGGTATGTTGCACATGGTGGTAGTGATCCAGGTGCAAGCGGAAATGGAATTATTGAAAAGGATTTAACTCTTCTTATAAGTAAATACATGTATGACAGATTAAGGGAACTTGGTATTCCAGCATATATAACAAGAACTACTGATGAAACAATTGATTCGACAGAAAGAACAAATAGAATTAAAAATGCATTTGGTACATCTAAAGATGTTATAGTAATAAGTAACCATATAAATGCAGGTGGTGGGGAGTTCAGTTACCACTACAAAAAATTGATTGAGTATTAAGAAAAAAAATGTTTAAAGTATTTATTTATTATATAGAAATATCTTCCTTTTATGATATAATATAAGTAGATTGGATTAAGTTTATAGTAAAGGATGTGTAGTATGAATGTAACAGAACTATTATTATTTAATTGTAATGTTTTAGAGAGTGAAGAATATGTTATTAAGCATTTAGTTTTTTCAAGT
>ERZ1023963.344-NODE-344-length-10442-cov-12.915760_pt1 | contig 10442 bp, 7 predicted proteins | sample MGYA00380427_ERZ1023963 | MGnify/ENA primary metagenome ERZ1023963 (study PRJEB33179, sample SAMN07449061) | human gut metagenome | biome: Human-gut; feature: Human associated habitat; material: Faeces | host: Homo sapiens | place: India:Kasaragod | collected... | reverse complement strand
GGCGGGAAGGCAATCCCGTAACGCTGACTTTAAAAATTGCGGCGAAGCCGCCACCACAACCCTCGGCCCGAAGGGCCGTCAAACTTAAGAACCCTCCGGCCGCAGGCCGGTCAATCTTAAGAACCTTTTCCTTTGCCCCCTGAGCGCCAGCGAACACAACCTGCCGCCGTCAGGCGGCCACAACCTTCGGCCCGGAGGGCCGTCAACCTTTCCCTCTGAACCCTCTGAACCTTCAGAACTCTCTGAACCCTCACGCCGCAGGCGTGTCCATAAAAACTTTTCTTTTTTCTTACCAAAACCATATTGAAATTTACAGATATGCATGATATAATACTTTCAGAAAGTTAAATATGCTTCGCCAATCATCAATACGGTGGCGAGCAAATTCAGTATTATATATTTCCAAGGAGGAAACAATTATGTCTTTAAACGGTAAGAAAATCAGCGAATTCCAGGTAAAAGCTTATCAGAACGGTGATTTCATCGATGTAAGCGACAAGGACCTCATTGGCAAGTGGAGCGTTCTCTTCTTCTATCCGGCAGACTTCACCTTTGTTTGCCCCACAGAACTGGAAGATCTCCAGAACAAATATGATGAATTCAAGAAAATCGGATGCGAAATCTACTCCGTATCCTGTGATACCCATTTCGTTCACAAAGCATGGCATGAATCTTCCGAACGTATCGGCAAGGTAGAATTCCCCATGATCGGCGACCCCACCGGCAAGCTGTCCAAGGATCTGGACATCTATATCGAAGCGGAAGGTCTCACCGAAAGAGGCACCTTTGTTATTAACCCGAAGGGAGAAGTAGTGCTTTATGAAGTCAGCGCAGGCAACATCGGCCGCAATGCTGATGAACTTCTCCGCAAGGTAGAAGCTGCTCAGTTTGTTTACGAACACGGCGATGAAGTATGCCCCGCTAAATGGCATCCGGGCGAAAAGACCCTGAAACCGTCCTTTGATCTGGTTGGCAAGTTATAATTTCAGGAGGCATCATGGATACAGTTTATGATGCCATAATAGTAGGCGGAGGACCGGCAGGGCTCTCCGCCGCTATTTATATGGCAAGGGCACGGTTTCATGTACTGGTCATCGAAAAAGAAAAGATGGGCGGCCAGATTACCATTACATCGGAAGTTGTCAACTACCCCGGCATTTTCCATACCAGCGGTGAGAAGCTGACTTCTGAAATGATCCGACAGGCTAAAGCCTTCGGCGCCGAATTTCTCTCTGCTGATGTGACAGGCCTTGAACTGGAAGGAGACTATAAGACCGTCCATACCAGCCGCGGCGACTTCAAAGCTCTCGGCATCATTTATGCCGGCGGCGCTCATCCCAGACTGGCAGGCTTTACGGGAGAAACAGAATTCCGGGGCCATGGCGTAGCCTACTGTGCTACCTGCGACGGCGAATTTTTCACCGGCCGCACTATCTTCGTCATTGGCGGCGGTTATGCAGCTGTGGAAGAGGGCCTCTTCCTCACAAAGTACGGAAAGAAGATTATCATGGTTATCCGTGGAGATGATTTCTCCATCGACTCCGCTGCAGTGGAAGAATTGAAAGAACATCCCCAGGTTACCATTCTCTACCACACCCAGGTGGAAAAGGTGGAAGGGGACAGCGCTGTCCGCCGGGTTGTACTGAAAGACAGGAAAACCGGTGAAGAAACGGTGTATACTGCAGATGACGGCGATTTCTACGGCGTCTTCGTCTTCGTAGGCTATGCGCCGGAAAACGGCCTTCTCCAGGGCAAAGTGGACCTGAATCCCCAGGGCTATGTCATTACCGACCGGGACCAGAAAACAAATATTGATGGCGTCTATGCTGCCGGAGATATCTGCGTGAAAAACCTCCGTCAGGTGGTAACCGCCGTATCCGATGGCGCTGTGGCAGCTACATCTTTGGAAAAATACCTGGGCAGCCAGTACAGAAAACTTCACATGAAACGGACCTATGTGAAGAAAATAGAACCTAAAGAAGAACCTAAAGCAGAGGCAGCGAAAGCAGAAGAAGGTGCCTTCCTGGACGACGATACCAGAGGGGCCCTGAAGCCGGTGCTGGACCGCTTCGAAAAGCCAATCACCCTTCGTCTCTATAAAGACGATAGCGAACTTTCCTACGAAGATGAAAAGCTCCTGAAAGAACTGGCGTCCCTTTCTGATAAAGTGTCCTATGAAATGAAAAACGCTGAGCCGGGACTGGAACACACCATCTCCATTGTCAGAAATGACGGCACAGAAGCAGGTCTCTACTTCCACGGCGTCCCCGGCGGTCATGAATTCAACTCTTTCATCCTGGCCATGTACAATACCGCCGGCCCAGGACAGGATATAGGTGAAGATAATGAAAAGCGCATTGCTGCCATTCAGGATAAGAAAGACGTGACCATTGCCGTCTCCCTCTCCTGCACCATGTGCCCCGACCTGGTAGCCGCGGCAGAACGCATTGCCGCCGCCAGCGATAAAGTCACAGTCCACGTCTATGACCTGGCCCACTATCCGGACCTCCAGAACAAATACAACATCATGAGCGTTCCCTGTCTCATCGTCAATGACAAAGACATTCACTTCGGCAAAAAAGGTGTTGCCGAACTGCTGGATATTCTGGGATAAAATAAAAACCTGCTCTTCGGGGCAGGTTTTTTATATGGACAAGCCCTGTCGGGCTTGAAGGTTGACGGCCCGCTGGGCCGAAGGTTCTTAAGGGGCTTAAGTTTGACGCGCCTCTGGCGTGCACAGCGAACATGATTTGAAGGAGCAAAGCGACGCACAAATCATAGTGAGTCGTTTCCCCTTTAGGGGCGAGGGTTGTTGTAGGGCGCCTATGAATTGATAGAAGGCGCCAGTTTGTATAAAACCATACAACCGCCCTGCGGGCGTCGGAAATGCATTCCCCCTTGCCCGCTTCGCGGGACTTCCCCCGCAAGCGGGGGCAGAATAACCCGTGCTTATTGTAGTGCGACTTATGAAAGGATTGCTTTGCGGAGCTTTATTGTCCCACCGCTCCGCGGGGGGAAGGTGGTGGCGCCAGCCACCAAAGGGGGGAAAGCCACCGGAGGTGGCTGATTACCGTAATGCTCATCATGCCATATGACACAGAAAGGCCAGTCCCGTAACGCTGACTTTATAAGCATTGCCCGACAGGGCAATCCACAACCCTCGGCCCGAAGGGCCGTCAAACTTAAGAACCCTCCGGCCGTCAGGCCGGTCAATCCTAAGAACCTTTTTCCACAACCCTTTGAACCTTCTGAACCCGGGCCGCTTCGCGGCCCCAATAAAAAAATAATAAATGTATACTCCATTTTTCTTTTAAATGTGATACAATAAGAACAACTGTGAAAGAGAAAGTATACTATTGTGGAGGCATACAATGAACAGACAACTTTCTATGGAATTTGTAAGAATCACGGAACAGGCAGCTCTTCGGAGCGGCCGTCTCATGGGCGTAGGCGATAAGGAAGGCGCTGACCAGGCTGCTGTGGACGGCATGCATGAACAGTTTGCCAAGACTCCCGTTTCCGGTACTGTAGTCATCGGCGAAGGGGAAATCGATGAAGCGCCCATGCTCTACATCGGCGAACATGTAGGTGCCGGCGGAGAAGAAGTGGATATTGCTGTAGATCCCGTGGAAGGCACCAATCTGGTAGCCAAGGGACAGAATGGCGCCATTGCCGTACTGGCCATTGCGCCCAAAGGCTGCCTGCTTCATGCACCGGATATGTACATGCAGAAAATCTGCGTAGGCCCCCGTGCGAAAGGCCGCATTGACATTAATGCTTCTGTCACCGAAAACCTGAAAAACGTGGCTGATGCCATGGATCGTGAAATTTCCGACCTCACTGTTGTCATTCTGGACCGGGAAAGACATGAAAAGATTATCCGCGAAGCCAGAGCGGCCGGTGCCCGCATCCGCCTCATTACCGACGGCGACGTAGTCCCCTCCATCGACTGCGGCATCCAGGGAAGCGGCATCCACATGGTACTTGGCTCCGGCGGTGCGCCGGAAGGCGTCCTTTCTGCGGTAGGCCTCAAATGCCTGGGCGGCGATATGCAGGCCAAACTCCTTCCCCATACGGAAGAAGAAGTGAAACGGCTCCATGCCATGGGCATTGACGACCCCAACAAAGTCCTCACACTGGATGACCTGGTCAAAGGCGACGACTGCATCTTCTCCGAAACAGCCATCACCGACTGCGCCATGCTGAGAGGCGTCCGCTACTTCGGCGGCGGCGCAAGAACCTCTACCCTGGTCCTCCGCTATAAAACCGGTACCGTCCGTTTCGTAGACACCATCCACCGTTTCGGCGACCCCAAACCGGCTGTCCGCCTCTGGTAATTATGAAATAAAAAACAGCTCTCCTGCGGGAGGGCTGTTTTTTTATGGAAGCCGCAGCCGGAAGGGGGGGCGAACGCAGTGAGCCAATCCGCAGAATGCTCATCATGCCATATGATATAGAAAGGCCAGTCCCGTAATGCTGGCTTCTTATGGACAAGCCCCTGTGGGGCTTGAGGGTTCTAAAGTTTGACGGGGCTATCGCCCCGAGGGTTCTTAAGTTTGACAGCGGCTTTGCCGCTGAGGGTTGTGGAGGGCGCCTTACATTTATAGAAGGCGCCTTCTTATGATAAAACCTTTACAACCGCCCTGCGGGCGAGGAAATGCAATCCCCCTTTGGTGGCTGGCGCCACCACCTTTCCCCCGCAAGCGGGGGCACAACAACCCGTGCTTACTGTAGAGCCGCTTATGAAGAGAGTGTTTCGCGGTGTTTTATTCTGCCCCCGCTTGCGGGGGCAGTCCGGCGCAGCCGGAAAGGGGGGCGAGCGCAGCGAGCCAATCCGCAAAATGCTTATCATAACATATGACACAGAAAGGTAAATCCCGTAACGCTCCTTGCGTCCCCTTTAGGGGAAGAGGGCCACGAAGTGGCGAAGGGATGTACGAGGGTAAGAATGATTATGATACTCGATGTGGACGTGACCGCCGAAAGGCGGCATTATAATACTCATCGCCCGATAGGGCGATACCACAACCCTCGGGCCCCAAGGGCCCGTCAAACTTAAGAACCCTCCGGCCCGAAAGGGCCGGTCCATCTTAAGAACCCTTCCCCTATGAACCTTCTGAACCCTTTGAACCCGGGCGCCGAAGGCGCCTGAACCCTCACGCCCGAAAGGGCGTCCCCCTCCCTGTACTAAAGTACAGTTTTTTTCTTCTTTTTTTCTGCTATACTTAAAATATCAGAGAGTGTTTTACTTGCCTTACACAGGGAGGGAGACCATGAGGAAGGAATGGATTTTTGGGAGAATGGCCTTTTGCATAGCCCTGCTTTTATTTCTTCTTTCCCCTCTGGCTATGGCCATGGATATTGTGTATGACGGCAGGCTGGGGGAAGGATATGGGAGAGTGCTGTCCATGGAGGAGGGGCTTTCTTCTTTCCATGTGAGGAAGAACAGCAGCTATGTGCTGGAAATCATGAATCAGGATGATGTGGCAGCGGTGGAGACTTACGATTTCCAGGCCCGATCTCTTATGACAAACCGAATCATGCCTCTGTACTGGTATCCCCACTATACGGTGACCATGGTGCTGGCGGTGGCAGACGGGATTCCCTATGAGGTGAAGGACTGGAAAGATCTGACAGTGTATCCGCTGACCGTAGGGATTCCGGTGGATACGGTGACCAGGGATCTTTCCATGATGAGCTTTTCCTATGGCCTTTCCGGTGAAATGGATCTGTCTGCCGGAGTCGAGGCTTTGAAAAAGATACATCAGGAGGGACGTCTTCGACTGGATGCCCGCTATGCGCCTGGCTATTACCTGCAGACCAGCCGCCGTGAGGAAGCGGATGTGTATATTGTTCCCGATGTGGAGGCGAGGCGCTGGGTTTGGGAAGGCAGGCCTTTCCATCTGGTATATCCAGAGCGGGGAACCCTGTCTTTCAAGAAAGGACTTCTTTCCAGGGAGCCTCTTTTCCTGAATGAAAAGCAGATAGAGAGCCGCCTCTGGCAGGAGGGCTATTCACAGAGCTATCACGGAAGGACCATCCGCTACGAGGAAACGGCCGGTTTCCTTAAGGAAATGGATGATGCAGGCTATTATTTGAAATTTAAGATCCTGGCGCCCTATTCCCTGTATGCACTGGTCTCCATTCCCAATCATATACTCTATTTTTCCATGCTTTTTCTGACGATTATCTGGGGCAGGCGCCTTCGAAGGCGTATGAAGGGGACGGAAGGGGAGTGGATCATCCTTTTCATGGTGATTCTCTGCTTCTTCTGGCTTTTTTTCCGAAGTATCATTGCCGCTCTTCCTGTGGAAATGATCACCCTACGCCGGTATAACTGGTATTCCTACTATGTATATATGGCTCTTCTGACCACTCTCATTCTTTGTCTGGCCGTAACCGGCTCCAGAGGCCGGGGGCAAGGCAGCTGGCCTTTGTGGCTGAAGGGGACGGCGCTCCTGAATGTGTCGCTGGCCCTTGTGATTATGACCAACGATTTTCACGGCGCTGCCTTTTCATTTCCCGAAGGCCTTCCAAGCGCCCCGGATATCCATATCTATCGGTGGGGATACTATGCCCTCTCGGCGGCTTATGCAGGAGAGCTGCTGGTCCTGGTGTTCTACCTTATCCACAGGGCAGTGAAAAACCATGTGGGAAATATAAAAATCTTTCTGCCGGTGGCAGAGCTTATTCTCTACCTTCTTTATGCGGCCGCCTATGCCCTGGGCATGAAAGTGGCGGTGGCTACCGACTTTACACTGATTACCGTTTTCTCCTTCTTCCTGTGGATAGAATGGATGATTGACTCCCATATGATAGAAGGAAACGGCAGCTATGAAGATTTCTTCAACTATTCTTCCCTAGCCCTTGCCATCAAAGACAGCAGGGGGAGGACCCTGTATCACTCTGTAGGACCAAGAATGAGGAAAGAGGACTGTGAAGTGAAGATTCTTCCGGTGCAGGGCGGGACAGCCCTTTGGTATCGAAATGTGAAGGAAATCAGGGAAAAAAGGCGGCAGATGGGCCTTGTGAATCAGGCCCTTCGCCGCACAGCGGACATGCTGGAAAAGGAAGGTGCCCTCAGGCGTTCCTATATCCGTTTGGCTGCGGAATGGAAGATTTATAGAGAATTGGAAATCATTGTGAAGAGAAAAAGCCGTCTCATCCTTCGTCATGCCTCTTTCCTGCAGCATGCCCGGCCGGGAAACGAGGCGGACGAAGCGGTATTCCGGCTGAATGTGCTGGCCTGCTATGTAAAAAGGCGGTGCATCCTTTTCCTCAAAGGAGCGGAAGGTGGAAAGGTGGACTGCCGGGATTTCCAAATGGCAGCGGAAGAACTGTTCCGCTACCTCTCTCCCGGAGGTGTCCGTGCCGTCCTTCATTCCGAAGGGGCGGTGGGCATCCTTCCTGCCTCTTCTGTCCTTACCTTCTATGATTTTCTGGAAGAATACCTGGAAGATGCAGTCCTGGCCGGGGCGGTTCATATTTCCTGCCACCTGGATGTCCATCCCCGTGGCAGCCGTCTCTCCCTGATGGCAGGAGAATCTTACTGGGTGGAATCTTTCATGAAGGATATGGAAAGGGACAGTCGGTTCACGAAAGATGGTATATCCATAGGCACCAGGGACCTTGGATACAGCCTCTGCGCGGAAATCTGCATCACATATCCTGAAGAGAAAACCGGGAGAAAGGAGAAGGACCATGGCTAATCTGTACATACTGCCGGACTCCTGGCTCATCGCCCTGACCCTCTGGACATTCCTCTCTCTGGCAGCGGAGTCCTTCCTTGTTTATTACCAGAGCCCCCTTCCTTCTTTTCAAAATACCAGGCAGAGACTGGTGGAAGGGGCGCAGCTCCTGGTGCTTCTCCTGATTTTTGACCTTCTCCATGACGGCATGGACGGTCACAGCACCGGCGTTACCATGATGACATACCATGAATCGCTGAGGACGGTGCTGGTAGTCCTTACCTCAGCCCTTTTTCTATACGGCGGAAAAGAGGACAAAAGAAATTATATTCTCTCCGCCGCCTCCTTCCTCATTCTTCCCTTTCTGGACAGCATCCTTCCCTTAAACCTGATGCTCATGCTCCTCATATGCAATGTAAGGGAGGCTGTCCTCATTTCCCAGTCCTACCGCCAGTACCATGAAGGCCTCACCAGCCTTGCCATAGAAGAAGCCATCAATAAAATGCCCGAAGGCATCTTCCTTACCCGGGAAGGAGGAGAGCCGGTGCTCATCAATAACGCCATGAAGCAGTACATGGCGGACATCCTTGGAAAACCTGTGGCCAACGGCCGCCTTTTCTGGGAGGAAATAGGGAAAAGAGGGGAAATCTTTGAAGAGAAAGATGAAATCATCTGCCGCCTTGAAGATGGCAGAATCATCCGATTCACCAGAGAACCCTTCACCACACCCACCGGCTTCGGATGGCAGATCACCGCCGCTGATATTACGGAACTGGAACAGATGAACCGGCAGCTCTACGAAAAGAACGAAGCCCTGCGGAAACAGAACGAAAAAATGAAAGATCTGCTAGACATACTGGTGCCCCTGGAAAGCAGAGAAGCCCTCCGCACCATCCGTTTCAAAATCCACGACATGATGGGCCAGCGTATCAGCTGCCTCCAGCAGATCCTGAACAACAGGGACTATAAAAACTACGGTTCCATAGGCCGCATGCTCTCCCGCCTCCTGGAAGACATGGAAAAAGAAATCAAAGTAAAGCCGGACCTCATTCTCACAGAACTCCTTGGCAGCTATGAAAGCCTGGGCATCCGATTTCATATCAAAGGAAAACTTCCTGAAGGTGCAAAGGGCAGCCTTTTCGTGGAAATCCTCCGGGAAGCGGCGGTAAACGCCATTATCCACGGCAAAGCAGATGAAATCACAGTAACCTTCGAAGAAGAAAATCACTATGCCATGACCGTCACCGACAACGGCACGGGCAGCAGCGGCCCATTGAAAGAAGGCGGAGGACTTTCCTCCATCAGAACCAGGGTAGAAAAAGAAAAGGGCACCATGGCATACACCACCGGATGCCCCTTTATCCTCAAAGTCACCATTCCTGTAAAGGACAGCCTTTCCTCATAAACGGTAGAAAATTTTAAAATTGACGCCTGCCTTTTCTATGATATGATAAAGAGAAGGGGGTGTCCTATGATACGGGTAATGATTGTAGATGACCAGAGGATCCTGCTGGAAGGCCTGCTCCATCTATTTGAAAAAACGGGAAAAATCGAAGTCGTGAAAATCCTGCAGCTCTCCGAAGTGGCAGAAGTGGCCGCCCAGGTCCTGCAGCCCGACATCATCCTCATGGATATCTGCATGGAAGGCCGTACCAGCGGCATTGAAGTTACCAGACGCATCAAAAAGGCGCTTCCCAGGCAGAAAATCATCATCATGACCGGCTTCGCCGACGTCCATTTCGTAGAAATGGCCCGCGAGGCAGGCGCAGACAGCTTCATCTACAAAGAAAGCAGCGCCGCCGACTTCGTGGACACCATGGAACGCACCCTCAAAGGAGAGCACCTCTTCCCCAACGTGAAAGAACGAACCACCTTCGGCCTCCATCATGCCCGCCTCACCCAAAGAGAACTGGACATCCTCCGCCTGGTATGCAGAAACAAATCCTACCAGGAAATCGCTGACACCCTTCACATCTCCCGAAGCACCGTGAGCTTCCACGTAAGCAACATGCTTGCCAAGACAGGCCATAAAAACCTGGTAGGCCTGGCCGTAGAAGCCGCAGAAAAAGGCTACGCCGCCAATACAGACAAATAAAAAATCCGCCGAAAGGCGGTTTTTTTATTGGGGACACTGAAAGTAAATCCCGTAACGTTCTTGCGTCCCCTTTAGGGGAAGAGGGCCACGAAGTGGCGAAGGGTGTGCAAGCGAACTGGATTCATAGGGGAGAGAAGCGACCCGCGAATCCAGTGAGACGCCATCCAGCGAAGTCGGTGTAGACGAGGGTAAGAATGATTATGATACTCGATGTGGACGTGACCGCCGAAAGGCGGCATTATAATACTCATCGCCCCATAGGGCGATACCACAACCCTCGGGGCCAAAGGCCCCGTCAAACTTAAGAACCCTCCGGCCGCAGGCCGGTCAATCTTAAGAACCTTTTCCCTCTGAACCACGTCCACAGAGTGGCCCCCTGGTCCCATTAGAAATAGGCCGTCACGCTGGTACCCAGCACATACTCATGGAAGTCCCCGGTCACAATGCCGCTGCTTCTGTTTTTCAGGGAGAATCCTTCCAGCGCCCACACCAGTCCCTTTACCGGTACGAAATCAAGGCGGGCGCCCCAGCCGGAAAAGCCCATGCGGCGGAAGAAGGTGGTGTCGGCGTCCATGGTGGGAGCGAGAAGGGCAGAGGAGGGGAGCAGGTAGTCACGGACCCAGACGTCAAAGCTTCCCCCCCGATTCGCATCCGCTTCC
>ERZ1023963.342-NODE-342-length-10463-cov-6.485396_pt1 | contig 10463 bp, 16 predicted proteins | sample MGYA00380427_ERZ1023963 | MGnify/ENA primary metagenome ERZ1023963 (study PRJEB33179, sample SAMN07449061) | human gut metagenome | biome: Human-gut; feature: Human associated habitat; material: Faeces | host: Homo sapiens | place: India:Kasaragod | collected... | reverse complement strand
GTATAATAGAAAAATCGCCTCGCGGCGATCCATCGCGAGGCGCCAAATTTACAACTCAGCCAGGCGTATCATAAATAAAAATAAAAAAATTACGCAATTGCGTATTTTTTAGCCTTAGGGTTGCGACCTAATTTTTTATTAGTTTTGCCCTTTCTTGCTAAGTTTGCGGCAGTTCTTGCAAATTGTGCTGCGTTTTTGTCTACAAGTACCTTTGCTACATTATTATTTCTTCTTTTTGCCATTTTAATCAACTCACTTTCTTTTCTTTGTGAGAGTGGCTATCTCTCACTTACATATATATTATAACACTTTTCAGTGAAAATGTCAATACCTTTTTTAACTTTTTTATATTTTATTTGCGGTAGGTATTGGTGGAGGTTGCCACTAGGCAACCATTTCCGCATTTACATTTACTTTTGAAAATAGAAGTTTATCCATTTTTTTATGTTGTTTTATACAATAAGCAAGGATTTCTTTTTCAATAAGTGTATCTTCAAGTCCTGTATGATTTTCTTTAAAATCTTTATCTTGTGTAATATATTGATAAATAATTTCAGCAGTATATCTTAAACTACCATTTTTTGTTAAGTAATTATTTTTTTCACAAAATCTTTTATAAGTAGGCATTTTACCTAATACAGAACGAGCCATTTTTAAGGTATCCCACCACTCAATATATGGTAGCATTGAATACTCTTGAAGGTATTTTTTTGTTGTTCCTAGAACTCCAAAATCAAATCTAGCATTGTGAGCAACTACTGTTGTAATATTATACTCTTGTAAAACTTGTCTTATAATATAAGATATTTGTTTCCAAGTTTTTACAACTCTTGAACCAGTAGCAATTTCTTGAAAATAATTAGGTATTTTATTTGCATAGTATGAACTTTGCATTTTTTCATAGTGTTCCCCAAAAAAGATTTCACTAACTATATAAGAACCTGTTTTATATACACTTCCTTTTTTATCTACTATACAATAACCAATATCGTATACTAACATATTTTCAGGAGTTACGCCCTCAACATTTCTATCAATAGGACAAGTTTCAGTATCTAGTACCATAAAATATTTTTTTCTTTTGTCAATTTTTTTCATTTTTAAATCTCTCTCTTTCTTTATTACATTATAATTATATCACTTTTAGTATCTTTTGTCAATACCTTTTTATTATTTTTTTTATTTTTTTTGGTAATTGGACTTTTTTTATAAAGTCCAATTACTAGGGTTTTTTCTAATGTCTTTTACTAAACTTCTAGCACCAACACTAATTAATAAGTAAACTATTGCTTCTATTACTAAATTATTATACCAACCATTTAATTTAATGTGATGTACCATACTTATAACACCTAGTATAATCATTACTAATAAAATTATGTTTTCCCATTTAATTTTTCTCATTTCAATCAACCTCTTTCTTTCTTTATCTTACATACTTATTATACCAAATAAATAAGTCTTTGTCAATAGTTTTTTGAAAACTTTTTATTTTTTTTGTAAGATTTTTTTGTTTCCTCTCTTTATCTTACATACTTATTATACATCTAAAACAAAATAAAGTCAATAGTTTTTTGTAAAAAAATCATTTTTTTTACAACTCAACCGTGTGTATCGGGAAAACACAAACGAATGTTCGGTTTACACTTTTTGATGCAAAAACTTTACACTTTACATGTAAACTGTAAAACGGCTCGCGACGCTCACCAGCGAGCCGTCTAAAAAAGTCAAGAGAAAAATGAAAGGTTTACACTTATTTTTGTAAACCTAAATATTGATTATAAATCAAAGTAACTTTTGGTATCCAATGTTGATTTTGATTATAAGGGTCATTTGCTGCTCCCTCAGGACAATACACTTCACCAATTGTTCTAATAGTAGTAAGACCATTATTGAAATAATCATTTTTTAATAAGTCTATCATAACATCAAGCCCTACTTCAAAACTTTCATAAGAGTAGAAGGTTCCTTGTCTGCCGTTCCATAAACCACCTAGATTATTTTTTTCTAAAAAATTTATAGAAGTCCAATAGCCTGTTTCGTGAGCAGAAATTGCGGCAACTAGAATACTTTGATTTTTTGTTAAACCTTTTTCAAGCCCCCTGTTATAGATACGACAAGCAATTTCATTATTTAATTTACAAGTAGTATCTTCAGAAATTTTTTCAGTCTGTTTTTCAACAAATTCAATCTCTTTTTCTTCTTGGATTTCATTTGTTTCAGTGGTGTCAACAAGGGCGACTGAATTACCTTGTTGACCTACATAAAACTTATTTTAATATTTTTTGTTAGAATTAATATTGCTAATACTGATAGAGCAATTAAACTATAAATAATTATAACTCTTACTAATCTTGGTAATTTTAAGAATAGTTTAGCAACTAGGTTATTAAACCATTGAATTATTAAGTAAACCATTTTGAATAAATGACCTACTAAACTCAAAACTCCTTTAAAAATATTTTTAATTATTTGTAAAATAACATTTGTTTCTTTTTTCATTTTTTTCAACCCTTTCTTTCTTTATCTTACATATTTATTATATCACATTTGCAACTATTTGTCAATAGTTTTTTTTAAATTTTTTCATTTTTTTGAACTCCATAGTATTCGTACAAATCTCTATCAAGATTTTCTTTTAACCATTGAATTAATTTTTTCATTTTATCACTTCCTTTCCTATCTTACATACTTATTATACACCCAAAGAGAAAAAAAGTCAATAGTTTTTTTAAAATTTTTTTAACTTTTTTACAACGCAGCCTGGTGTGTCGCGTTTCGGGATCTGTCAAAAGAGTGTAAAATTACAATTTTTGTATTGACTTTTCCCTAAGGGAGTGGTATAATAAAATTACGTCGCGTTGCGGCCATCAACGTGACGCTCGAGAGAGTAGAGTAGGGGAGAGTAGGGTAGGTGAGCAATTTACATCTCCACTTCCGCTCTTACTTCTTCTCTTGACCTTTCTAAACCCTTGATTTTAAAGGATTTCCGCAATCTTATTTTTGAAAGGCTCTTGAAAAAATAATGTAAAGTTAGTAGGTTAGTAGTTTCTCTTTAAACTCCCCTACCCTACCCTTTCGTGTAAAGTAAGTGTAAAGTGTTTTTGTCAAATTGTGTAAATAAAAACTTAAAGCCTTATTCCACCCTAAAATTCGGCTCGCGTTGGTGGAGTGCGAGCCGATGTGGCAACTGGAACACCACAAAAACGCAACTAAAAAAACTAAACAAATAAATTATTTAGTTCTAATAGTGTTTTTATTTGTAAACCTTTCCACAATTTACGAGAGTTATCTGCTACTGATGTAAGCCTTTTAATGCCTGTTCCTCCAAGACTTTCCCATTCTACTAAGTTTTTAGTATAATCATCTAATAAGTAACAATTACTATCAATGGTAATGTGGTATTTGTTCTCTATTATGTTACCTTTGTTCTCTCCAATTCTACAAAGTGTAATGTTGCTATCTTTTACATTTGGTAAGTATTTCTTCAACCAAATCATTTTATCATTATCTGCTTGTTCATTTGGTGATGCTGAAATAATGTATAGTTCATTATTCAATGCTAATGTATTTACAACTTCAATGTATTTGTAAGCCTTTAAATTAGCAAAGAAACCTTTCTCATTGTCAAATCTTTTTAGTGCATTTCTTACATTAAATCTTGCTAATGTTCCATCTAAATCTAAAAACAATCTCATAATTATCATAACCTTACCTTTCTTACATTATAATTATAACACAATAGTTATTATTTGTCAATAGTTTATTTGTATCTTATTGAAATAATTTTATTATTATTATAATAAGTCAATCTACACAAGTCTTTTGGTACATCTTGTTTACTTGAAAAGAGTACATTAAGAAACATTTGTTGTTCTTCTCTTGTATCACAAGAATAAACTCTGTGATGTATAACATCTATTATTAAATAATTCATAATCAATTCTCCTTTTCTTTTACTTCTTATTTATTTATTCTATTATCTTTTTATCTTATTAATTCATTAATAACTAACTCTTTTAGTTGTCTTAACTCTTTGTTATACTTCTCAAATAGTTCTGTATCTTTTTTAGTCCAATGGTCTATTAAATCTAAATTAAAGATAATGTTTTCTAATTGGTCTATCTTCTCTTGTAATTCTTTAATATTTTTTTCTTTCATTTTAATCTCCCTCTTTCTTATTACATTATTATTATACCACATTGCTTTAAATAAGTCAATACTTTTTCAAAAGTTTTTTTATTTTTTTTTGTAGTAAGTTTTGGGAAGATGATACATAGATACTTAACACACACTTTCGGTTAACAAATACTTTACATGTAAAGTAAATGTAAAATTCGGCTTGTCACAGTCGCAGACAAGCCAATGAAGTTAACTTGTGATCAAGTTTTCTTAGAAAAAATTATCTAATGAATTGCCCTTTTAATTAGTCTTCATTACTATTTTTTGACCCCACCTAGCACACGGAAGCAAGAGAAAATAGACCATCAAACAACCAGACGTACTCGGATTAAAAGAGGGGGTGGTGTTTTGGGAAAAAATTTTTTATTTTTTGAAAAAATAGGTTGTGCTCGTCTAAAAAATCTCCAAAAGTATTTTCAATTCCACTTTACGAATAAGGTTATTTTTTAGCTCACTCTGCAATTTCTTTTTCTCTTTCGTCTTTGTTTTTTATTTCTAAAATTTGTTTATACTCTTCTTCAGTAATTTAACCTTTTATAAGCATTAAATTTGCCATTTTCCAAACAATATAATACATTGTTGCAAAATCTTCTTCATTATCTTTAACAGTCCTTGCATAAGTATCTGTTAATAATTCTTTTAATATTTCTTTCATGCGGCAGTGCCTCTCTTTCTTCTTTGATCCAGGTATTTTATCCTTGTAACCTACCATTTGCATATTCATAAGTTTCTTCTTCATATTTCCAATGTTTGCAGAAATAATTAATTCCATATTCCGCAATGTTATCTAAATAATGTTCAATTAATTTTTGAGTTTCTGGATGAAAAATTCTCTCACTAATCTTACTATTATAGAATGCGCGAGGCTCGCTATAAGGTTCGTCATAGCTAACTTTATTGCCGCTATAAACGATTCCCGCACTTAACCAATCACAAATCATTTCTATTACATATTCAATAGGCATCTTTAATCCAGTATTTTGATGAGTTCCTAAATTATCTAACCAATATTCCCAATGGTGCGGATTATGGCCTTTATGATGTTGCCAAGCTAAACTATATCCGCATGCTTCTTTTTCAGCATCTATTGGACTGCGGCTACCTTGCCAATATTTTGCGGAAGCCCAGAACTCAGTAGGACCAAACTTACTATTGTCATGCATTAAACCTCTCCAAATTAATCCACATTTAAAACAAAATTTCATTACAAGTAATTTATGTTTTGCTATTGTGCGGAAATGCGCTACATATTTATTCATTATTATCCCTTCCTTTTCCTAAACTTTTTCTTAATTCATAATTAGTTCTTAATTCGTCAACGGTCATACATATAAAAGCAACACTTATTATAATTAACAATATGCAGCCAATTATTTTTATCATTTATTATCATTCCTTTCTAATTCTTGCATTTTATCTATAAGAATTGTTATAGACTTTACACCTGCTTCTAATGGTAAATACATATAATATTCTTTTACTATAAAGTCTTTTAACTTATTCCAATTATCTTTTAATTGTTTGTTTTCTTGGTGTAATTGTTCAATATATTTATCATTATATTCAAAATCATTACAATTAAACCATTCTTCGATTATTGCTTTCCTTTTGCTGCAACAACTTTGTGGATAATCAAAAGATATTTCTTCTATATAATGATATTTACAATTTTTACATATCATTTCTTCTTTATTCATTCTGACACCTCTTTTAAAATATCTAATAATTCTATTAATTTTATTTCTTTATAATTTTTTCTCTAATTTTACTCCTAAAAAAATCTTAAATCCTAATTTAGTAAAAAAGTTTGCGGAAATAGGTAAATAAATATATATATTACCCAATTTAAACATACTTAAGACTTCATTTTCTTTACAAGTTATTATACGAATTGGTATATCATTAGTTATTTTTGGTTCCATTTTTATCTCTCCTTTAATATTATATAAAATGGCTATATATAAGAAAGGTGGTTAAGGTAATATATAACCATTTTATATAATATTAATTTTTTTCTTTTTTATTACATATATATTATAATATATTTTTTAAAAAGTATCAAATAAAGTTTCTTTAATCTGGTTGACAAAATAAAAATTTTATGGTAAAATATAATTGTAAAAAAGGTCAAGATTGATTAAAAAAAGAGAGGAGCATGAAAATGGAACAAAATCAACCTGAAACAAAATATACAAAGTTAGATTATAGTTTAAAAACAGCTAAAGAACGCGCTGATTTTGTTGCTGGCTTACCTACAGAACAATTAAATAATAAAAAGAATTTAGAATTTTTAGCTAATTACATTGTAATGGCTATGACACCAGAAGAAAAAAAGAAAAAAGAAATAGTAACAGATAATAGAATGATAACAATAAATAAGAGAGAAACTTCATATCAAGGATTAGTAAGTAAATTTGAAAATGGCGAAGATGGTATATATAATTTGGTGATAAATGATAAAAATGTTTTGTTAACACCTAAAATTTCCATTACAGAAAAAGATGTTGCGGAAATACCTGCTTTAAAACAGTTAAAAGAATCAATTGCTATAATGGAAGAGATGGAGAAAAAAGCAACAGGAAAGAAAAAGTTTAAACTAAAAAAATGACTTATTGAAATGCATCAAGAGCAATACATAATAAAGAATTTATATAGAAATACAATAGTAACAAATTGCGGAAACAATGGCAATTTTATTAGAGGCTTATCTCAAATGGATTTAAGAGAGGACATTATAATAGATGAATTTGGAGAACCTTCTAGTAATTGTATGATTAATTTTTTTAATTGAAATCATATCTCCGCACTTTTATGCAATTATAGTGCATTGAAAGAAGACTGTTGAGGAAGATTTACTAGTGATCTATATTATACTATGTTAGATTTAGATAATTTAATAGAAAATACATTAAATAATGATAAATACCAATTATATTATAAACTACTTATTTATAAAATTGATGGAAAGCAAAATTTAGAAATTCAAGAATTATTAGAGAAAGAGTTTAGTCAAACTCATTCTGTTGAATATTTATCTTCTTTATGAAGAAATAAAATTCCTAAAATGATTGCAGAAAAAGCAAAAGAAAATTATTTAATGTGGTATTATACAACCCAAGAAAAAGGAAAATGGAAAAGATGTTCTCGTTGTGGAGAAACTAAATTAGCAACTAATAGATTTTTTTCAAAAAATAGCACTTCAAAAGATGGGTTTTATAGTATCTGTAAACAATGTAGAAATGAAAAAAGTGCGGAAGCAAGAAAAAATAAAAGCAAATAGGAGGTATAAAAATGGCAAACAAACTATGTCAAAAATGTGGTAAAATGCTTGATGAAGACACTCAATTTTATACATATAAAAATGGAGAAAAAACAGAAATGTGTAAAAAATGTTTAACTATGCACATTGATAATTGGGATCCCAGCACCTATTTATGGCTATTAGAAAAAATGGATGTTCCTTATGTGCCTGTTGAATGAGATGTATTAAGAGATAGGGCATTTGCAAAAAATCCTAATTTAAATGGAATGTCTGTTTTTGGTAAATATTTATCAAAAATGAAATTAAAACAATGAAAAAATTATGGCTGAGCCGACAGTGATAGATTGCAAGCTTTAAATGAAGAAAAAAGATCTGCACAAGAGGCGGAAAGAGCTGCATTTGATGCAGAAATAAAAGAAAAATTTGAAGCAGGAGAAATATCAGAAGCGGAATATAAAACTATGGTAAGCGCACAAACGCAACATGAAGAATATATTAATGCTCCGATAGCTCAACCCAACACAACTATGGATAGATATTATGATGAAAATACTTCAATTTTAAATAATCAATTAGATAACTCAGTAGCACAATTAACAGAAGATGATAAAATTTATTTAGCAATGAAATGAGGAGCCTTATACAAGCCGCAAGAATGAATTGAATTAGAAAGAAGTTATGAAGAAATGACTAATTCTTTTGATATCCAAGATGCAGATACAATCAATACATTGATTTTAATTTGTAAAACAAACTTAAAGATGAATCAAGCTCTTGACTGCGGAGATATTGAAGGATTCCAAAAATTATCAAAAGTATCTGAGTCTTTAAGAAAATCTGCAAAATTTACAGCTGCACAGAACAAAGAAGAAAAAAATGATTATGTAGATTGCGTTGGAGAGTTAGTTGCAATGTGTGAAAGAGAAGGGTACATTCCTAGATTTGAAACTGATATTCCACAAGACAAAGTTGATTTAACTTTAAAAGATATGAAAAGTTATTTGTATAAACTAGTTACACAAGATTTAGGTTTTGGTCAACAGATAGAAGATGCATTAAAGAAAATTCAAATCCAAAAAGAAATGGCGGAAACTGAAGTTGCTGATCCAGAAGCTGATGAAGAGGCAATCCAAGGATTAAAAGATGCGGAAATAGCAGAATACTACAATTTAATAGAAGAACAAAAAAATTTAGATGCAGATTTATTTAACTCTGAGGAGGAACAATAATGGCTTTAAAAGATTTAATGGAACTTTCTAAAAGTAAGAATACTAAAAAAACAGGTCTATCAGAAGAAAGAATTCGTGCACAAATTCCTGTAATAAGAGATTATGTTGCTTATTGAAGAGAATATCCTGATAAATTTGTAGATTTCCTTTGCGGAAGCAATCCAGAAAATTTCCATTTATTCTTTTATCAAAGAGTATTCTTAAGAGCGGTTATGCGTCATAGATATGCTTATGCGACTTTCCCTCGTGCTTATTCAAAATCATTTTTATCTGTTCTAGTATTAATGATCAGATGCATTCTGTATCCAGGTTCACACTTGTTTGTTACAACAGGTGGAAAAGAACAAGCTGCGGGAATTGCTAGAGAAAAAGCAGAAGAAATTTGTAAATTAATACCAGGAATGAAAAATGAAATAGACTGATCAAGAGGGGCAACAAAAGCTTCTAAAAATATGGTTGAATATATTTTTAAAAATGGTAGTAAATTAGATATTATTGCCGCACAACAATCATCTCGCGGTAAGCGTGCAACAGGTGGTTTAATGGAAGAGTGTATTCTAATTGATCAAACGTTATTGAATGAAGTTATCATTCCTACAATGAACGTAGATAGGCGTCTTGCAGATGGTAGCAGACAAGAGGATGAACCTGTAAATAAAAGTCAGATTTATGTTACAACAGCTGGATGAAAGAATTCATTTGCTTATGAAAAATTAATTCAGCTATTGATTCAACAAATTACAGAACCTGGATCTGCTATTGTATTAGGTGGAACTTGAAGAGTTCCCGTTATGGAAAAATTATTACGAAAATCTTTTATTGAGGAGCTAAAACTTGATGGAACTTATAATGATAGCTCATTTGCAAGAGAATATGAATCAGAATGAAGCGGAGATGCGGAAAATGCATTTTTCTCTGCAGAGAAGTTTGATAAGCATAGAGTACTATTACAACCTGAATATGAATATAGTGGAAGATCTACAAAATCAGCGTTTTATGTTTTAGGAATAGACGTTGGTCGTAAAGGATGTACATCTGAGGTTTGCGTATTTAAAGTAACTCCGCAAGCTCAAGGAGCATCATTGAAGACTCTTGTTAATCTTTATACTTGAGATGAGGAACATTTTGAAGCTCAAGCAATAAATATCAAAAAGTTATTTTATAAATATAAGGCTAGACAAGTTGTTATAGATGCTAATGGTCTTGGTATTGGTTTAGTAGATTTTATGGTAAAAGATCAGATAGATCCAGAAACTGGTGAATTATTACCTAATTTTGGAGTTTCTAATGATGAAGAAAATTTCTATAAACAATTTAGAACTGCAGATACAGAAATGGATGCAATGTATTTAATAAAGGCGAATGCACCAATTAACACAGAAGCCCATAGTTATGTTCAAACTCAGTTATCTAGTGGAAAAATTAAGTTTTTAATAGATGAAAATCAAGCAAAAGTAAAATTAATGTCTACTAAAATGGGACAACAAATGGATAATGATAAGCGTGCAGACTATTTAAAACCTTTTACTTTAACAACAATTTTAAGAGAGCAAATGCTTAATTTGGTTGAAGAAAATGAAGGTGTTAATATTATTTTAAAACAGTCTTCAAGAAGCATTAAAAAAGATAAATTTTCTGCTTTTGAATATGGACTTTATTATATAAAACAAGAAGAAGATAAAAAGAAAAGAAGAAAAAAGAGAAATATCGCGGATATGATGTTTTTTACGAATGGTTAAAAAATTTTTATATTGGTCAAAATTGGACTATTAAGTTCAAATAAATTTAAT
>ERZ1023963.340-NODE-340-length-10514-cov-8.435988_pt1 | contig 10514 bp, 6 predicted proteins | sample MGYA00380427_ERZ1023963 | MGnify/ENA primary metagenome ERZ1023963 (study PRJEB33179, sample SAMN07449061) | human gut metagenome | biome: Human-gut; feature: Human associated habitat; material: Faeces | host: Homo sapiens | place: India:Kasaragod | collected... | reverse complement strand
TTCTATCCAGTGTAGAAGAAAATACTTTCTGAAGTCGTTGTTTTACAAGCATCGATGTGAGCCATGATACCGATATTGCGGGTCAAATGCAAATCATGTTTAGCCATCTTCGTCCTTTACTTATTAATTATTACTTGATTAGAATCTAAAGTGAGCGAATGCACGGTTAGCTTCAGCCATACGGTGCATATCTTCTTTACGCTTATAAGCACCACCCTGTTCGTTGAAAGCGTCAATAATCTCAGCTGCCAGTTTATCTGCCATTGATTTACCACCGCGTTTACGAGCGAAAAGAATCAAGTTTTTCATTGAGATTGACTCTTTACGATCAGGACGAATTTCAGTAGGAACCTGGAAAGTAGCGCCACCTACACGACGAGACTTTACTTCAATCTGCGGAGTTACATTATCCAAAGCTTTCTTCCAGATTTCCAAAGCTGATTTTTCTTCATTAGGAAGTTTTGTTTTCACTGTTTCCAGTGCTGCATAGAAGATCTCATAAGATGTATTCTTTTTTCCATCATACATCAAGTGATTTACGAATTTAGAAACCTTCTGATCATTAAATACCGGATCCGGAAGGATCACACGTTTTTTTGGTTTTGCTTTTCTCATTTTTTCTCAAAATAATGTTTTTGTTTGGGGCTGCACTTTTTCCGTTTACTTCAACGCTTCCTCTGAAGCATTTACTCAACCTTTATAGCTTATTCCAACAAACCAAAACTTAAATTAATATTCTTTGTTTCAGGAATTCAGTTACAATTTACTTCTTTCCTTTTCCTTTTGCAGGAGCTGCAGCTTGTCCTGCTTTAGGACGCTTCGCACCATATTTAGAACGTCTTTGTGTACGACCAGCTACGCCTGCTGTATCCAAAGTACCACGAACGATGTGATAACGTACACCCGGAAGGTCTTTCACACGACCACCACGAACCAACACGATTGAGTGTTCCTGCAAGTTATGACCTTCTCCCGGAATATAAGAGTTTACTTCCTTAGAGTTAGTCAGACGCACACGAGCAACTTTACGCATTGCTGAATTCGGCTTTTTCGGAGTAGTAGTATACACACGAACACAAACGCCACGTCTTTGAGGACATGAATCCAGTGCCGGAGATTTACTCTTCTCAACCAAAACCTCTCTTCCTTTTCTTACTAATTGTTGAATAGTAGGCATTTTGTTTGATTTTTAATTATTATATATTGTTTATTAATTTGCTGTACTAAGTCCAAAACTATACATTTTGGGCTGCAAAGTTACGAATAACATTTTAATAAACAATACTTTCTACTAATAAAAATAGTCTGTTTCTCAAAAAAGTTTTTGAAAAACAGACTACTATGTTATTTTTGCTACAAAAGCCCTTATGCTTCCCCTTTAAATCCGCTTATAGGAGGAATGAATGTTTTTCCATCCGGTCCATTATTTCCCCCATTCATTTCTTCCGGCATTCGAATAGGTCCAAAATTACGTTCGTATTTTGCAACATTCTCCTGTAATGCATACATCAAACGTTTTGCATGTTCAGGAGTCAGTACAATACGTGACTGCACTCCAGCTTTAGGTAATCCCGGCATTACACGCACAAAATCAACAATAAATTCCGAACTGGAATGGGTAATAATGGCAAGATTTGCATACGTTCCTTGAGCTACTTCTTCTTTCAACTCTATCTGCAACTGATTGTTATTTTTTTCGTTTTCCATGATTTTATACTTTAGCATTAAAAAAATATTCTGAATTTCAAGGTCCCCAACTTCTATTCTTTGGTTGGAGTACAAATATAGACATTTATTTGTAATAATACAACATACTGATTATTCTATATAATTTTCCTATAGCATTTACTATAAACCTAAAGAGGCTGATTTCTTAAACAGAAATCAGCCTCTTTTACAGTGTATGTATTAAAAATTACTCTACCTCACTATAATCGAGTACATTCTTACGATTAGCAAGAATGCGATCATATTCTTCCTTCGAACCAACAATAATCTTTTCGAATTCACGCTGACCGGTACCGGCAGGAATCAAGTGACCACAAATCACATTCTCCTTCATACCCTCCAATCTATCAACCTTACCATTGATGGCAGCCTCATTCAAAACTTTCGTTGTTTCCTGGAATGATGCAGCAGACATGAAACTTGAAGTTCCCAAAGCGGCACGGGTAATACCTTGCAGAATCTGAGTAGATGTAGCAGGAATAGCATCACGTACCTCAACAGGCTTCAAATCACGACGTTTCAACATACTGTTCTCATCACGCAACTTACGGGCAGTAACAATCTGACCCGGCTGTAAATTCTGAGAATCACCAGAGTCAACAACTACTTTCTTGCCCCAAATACGATCGTTTTCTTCCATGAACTCTTGCTTATCCACTACCTGCTGTTCCAAGAAGCGAGTATCGCCCGGCTCATCGATTTCTACCTTACGCATCATTTGACGAACAATAATCTCAAAGTGTTTGTCGTTAATCTTCACACCCTGCAAACGGTAAACGTCTTGCACTTCATTTACGATATATTCCTGTACAGCCGTGGGACCTTTAATGGCCAAAATGTCAGCAGGAGTAATCGCACCGTCAGATAACGGAGTTCCGGCACGAACGTAGTCATTCTCCTGAACCAATATTTGTTTAGACAGATTCACCAAATACTTTTTCACTTCACCTGTCTTAGATGTGACAATAATTTCACGGTTACCACGCTTAATCTTACCCATAGTAATTTCACCGTCTATTTCAGAAACGACAGCAGGATTAGATGGGTTACGAGCCTCAAACAGTTCTGTAACACGAGGAAGACCACCAGTGATATCACCAGCCTTGCCTACAGCACGAGGAATCTTCACAATAATGTCACCAGCTTTCACTGCCTGACCGTTTTCAACCACAACATGCCCCCCCACGGGTAAGTTATAAGTACGGATCAAATTACCATCCTCGGTTACAATATGGGCAGAAGGTACTTTTGTCTTATCCTTAGACTCGATAATGATAATTTCACGCAAACCGGTAGCTTCATCAGACTCTACCTTATAAGTTACGTTTTCAACCACACTCTCGAATTCAATCTTACCAGTAGCCTCTGTAATAATAACAGCGTTGAACGGATCCCACTTAGCAATCAGTTTTCCCTTCTCAACAATATCACCGTCCGCAGCATATAATTTTGAACCATAAGGCACATTATGAGTTGACAGGATAATCCCTGTATTCACATCGATAAAGCGGACTTCAGCCAAACGACCGACTACCACTTTCACAGCCTCACCCATTTCATCAACCGTATCTACCGTACGCAATTCTTCGAATTCCAAACGTGCATTATTCTTGGCCACAATGCTTGCATTAGCAGCCATATTACCTGCGATACCACCGGCATGGAATGTACGCAATGTCAACTGTGTACCCGGCTCACCAATAGATTGGGCAGCGATTACGCCGACTGCTTCACCTTTCTGAACCATACGACTGGATGCCAAGTTACGTCCATAACACTTAGCACATACCCCTTTCTTAGATTCACAAGTTAATACCGAACGGATTTCAACGCTTTCAATCGGAGAATCCTCGATTTCCTGCGCAATATCCTCTGTAATCTCCTCTCCACCGGCTACAATCAGTTTACCAGTAGTAGGATGGACGATATCATGTACAGAAACACGTCCTAGAATACGTTCGTACAAAGTAGCAATAACTTCATCGTTATTCTTCAAAGCCGTACAAACCAAACCACGAAGTGTTCCACAGTCTTCTTCATTGATAATCACATCATGCGACACGTCTACCAGACGGCGGGTCAAGTATCCCGCATCAGCAGTCTTCAACGCTGTATCCGCCAAACCTTTACGAGCACCGTGGGTAGAAATAAAATACTCTAACACAGACAAACCTTCTTTAAAGTTTGAAAGAATAGGGTTTTCAATAATCTGTGCGCCTTCAGCACCGGCTTTCTGCGGTTTTGCCATCAAACCACGCATACCAGACAACTGACGAATCTGCTCTTTAGAACCACGGGCCCCGGAATCAAGCATCATAAATACTGAATTGAAGCCTTGGTCATCATTCTTAATCGTCTTGTAAAGTATATCAGACAGGTCACTGTTCACGTGAGTCCATGTATCGATAACCTGGTTATAACGTTCATTGTCAGTAATGAAACCCATATTATAGTTCATCATAATCTGTTCCACTTCCTCATTACCACGTTTTACCAGTTCTTCTTTTTCTTTCGGGATAATAATATCACCCAAGTTGAATGACAGACCACCCTTGAACGCCATATAGTAACCTAAGTTCTTAATACCATCCAAGAATTCACAAGCACGTGCAACACCGACAGCTTTGATAACATCACTAATGATATCTCGCAAAGACTTTTTGGAAATAATGGTATTCAAGTACCCCACTTCCGCTGGAACGATTTCATTTACAATCACACGCCCTACGGAGGTTTCTTTCATCATCACATCTACGATTTTGCCATCTTTGTCCAAGTCCTTCACCACTACGTTGACGATAGCATGAATATCCACTTTACCTTCATTATAAGCAATCAAAGCCTCTTCCGGACCGTAGAAAGTCAAGCCTTCACCTTTAGCCCCTTTTCTCAGCTTGGTAATATAATACAAACCAAGTACCATATCCTGTGCAGGCACAGTAATAGGAGCACCATTAGCAGGATTCAGAATGTTATGAGCTTGAAGCATCAACATCTGTGCTTCCAGAATCGCATCATTACTCAAAGGCAAGTGAACCGCCATCTGGTCACCATCGAAGTCGGCATTGAACGCTGTACAAGCCAACGGGTGCAATTGAATAGCTTTACCTTCAATCATATGCGGTTGGAAAGCCTGAATACCCAAACGGTGCAGAGTCGGCGCACGGTTCAGCAATACAGGATGACCTTTCATGACATGTTCCAAGATATCCCAGATCACAGGCTCCTTGCGGTCTACAATCTTCTTTGCAGATTTTACAGTCTTCACAATACCACGTTCAATCAACTTACGGATGATAAACGGCTTGTAAAGCTCTGCAGCCATCAGTTTAGGAATACCACATTCACCCATCTTCAATTCAGGACCAACAACGATAACCGAACGAGCAGAGTAGTCAACACGCTTACCCAGCAAGTTCTGACGGAAACGTCCTTGCTTACCCTTCAAGCTATCGGACAGTGATTTCAATGGACGATTAGCGTCAGTCTTCACTGCACTTGATTTACGTGAGTTATCGAACAAGGAATCGACAGCCTCCTGCAACATACGTTTTTCGTTACGCAAAATCACTTCGGGAGCCTTGATTTCAATCAGTCGCTTCAAACGGTTGTTACGGATAATCACACGACGATACAAGTCATTCAAGTCAGAGGTAGCGAAACGGCCACCATCCAACGGAACCAAGGGACGCAGTTCAGGAGGAATAACCGTCACAATACGTACAATCATCCATTCAGGATTATTACGTCCGCGAGATGCACGGAACGATTCAACTACCTGCAGACGCTTCAAAGCCTCGTTCTTACGTTGCTGCGAAGAATCATTACTTGCTTTATGACGTAATTCATAAGATAAAGCATCCAAATCCAAAGTTGAGAGCAGATCATAAATGGCTTCTGCTCCCATCTTAGCTATAAACTTATTCGGATCTGTATCTTCCAAATATTGGTTTTCTTTAGGAAGTGTATCCAAGATATCCAAATACTCTTCTTCAGAAAGCAAATCATATTTATTAATGCCATCTTCAGCCTTCACACCCGGCTGGATAACCACATAACGTTCATAATATACAATAGCGTCTAGTTTCTTTGTAGGCAGCCCCAACAAATAACCGATCTTGTTCGGCAATGAACGAAAATACCAGATATGCGCTACAGGCACAACTAACTGAATATGTCCCATACGTTCACGACGGACCTTCTTTTCAGTCACTTCAACGCCACATCGGTCACAAACAATACCTTTATAACGGATACGTTTGTACTTACCGCAATGACATTCGTAATCTTTCACCGGACCGAAAATACGCTCGCAGAACAAACCATCACGTTCCGGTTTGTAGGTACGGTAGTTGATCGTTTCAGGCTTCAACACCTCACCGCTCGAATTCTCAAGGATTTCTTCGGGTGAAGCCAAGCCAATTGAGATTTTCGAGAAATTACTCTTTATCTTAGTTTCTTTTCTAAAAGCCATACTTCCTTATTTATAATGTAAAGAGTTATATTTTTTTATTATTCAAGGTTGATACTCAAGCCAAGACCTCTCAGTTCGTGTAACAATACATTCAGAGATTCGGGGATACCCGGAGTTGGCATAGGTTCACCTTTCACAATAGCTTCGTAAGCCTTTGAGCGTCCTACAACGTCATCAGACTTAATGGTCAGGATTTCCTGTAAGATATGTGCTGCGCCGAATGCTTCAAGCGCCCAAACTTCCATTTCTCCGAAACGCTGACCACCGAACTGTGCCTTACCACCAAGCGGCTGCTGAGTAATAAGGGAGTACGGACCGATAGAACGGGCATGCATCTTATCTTCAACCATATGCCCTAGTTTCAACATATAAGTTACACCCACTGTTGCAGGTTGGTCAAAGCGTTCGCCTGTACCACCATCACAAAGATAAGTCTTACAATAACGAGGCAATCCAGCTTTATCTGTCCATTCATTTAAATCATCCATAGAAGCACCGTCAAAAATAGGAGTAGCAAATTTCACACCCAACTCTTTTCCGGCACGACCTAATACGGCTTCGAAAATCTGACCAATATTCATACGAGAAGGCACACCCAACGGATTCAATACGATATCTACTGGAGTACCATCTGCTAAGAACGGCATATCTTCCTGACGAACCACACGAGAAACAATACCCTTGTTACCGTGACGTCCCGCCATCTTATCACCTACACCAATCTTACGCTTCTTGGCAATATAAACCTTAGCCATCTGAATAATGCCCGCAGGAAGTTCATCACCGATAGTGATAGCAAACTTCTTACGCTTTAATTCAGCATCCAATTCTTTATATTTCTTCAAATAATTCATCACCAAGTCACGAATCATGTCATTCTTATGAGCATCAGCTGTCCACTTGCTCAACTGGATAATAGTATAATCCAATGATTCCAAATCGCGTTTGGTGAACTTCGCCCCCTTGGCAATAACTTCCGTTCCCAAATAATCTTTCACTCCTTGGGAAACCTTACCATTAGTCAAAACCAATAGTTTCTCAATCAAGATATCTTTCAGTTTTGCTGCCTTTTCTTCGAATTCATCATTCAGTTTAGGCAGAATAGCCTTATCGGCATTCTTCTCACTTCTGCTCTTGATAACACGTGAGAACAACTTCTTGTCAATAACGACACCACGTAATGACGGAGAAGCTTTCAATGAAGCATCCTTCACATCACCTGCCTTATCACCGAAAATAGCACGAAGCAATTTTTCTTCCGGAGAAGGATCTGATTCACCTTTCGGAGTAATCTTACCAATCAGGATATCACCCGGTTCGATACGTGCACCTACACGTACAATACCGTTTTCATCCAAATCTTTAGTAGCTTCTTCACTCACGTTAGGAATATCAGAAGTTAATTCTTCCATACCGCGTTTCGTTTCGCGGACCTCCAAAATATATTCATCAACGTGTACAGAAGTCAGCAAGTCCTCACGTACAACGCGTTCATTCAATACAATAGCATCCTCGTAGTTATAACCTTTCCAAGGCATATAAGCCACCAACAGGTTTTTACCCAATGCAAGCTCACCACCCTGAGTTGAATATCCTTCAGTCAGGATATCACCCTTCTTCACACGCTGTCCTTTATCACAAGTAGGACGGAGGTCAATGGTCATGCTCTGATTAGTCTTACGGAATTTAGGAATTCTGTATTCCTTCAAAGCAGGTTCAAAGCTTACAAATTCCTCATCTTCATTTCTGTCATACAAGATACGAATAGTTGTTGCATCGACATATTCTACAACACCATCACCCTCTGCTGCAATCTGAGTACGAGAGTCTTCAACCAACTGTTTTTCAATACCTGTACCTACAATAGGAGCCTCTGTACGCAACAAAGGAACTGCCTGGCGCATCATGTTTGATCCCATCAATGCACGGTTAGCATCGTCATGTTCCAAGAACGGAATCAAAGAAGCAGCGATAGAAGCAATCTGCTGTGGAGAAACATCCATCAACTCTACCTGGTCAGGAGTAACAACAGGATAATCAGCATCACGACGAGCTTTTACTTTCTCACGAACAAATTTGCCTTCATCATCCAATGGAGCATTACCCTGAGCGATTATCTTATCCTCTTCCTCTTCGGCTGTCAGATATTCAATACCTTCATCAGATATATCCACCTTACCATCAGCTACTTTACGATAAGGAGTTGAAATAAAGCCAAGTTCATTAATCTTAGCATACACACACAAAGAAGAAATCAAACCGATATTCGGACCTTCAGGAGTTTCAATCGGACACAAACGACCATAATGAGTATAGTGTACGTCACGAACCTCAAAACCAGCACGTTCACGTGACAGACCACCAGGTCCTAACGCTGACAAACGACGCTTGTGAGTGATTTCAGCCAATGGATTAGTTTGATCCATGAACTGCGACAAAGCATTTGTTCCAAAGAATGAATTGATAACAGAAGAAATAGTCTTCGCATTAATCAAATCAATCGGAGTAAACACTTCATTGTCACGCACATTCATACGCTCACGGATGGTACGAGACATACGTGCCAGACCAATCGCAAATTGATTGGACAACTGTTCTCCTACAGTACGTACACGACGGTTACTCAAGTGGTCAATATCATCAACATCCGCTTTAGAGTTAATCAGCTCAATCAGATACTTAATGATTTCAATAATATCTTGTTTTGTCAATACCTTCACATCCATGTCCGTAGTCAGTCCCAACTTTTTGTTGATTCTGTAACGTCCTACCTCGCCAAGGTCATATCTTTTTTCAGAGAAGAACAGGTTATTGATAACCTCACGAGCACTGGCATCATCAGCCGGATCTGCATTACGCAACTGACGGTAAATGTAAAGTACAGCCTCTTTTTCAGAGTTGCTCGGGTCTTTCTGAAGGGTATTAAATATAATAGAGTAGTCGGATGAATTCGCTTCTTCCTTGTGAACAAGGATATTCTGAACGCCTGAGTCTATAATTTCATCGATATGATCCTCTTCAATCACAGTTTCACGGTCGATAATAACCTCATTACGTTCAATAGAAACAACTTCACCTGTGTCTTCATCTACGAAATCTTCTGTCCATGTTTTTAAAACACGAGCAGCGAGTTTTCTTCCTACGACTTTCTTCAAGTTAGTCTTATTAACCTTAACGTCTTCAGCCAAATTGAAGATTTCGAGGATATCTTTATCATTTTCAAAACCTACAGCTCTTAACAGAGTAGTAACAGGCAATTTCTTTTTACGGTCGATATACGCATACATTACATTGATAATATCTGTAGCGAATTCGATCCATGAACCTTTGAATGGAATAATACGGGCAGAGTACAATTTAGTACCGTTAGCATGCACGCTCTGACCAAAGAACACGCCCGGAGAACGGTGCAACTGAGAAACAACTACACGCTCAGCACCATTAATAACAAAAGTTCCTTTCGGAGTCATATACGGAATAGGACCCAGATAAACATCCTGAATAACCGTATCGAAATCTTCATGATCAGGATCAGTACAATACAACTTCAGTTTTGCTTTCAAAGGCACGCTGTATGTGAGCCCGCGCTCCAAACACTCGTCTATTGAATAGTGAGGCGGATCAATGTAATAGTCCAAGAATTCAAGGACAAAGTTATTACGAGTGTCAGCAATAGGGAAGTTTTCAGCGAATACCTTATACAGCCCGTCATTCTTACGCTTTTCGGGCGGGGTATCCAACTGTAAAAAGTCTTGGAATGACTTCAATTGCACTTCCAAGAAATCCGGATACTTCATCGGATTCTTGATGGAAGCAAAATTAACTCTTTGATTTTCAGTATTTGAAGACATTTGTTAATATTTTGTAGAACTTAATAATAATATAGACACAAAAAGGTTAAGAATCCTCTACCAGAGGATTCCTAACCGTATTACCTGATACTCAGGCTAATATTATTTAAGCTCAACTTCAGCTCCAGCTTCTTCCAAAGTTTTCTTCAGTGATTCAGCTTCGTCTTTAGCCAAGCCTTCTTTTACTGTGCTAGGAGCACCGTCTACCATGTCTTTAGCTTCTTTCAAGCCAAGACCACATGCTTCTTTAACGGCTTTAACAACCTGCAATTTTGCAGCACCAGCGCTCTTCAAAACTACATCAAAAGATGTTTTTTCTTCAGCAGCAGCTGCACCAGCAGCAGGACCAGCAGCAACAGCTACAGCTGCAGCAGCAGGTTCAATACCGTATTCTTCTTTAAGGATAGTTGCAAGTTCATTAACTTCTTTTACTGTCAAGTTAACTAATTGTTCTGCAAAAG
>ERZ1023963.333-NODE-333-length-10728-cov-5.783098_pt1 | contig 10728 bp, 6 predicted proteins | sample MGYA00380427_ERZ1023963 | MGnify/ENA primary metagenome ERZ1023963 (study PRJEB33179, sample SAMN07449061) | human gut metagenome | biome: Human-gut; feature: Human associated habitat; material: Faeces | host: Homo sapiens | place: India:Kasaragod | collected... | reverse complement strand
AATATGGTCGGTATGAGGAAACACTTCTGGGACAAGGACATCGGCAAGGAAGTGCTGGAAAACATGATACGCGCGCTCACCAAAGACTCGTTCCTGGAACAGGAAAATGAGAAAACCAATACGTATAAAGTGATGAGCGCCTGGCATTATCTGGAAAGACTGATTGAAAGTATCAACATTTACGACGAAACCGAAGATGAGAAACCTGAGTAGAATTATCTTTATCAATAGTGCGAATATCCCTTATTCGGACGATATCTATCTGGACGGAAACGTTCACTTCATCGGTACGCAGGGAGTGGGAAAAAGTACCCTTCTGCGTGCTATCCTTTTCTTTTACAATGCCGACACGCAACGGCTGGGCATTTCGGTGGAAAAGCAGAATTACACGGATTACTATTTTCCCTACTCCAATTCGTATATCGTTTACGAAGTGGCAACAGAGAACGGCGCGTTCTGTATTCTGAGTTTCAAATCGATGAACCGTGTATGTTACCGCTTCATCCACTCTCCTTACCGCAAAGAATTCTTTATAGACGAGAATCGGGTGGCCTATAGCGAGAGCGACCGCGTGCGTGCCGTGCTGGACCAATATGGCATAGAATATTCACGCATCATCTATACCTACGACGAGTATCGGAACATTCTGTATGGAAACAGTACAAGTCCTGAGTTCAGCCGGTACTCGCTGATGGAGAGCAAGCAATACCAGAATATTCCGCGCACTATACAGAACGTGTTGCTGAATTCGAAACTGGATGCTGAATTTATCAAGAAAACAATCATTTCTTCTCTGAATGAAGATGAAACGGCCATCGACCTGAACAGTTACAAGGAGCATCTGAAAAACTTTGAAACCCGTCTGAAGGATATCGAAGAATTTCAGAAACGGGAAACCCGGAAACAGGCTCGGGAAATCACACTGTTATCCCAACAAACGTCCAAACTGCAAGGCGGACTGGTGCAGAATTGCCGCGAACTGGTTGCCGCTTTCCGCAAAGCCGAAAGTATCCTTCCCCAATGGAAAGAGAAACAAGACCGCACGGATGCCGACAAAGGAAAACTGATACGCCGGAAACAGGAGCTTCAGGATGAATCGCGCAAACGCAGCGACAAGTTACAGGAAGCGCTGGCAGTGCTGAACAACGAACTGCAAAAGGCATTAGGCAAAGAAAAGGACTATCAGAACAAGAACATAGAAGAGATTATAGAACGCTCTTCCAAAAAAGAGGAATGGAAGAACCGGCAGGTGGGATTGCTGGAAGAACAACGCATCCTTACCTCACAATATATGGAAATATCCACCAAGTATAAATCGCTGATTCAGGCCTTGGACGAGCAATGGAACAAGATTCATGAAGCGAAAATCAAACAACTGGATACATTAAACAATGCATACAACGAGCGTCTGGAAGAGGCCCGCAAAGAATACCAGCGGTTCACAGATTCCCTTTACCAGGAGTTCGAAAGCCTGTCACAGCAACTCCATCCGCTGAAAGCCGAGAAACTGGGCGAACTGACCGCTATAGATTACCAGATAAAATTATGCAGAAAGGAGGTTTTCTTTGAGGAAGAGCAACAGGAATTGAAAACACGTATCCAAAACTATGCCAACTTTCATACGGAACGGAAAAACCGTATCGCCCAAGCGCAGCTCATCATCAAGGAACTGACCATGACTTGGGAAGAGGAACAGCAGAAACAGTTGAAAGAAAAAGACCTGACCTTGCAAAAACTGCAACAGGAGATGCTGCAACTCCGTCCCCGCATAGACGAATTACAAGCTTTTCTGAACAACAGCAAAGACACCTTGCAAGGCTGGCTGAAAGAAAACAAAAAGGGATGGGAAGAGAATATCGGCAAACTGTGTGATGAGAGCATCTTATGGCAACGGGGGCTTTTTCCGCAAATTACCATTGAGGGGGGAAACTCATTCTATGGCATTTCCATTAATCTAGACAGCATCCACCGCCCCATCAAATCCATAGACGATTATATCGTCGAGAAAGAAAACGGTGAAAAACGTCTGGAAGAAATCACTGCTGCCATGCAACGCCAGCAAACTGAAAGGGAGGAGTTGCAGGAACAGTTGAAACGCAAATACCAACCGCAGATAAAGGAACAAAAAGCCATTATCAGCCAAATAGAGTATGAACTGGAACAATTGGAACGCCAATACCAGCAGGATATGCTCGACTTGGAAGAGTGGAAGAAGAAAGCCAATGAGGAACGGAATGCCAAAATAAACCGATTGGAAAACGAACAGCGCAAACGGGTTGCCGAACTGGACGGTATAAACAGCAAGCTAAAAAACCTGAACAAAGAAAAGACAGAGAAACTGGATAGCCTGAAACTGGAATGGAACAAGCAACAACAGGCTCTTGCCGCCGAAAAAAGGACACAAGCGGAAGTTATCGGGAAGGAAGAAAAAGAAGAACAACGCAGAATTTCCTCCATCAAAACCGAATATGAAGCGGATATGCAGAAAGAGCTTCACTCGCAGGGAGCAGATACCGAACGTCTGCAAGACATAGCCAACCAACTGGCCCAGCTGGAGAAAGAGCTTTCTTTCATTAAGGAGAATGCGACCCTGGTCATCGAATACCAAAAAGACAAACGGGATTTGATAGACCGTATTCCCGGATGGCAACGGGAGCACGATGAACAAAAACGTCTGCTCCAATTGGAACGGGAAACGCTGAGAGTGGAAACATCCTCCCTACAAGAAAAAATAGACCTTCTGAACAAAGAATGGGAAGAAGCGGAAGAAAATGTAAGGGAACTGCAAAAGAACCTGGAGGCTTACAGCAAGATTCCGGCATACGACTGGTATAAACCGCATCAGGATATATTCCGTTCCGAAAACACGCAAACCATGCAGACCACCAAGACCTGTATGGAGCTGATTGACGAACTGACCCGCCAGGCCAACCAATTCACGCAGGTGCAAAGCAAGCTCCGTAAAGAAGTGAACCTTTTCACCGGACATTTTGATGAGGACAACACCTTCAAGTTCCGCGTAAAATTCAACGAGGATTGGGAATATGTACGCTTTGCCGACGAACTGCACGACTTTGTGGAAGAACACCGCATAGACGAGTACATCCGCCGCATCAACAACGAGCATTGGGATACCTTCAAACGTATCAGTATGGACACCTCCATGCTGACTTCATCGGAAGATGATATTCAAGATGTGATCCGTGAAATCAATAAAGGTTTCGCCACCTGCAATTTTGTGGGAGTCATCCAGCGCATTGAAATGAAAGTGGAAGAGAGCAGCAACCGCGTAGTGAATATTCTGCGTGAGATACAGAAATATTACCATGATTACGGCTATGACCTCTCACCGGAAACCAACCTGTTCTCCTCTGCCAAAGAGCAATTGGTGAAAGAAGAGGCTATCACTTTGCTGCGTACCTTTATCAAGGAAATACATGCTTACCGCTATGACAGTATCCGCCTGTATGATTCCTTCGAGTTGCGTTTCCGCATTGTGGAGAACGGCAATGACACCGGATTTATCGAGAAGATAGCCAATGTGGGGTCGGAAGGAACCGACATTCTGGTAAAAGCGATGATAAACATCATGTTGCTGAATGTGTTCAAGGAAGGAGCATCCCGCAAATTCAAAGATTTCATGTTGCAGTGGATGATGGATGACAGAGGCAGACTGCATCCCGACCACATCAGCTGTGTGCTGAAATTCGGCCTGGACCGGAACATCATTCTTATCAACGGTTCTCCCACCGAACTGAACCGCGATGCGTATAAGCACGTTTACCTGCTTACCAAAGGAACACAGAACAAGACCCGCATCGCACGGTTAATCTCAGATAAACAGCTATAAAAGCCAGTAATAACACACTGTATATTTCTATATTATAATGCACAATCTCTCAAAAAAAGATTGTGCATTATTCTTTTTCCGTGAACATTCTCCTTACATGTACCTGCTACGGTTAGGGCGGAGAGCTTGTGAAAGTTCCTCCACCTTTTTTCCACAAAGAAAAGAGCGGCTTCCATTCCTGCAATATTCATATCAGAGTAACCCAAACAACCGGACAAAGAACAAATTTACATCCACTTTTCTCCATACAAAGAGAATAACATTAAACATATTTGTGTAATTTCGCCCGGTAATAAAACTACAAACCAATACGCGCTATGATATTTAACCGGACTGAAAAGGAAGAAAACGCCTATCTCATGGATATTATTGCGTTATTAGCTGCCAATATCGAACAGATGGATAAGGCCATTGAAGATAAATCCAAAGACGTAATGGAGCACAAACTCTACTTGTGGGAAAATCTGTCCGAACTGGACCGAGCCGAGAAAAGTGCGGTCCGGCAGATAGTCACCCAACAAGTAGCAGCCAGCGAGTCCTTGGCCGAGAAAAAGAAACGTTATCGCAAAATGATGGCCATCCCCTATTTCGGTCGCATCGACTTTCAAGAAAAAGGGCAACCCGAAGTCCTGCCATTATATATAGGTATACACTCATTTTTCAATCCTCCCACCAATGAAAATCTGATACACGACTGGCGTGCCCCCATCTCCAGCATGTTCTATGATTATGAATTAGGAGAAGCACATTTCGACGCCCCCTCGGGAGAAGTGAAAGGTAACATCCGTCTGAAACGCCAGTATCGCATCCGTGACGGAAAAATGGAATTCATGCTGGAAAGTTCACTGAATATTCAAGATGACATCCTTCAGAAGGAATTGAGTGGAAACTCCGATGACCGGATGAAGAATATAGTCGCCACCATCCAACGGGAACAGAATAAAATTATCCGTAATGATACATCGAACACCCTGATTATCCAGGGAGTAGCCGGTTCAGGAAAAACATCCATCGCCTTGCACCGCGTAGCCTATCTGCTATATCGGCACAAAGGGGAAATCACGTCCAATGATATCCTGATCATTTCCCCCAATAAAGTATTTGCCGATTACATCTCGAACGTACTTCCCGAATTGGGAGAAGAAAAAATTGAAGAATGCGGCTTTGAGGAATTAATGCTCAAAATACTGGACAACAAATATAAAATACAAACCTTCTTTGACCAGGTGGCCGAAATACTGGACAAAGAGGAAGAAGATTTTATAGAACGTATCCGATTCAAATCCACCACCGAGTTTATCCAGCAGATGGATAAATACATTCTATATTTGGAACAAAACGCATTTCGGCCAACCGACCTGAAAGCAGGGCGTATCCCTATCCCTGCCGAGTACCTGAAAGAACGTTTCGCGGCATGGCACCGCCTGCCCATGCGCAGCCGTTTCCAACCAATGGCAGAAGAAATTGCCCGCGAACTGACTTTCACCTATCACCAAGAGCCGATGGGAAAAATACAGATACGGCAGTTGGGTAATGAACTGAAAAAGATGTTCAACAATAAAGACCTCGACTTGTACAAGGGATTTTATGACTGGCTGGGAAAACCGGAAATGTTCAAGCAGGGTAAAAACCGGAAATTGGAATATGCGGATGTAGCTCCATTACTTTATTTGAAACTGGCCCTGGAAGATAATAAAACCATGTATGGCATCAAGCATCTGCTGGTAGACGAAATGCAGGACTATACTCCGATACAATACAAAGTTCTGGCTAAATTATTCCCTTGCCGGAAAACAATATTGGGAGATGCAAAGCAATCAGTAAATCCATACAGTTCCACCACCTGCGAACAGATCCAACGTGTACTGGTCGGCTCGGAAGTGATGAAGCTTTGTAAAAGTTATCGCTCCACGTATGAAATCACAGAGTTTGCCCAACGTATTGCCAAGAACGAGGAACTGGAAGCTATAGAGCGTCATGGAGAGGAACCGGCAGTCGCCTTGCTGCCTACTGAAAAGAAAGAGATAGAATGGATAGAAAACCTCATCACCTCTTTCCTGAAAGGAGCTGATGTATCCATGGGTATAATATGCAAAACCGTAAAACAAGCGGACAAGTTGTATGCAGCCATCAATCATTTGTCTGATAAGATCTGTTTGCTGACAGAAGAAAGTGTAGCTTTTGTCAATGGGGTGGTCATTACTACAGCCCACATGGCAAAAGGGCTGGAGTTTGACGAAGTGATTGTTCCATTTGTAACTGATAAAGACTATAGAACAGAGATAGACCGCAGCATGTTATATGTAGCCTGCACCCGTGCCATGCATAAACTTTATATTTCCGCATCGGGTAATATAAGTACATTTCTATCATAAGCATTGACAAAACATCATCCATTGCAGGAATGGAATGAAATCCATCCCTACAGTGGATGGGCAAGTCTGCAAAAGGATATTCCTCCGTAAGGAATGCGTAGCCTTGTAATCTGATTCATCCTTAAAAGCTCTTACCCATATCTCTAAACCTTTCCCGCCGTAGGGTTAAAGATTTTCTTCCTGTTTGTTTTATCTCCGCAAGCCTTTGGAGTTATCTCCATAGCCTTGGGAGTCAACTCCAAAGCTTATGGAGATAACTCCAAAGGCTTGGGAGATAGAATACATCCGTATAAAAAGGCTTGCTCAAGGTAGAGCAAAGGCTTATGTAAGAGCGACGGATGCGATATGTTGTTATTACAAGCCGTTTCCAATGTACGAATCATAAAGACAAAATCTTTTTTTCCCTCTCCAAATCATTTTCATTCAGTTGGGGAGACGGAACCATGCAGGTACGGATACAATCTCCCTCCTGACAAGTATAGTCATAATACTTCTTTTGTAATTCTGTCAACTTATCGAGTGGAACCAGCTCCCCTTTCAGTTCCAGGAATTCCTCCATGTCTGTACTGTCTCCTTGCTTTACAAACAAGATACGGCGCGCTATCGGATTCCTGTTGTAATCCAGACTAAGATACAAACCTTTAAGGAACGGCGGAAAATCATACATCGGCAATTGCAGATAAATACTGAACAAAGCCATTTGCGGTGACTCGCGCTCGTTAAAGAAAATATACCCGTTCTGATGATTATTGAATAATCCCACTCCCCGATGCGTTGTATTATAGGCACTCATGTGAGTCACCTTCACATACGTATTGTCTTCGGAAGCCTCTATCAGATAGGGTTCCACTTTAAGGCATTGGCACGAAGAAGAAAGACTATAGCTCAGATAACTTCCGCTATAATTATAAACTTCCTGCACGGAACGTTGCATCTCGGCAGTCATCATCTCCATAAAAGGATTGGTCTTTGCCTCACCATGGGCAGGTTCCAAACTGAAAAGCAACTCTTTGATACTTGCCAAATTGCCCAACAGACGTTTTTTTGACACATTATTGACCTGCGCCAAAGCCAAATCTAATGAATCTTCTTCAGAGTGTCCTTGTTTCAATGAGGTTACATAAGTGGGCAGAACGCTGGAATAAAGAGCAGACAAGACACTGGGAGCCATATCTACATAATCCGCTATCTCCTTCATTTTCAAACCATTGTTACGGAGATATTCTATTCTTCGGTATATTTCTATCAAATCATTCATTGTTCTCTTCTTCTTTATTGAACTTGCAAAATACAAGTTTTTATATGAACATACAATGACATATACATTACATTAATGTTACATCATACAACAGGTGGAATATGAAAAATATTAATCATAAAGATTCATTTTTTCTCTCTCGGAAGGCTCCTACTTTTGCTTCCGGAAACAGCAATCCAAGGACACGAGGAGTGAGGTTCCTACAAAGAAAAGAAACAAAACAATTAGTCAATATCAATTAGTATAATGGAAGCAAAAAGCGAAACAAACAAACAGATATCCAGTTTCCTGTTTATCCTGTGGGCAGGAGGGGCGGCACTACTGTCATACTCACTGGTATATGCCCTGCGCAACCCTTATACAGCTGACACCTATGACGGAATGGATTTCTTCGGGATGGACTATAAAGTAGCCACTACCATCATGCAGATTTTCGGCTACCTTATTTCAAAGTTCTTTGCCATCAAGATTGTTTCAGAATTGAAGCGCGAGGACCGGTTGAAGTTCATGGTATGCTCCGTAGCCCTTGCAGAACTCGCTTTAGTCTTCTTCGGATTACTCCCCCAACCCTTTAATGTGTTTGCCCTATTCTTCAACGGACTGGCATTGGGATGCATGTGGGGAGTCATCTTCAGTTTCATAGAAGGACGCAAAGTTACCGATATATTGGCCAGCTTGCTGGGGGTAAGTATGGCGGTGAGCTCAGGAATGGCTAAATCTATGGGATTGTTTGTAGTCAATACATTTGGTGTCACAGAATTCTGGATGCCCGCCCTGATAGGTGGTTTAGCCTTCCCGCTCCTTATCCTCATGGGGTGGTCGCTCAACAAGTTGCCACAACCCACAGATGAAGACCGCGCCCTCCGTTCGGAACGTGTCACCTTGAACGGAGAGCAACGCAGACAACTGTTCAAAAGTTATATGCCCTTGCTGATCATGCTGTTCTTCGCCAATCTGTTTATCACTATTTTACGTGATATAAAAGAAGATTTTCTGGTCAATATCATTGATGTCAGCACTATTTCTTCCTGGTTGTTCGCACAAGTGGACGGCATGGTGACGCTGATTATTTTGGGAATCTTTGCCATGATGTCGTTAATAAACAGCAACTACAGAGTATTGCAGGTGCTTCTGGCTATGGTTATTGGTGGAGCGGGCACAATCAGCTATCTGGCTTTTAATTATGATGCATTGCAACTGCCTACCCTTTACTGGCTGTTCCTCCAAAGCCTGAGCCTGTACATCGTTTATCTTAGTTTCCAGACTCTGTTCTTCGAGCGCTTCATTGCCTGCTTCAAGATTAAAGGAAATGTGGGATTCTTCATTGCCACCATCGACTTTATCGGATATACAGGAACTGTCTGTGTACTGCTGTTCAAGGAATTTTGCAGCCCGGATATCAATTGGATGGAGTTCTATAACCAGTTCTCGGGATGGGTAGGCATTGTGTGCAGCATTGCATTCATCGGTTCGGTCATCTATCTGATGCAACGGTATAAATTGGAAAGACAGCTGAGAAAAGAAGAAAAAAATAAAAAGATCATCGTTTCACCGATGGCGTTAACCAACTTAAAGGAAACAGCAGAAAACATCTGTAACCCATAACATAAAAATAAAAGTATAACCAAATAAACAACAAACAAGAAGATGAAGAAAATTGAGTGTGTTATTATGGACTGGGCCGGAACGGCTGTAGACTATGGATGCTTCGCTCCGGTAGCCGCTTTCCTGAAAGCTTTTGCCGAGAAAGGACTGACAGTGACAATGGAAGAAGCACGAGGCCCCATGGGTATGACCAAAATAGACCATATCCGTGAATTATTCAAGTTACCAAGTGTGACGGAGCAGTTCAAACAAAACTATAACCGCAACTGGACTGAGGAAGATGTGGTATCCATATACAAAGAATTCGAAAAACACTTGTTCGCCTCCCTGGAAGAATATACGACTCCTATTCCCGGTGTAATCGAAGTAATCGAGAAACTGAAAAGGGACGGCATCAAGATAGGTTCCACCACCGGATATACTACTGCCATGATGGACATTGTGCTGCCCGGTGCCGCCGCCCATGGCTATACCACAGACAACTGTGTGACTTCCAACAATCTTCCGGCAGGACGTCCGCAACCCTACATGATTTACCAGAACATGATTGATCTGGCCATACCTTCCGTTCAAAGCGTAATAAAATACGGGGATACGATAGCCGATATCAAAGAAGGTGTGAATGCCGGTGTATGGACTGTCGGTGTGATTCTGGGCAGCAACGAAATGGGACTCACCCAAGAGGAAACCGGAAAACTGCCTGCAGAAGAGTTGAACAGACGCATGGCAGCAGTCAGAAAACGTATGTATATGGCAGGTGCGCATTATGTAGTAAACACCATTGCCGAACTTCCCGAAATTATTGAAATTATTAACCATAAAATGAATTAAACGATTATGAGACCATACTTACTTTTAACCCCCGGCCCTTTAACCACTTCTGAAAGCGTAAAAACAGCCATGATGACCGACTGGTGCACATGGGATGAAGACTACAATGTTCACATCGTAGAGGAAATACGTAAAGGATTGGTACAACTGGCTACACGAAAAACAGATGAGTACACCAGCATCCTGATGCAGGGAAGCGGTACTTATTGCGTAGAGGCGACCTTGGGAAGTGTGATTACGCCCAAACACAAATTATTGATTCTGAGCAACGGTGCATACGGAGAACGCATGGGAAACATTGCAGAATATCATGGAATGAACTATGATATGCTGGCCTTTGATGAAACAGAACAAGTATCTGTGGAGTATGTGGATGATTATCTGGCACACAATGCAGAAATCACGCATGTGGCAGTGGTACATTGCGAAACTACAACCGGTATCCTGAACCCGTTAAAGGAAATAGCCCACATGGTAAAGATGCATGGTAAAAAGCTGATAGTGGATGCAATGAGCAGCTTTGGCGGCGTGCCGTTGGATGTAGAGGAATTAGGCATCGACTTTATGATCAGCAGTGCCAACAAATGTATTCAGGGAGTTCCCGGCTTTGGTTTCATCATTGCACGTAAATCCGAATTACAATATTGTAAAGGAGTATCAAAGAGTCTTTCTCTGGACATCTACGACCAATGGGATGCGATGGAGAAAGGACATGGAAAATGGCGCTTCACCTCGCCTACACATGTAGTGCGTTCCTTTAAACAAGACATCGACGAACAGGCAGCCCAAGGCGGTGTGGAAGCCCTGCA
>ERZ1023963.326-NODE-326-length-10971-cov-14.047362_pt1 | contig 10971 bp, 8 predicted proteins | sample MGYA00380427_ERZ1023963 | MGnify/ENA primary metagenome ERZ1023963 (study PRJEB33179, sample SAMN07449061) | human gut metagenome | biome: Human-gut; feature: Human associated habitat; material: Faeces | host: Homo sapiens | place: India:Kasaragod | collected... | reverse complement strand
ATAATCTGTTATATCATTATTAATTCTATCAATGTAAAAGTATTCATTTATATAATTATCTAAGTATTCATTCTTATTATATTTTAAATCTATTTTTGAATATATAGACAGGATACTATCAAATATTTCTTTATCGTCTTTTATACAAAAGTCGCTGATAAGTTTTAAAAATTTCTCATTTCTATTTTCATAGTATTTATCAAATATATTAGTTAATATTTCTTTCTTTTTTATTCTTATTATCGCATCATCTATAATACTTACGTTTGGACTTATGTTTAGTATATAGTGATATTTTTTTACAATAGATAATGCAAAACTATCAAATGTTGTTATATATGCTTCATCTATCAAGGAAAGTTCCTTAGATAAACTAGGATTCTTTTTAATTTTATTTCTAATTCTCGTTTTCATTTCTAAACTTGCTGCTTTAGTAAAAGTAAGCAATAATACTTCTTTTATGCTCATTCCACTTTTTAAGTTTTCTATTACTCTTTCACTTAAAACAGCAGTTTTACCACTTCCAGCACCCGCGGATACTATTATATTGTGTCCTTTATCATAAATTGCATTCCATTGTTCATCTGTCCATATTGCATCACTTGGTTTAATAGGTATCACTCTTCTTCACCTCCAAACTTAACTTCTTTTAAATTAACTATATCATTTTCTTTTCTATAACAAATATCATAGTATTTACAGAACTCACAACCCTTGTTAATTTTACCAATTCTCTTAGGATTAATGTCAAACTTTCCTTCACTAACACTATTAAAGGCATCTTCTATTCTATCATCAACTTCACTAACAAGTTTGTTAATCTCACTTTCATTTATCACTTTGCTATAACTATAAAAACCTTTACTTGAAGTTCTTAGTCCTTTAATAACTAAACTGTCATTATAACTTTTATCAACCAAATCAAGCACTTCTTCATTACTTGTTGAGTATCCTTGTAATTTCAAATTATTTTTCTTTAGTGTTTCATAACTACTAGAGTTGTCTTTATTTACAACTGTATTAAGTACCTTTTGTAAGTAGAAACCACCTATTATTACATTCTTAAATTTGTTACTTTTACTTACAAGATATAAGTATATGGGTAGTTGCATTCCTATTCCATAAGTAACATTATCCAAACTTATCATTGGATTTCCAGTTTTATAATCCACTATAGAGACTACTGTTTTATCATTTATAGTTTTATACATGATTTTATCAACTATTCCCATAAAAGTTTTATTGTCATGCTTATTAATATATATCTTTTCTTCATAAAGCTTATTATCTAAACTAGAGTACTTATATTGTTCTTTTATTGTTTTTATAACGAAAGATAATTCACTTTTCAATTTTTCCAAAAAGAACTCTTCTTTTTTACTAAAAACTTTATTACTTTCTTTTATAAAATTATCATATTCTTTATCTAAGTCAAAATTTTCTTTATCCATAATCGAAAGTATGTAGTGATATAAACTTCCAATAAATGTCATAAATGTTTCTTCAAATATACCAAGTTTTAACACACTATCAATATAGTACCTGAAACTACATCTATAGTAGTTATCAAGTGTTGAATATGATAAAAGTATATTCTTATCTAGTTTACTTTTGTCTATGCCTTTAAATTTATTATTATAACTTAGGTAATTAATATCCGGGTAATTACTTAATAGTTTACTTGTCTCTTTGGTAACTACTCCATACTTTGAATATAAATCAAGTAAGTTACTTAATCTTATTTTATTATATATATTTGAATTATTATACTCGTCTTCAAATTTGAGTACATTATAATTCATTTCTTCACTAAGTGATGAGATATTATAACTGATACTACCTTCTTCTAACTTATAAGATATAATTAAATTATCTATGCTATTTAAAAAGTCTAATACTTCTTTTTTACTATTTATATTTTTTTCTAAAGTAGTCTCAATATTTACTTCACTCTTAATGTTATCGCTTATATACTCTTCATCTTTAAAAGTTTGTGGTATATCTCCTTCATTAAAACTCATTAAAAACACATAGTCATTACTACTTACTACTTCCCCTAAACTAATAAAACTCACTTTGTTTTTTAGTTGTTCTACTTTTATATAAGTATTTTTTAAGTCATGTATAAGCATTTCTTTAACACTTGTTAAATCCTCTACCCAAGTATAATCATTAATTATATTGATAATCAAGTTTACTTCTTCAGTGTTATTTTTAAACTCATTAGTTAAATTTTCTACTATACTTTCTTTACTACTATCTAAGGCACTCAAAAAATATTTTCCAATTCTTGTACTATAAAGACTAGTTGTCTTCTTTTTTTCTAATGGAATATTATAAAAACCAAATAGTTTTCTAATTAAATACATATATTCTTCTTTTACATTTAATAGTTTAATATTATTTATATCAGTTCCACTTTTAATTAAATCTACTATTTTATTACATACAAAGTTTACTTCACTTTCCATATCTTTACATTCATATATATTAAATACTTTTTTATTAACTACTTCATTATTTAAATATGTTACATCTAACTTATCAAATACACTCTTATAAAACTTACTTATCTTTTTCTTACTATAAACATAAATATTTTTTTTACTTAAACTACTTTTAAAGTACTCATCATATATAAGTAAATCATGCTCATCTAACTCACTTTTTAAATCTCTTAAAAACTTTAATTTCTCACTTTTATATTCTTTATCTTCTATATAATATAAATTCTTTAAATAAACTAGACACACTTCATACTTATAGTGATATTTCTTAATTAAATAAAATATTGTTTTCTTATCATAATCAAAATAATATAACTTTTTAAATTCACTAAAACTTATAAATTTAACATCTACTAACTTACTATTTTTTCTAAACTTACTAATAACACTTTCTTTTACCGCATCATCTACTATAAGTATACTATTATTTTTTAAAGCATCCATTCTTTCACTTCCTTTTACACTAATTCAATTATATTATATAAATTCTTTAAAGTCACTTACTTTCTTTTCCTTTGTACATTTTGATTCTATCATAAGTATATATGTTTGTCAATAGTTTGTTTGGTATTAAAAAAGAAAATAGAGAATTTATTTTTTCTCTATTTTAACTTCAAACTTGTTACCTTCTTCATCAATGTACTCGCTTACTTCTCCATTATTTTTTTCAATTGTTGCAAGTAATTCACTACTTATAACACTCTTGTACTTATCTATTATATTATTAGTTAACTCTTCAGTTGTATTAAATTCAATACTAATTCTATCACTTATATCTAAACCAATATTCTTTCTTAAAACTTGGCATTGTCTAATTAAGTCTCTTAAAATTCCTTCATCCTTTAATTCAGGTGTGATAGTAGTATCAAGTATAACAAAGTTTACTCCATCACTCGTAACATCATATCCCTCTTTTGCTGACACTCTTATATCTAACATACTCTTATTCAAGTTATAAGTTACCCCGTCATATGTAACAGTTTTACTTTCAATATTTTTAATGTCTTCACTAGTAAACTCACTAACAAACTTACTAAACTCTCCAATATTTTTGCCAAACAACTTACCAACTTCTTTAAAGTTAGGTTTAACTGTATAAGTTAAATAATCACTTGTTTCATTAGTATACATTACTTCTTTTACATTCAACTCTTCCTTAATTAAATCAGTCAAGTTACCAATTAGATTTTCATTTTTCTTATCAAGTAATACTTTAGAAAGTGGTTGTCTTATTTTAACATTAGCTTCTTCTCTAGCATTTCTTCCTAAGCTTACTACGTCTCTTACTAAATCCATTTGTTTTTCAACATCTAAGTCAATTAATTCTTCATTACATTTAGGAAAATCACTCAAGTGAACGCTTTCTTCTTTAGTTAAGTTAGTATATATCTCTTCAGCTAAGAATGGACTTACTGGTGCTAGGAGTTGTGATAATGTTACAAGTACTTCATAAGTTACTTTATAAACAGACTTTTTACTTTCATCTAATTCACCTTTCCAGAATCTTCTTCTGTTTCTTCTTATATACCAGTTAGACAAGTCTTCACTAACAAAGTTTACAAGTGGCTTTACAACTCTATTTAAATCGTACTCATTATAAGCAGTAGTCACTTCATTTACAAGTCTATTTAATTTAGAAAGCATCCACTTATCAATTAATTCATAACTTGTGCTATTTATGAAGTCTTTAGTTTCTAGTTTATCAGCATTAGCATACATACTGAAGAAATTATATGTATTTTTTAAAGTACTAAAGAATTTACTATTTACTTCTTTTACTCCTTCAATATCAAACTTAAGTGGTGTCCATACTGGGCTTGCATATAGCATATAAAATCTAACAGCATCAGCGCCATATTCTTTCATTATTTCTTCAGGATTTATTATATTTCCTGTACTTTTACTCATTTTTTTACCTTTAGCATCAAGCATCATATCATTAACTACAACGTTTTTGAATGAACTTACTCCACTTACTAAAGTAGATATACAAATTAGTGAATTAAACCATCCACGAGTTTGATCTACACCTTCAGCTATAAAATCTGCAGGAAATTGACTTTCAAATAATTCTTTATTTTCAAATGGGTAATGCATTTGAGCATATGGCATAGCACCTGAGTCAAACCATACATCCATCACGTCAGTTACTCTTGACATAACTTTACCACATTCTGGACACTTGATGTGTAAACTATCTATATAAGGTCTATGAAGTTCCATCTTAAATACATCAGTATCTTCTACTATCTTACTTTGTAATTCGCTTCTACTTCCAATACACTCGATGTGTCCGCATTCACAAGTCCACAAAGGCATTGGACAACCCCAATATCTATTTCTTGAAATACCCCAGTCTATCATATTTTCTAGCCAGTTATTAAATCTCTTTTCTCCAACAAACTCAGGATACCAATTAACACTTTTATTAGCTGCTAGTATTTTATCTTTATATTTAGTTGTTTCAATATACCAAGCTGGTTTTGAATAATAGATAAGCGGACTTTTGCATCTCCAGCAGTGAGGATACTCGTGTGTCATTTTAATTTTCTTAAATAGTTTATCATTTTCTTTTAAGTATTTAATTATTTCAATTTCTAACTCTGGATCAGTTACTATTCTTCCAGTCCATGGTCCAGTTGTATAAGTTCCATCTTTTCCTACACTTTGTACAAAAGCTATACCGTTTTTCTTGCAAACACGTGAGTCATCTTCACCATATGCTGGAGCGATATGTACTATACCTGTTCCGTCAGCATCAGTTACATAATTATCTGCTAGTACTACAAATGATTTACCACTAACTTTAGCAAAAGGAAGAAGTTGCTCGTACTTTAAACCAACCATATCACTACCTTTAAACTTATCTAAAACAGTATACTCATCACCTAACACTTTATTAGCCAAACTTTCACACAAAATGAATTTATAACCCATACTTTCTACTTTTAAGTAAGTTAAATCTGGATTAACACAAGCTGCAACATTATCAATAAGAGTCCATGGAGTTGTAGTCCAAACAAGCATATACTCATCTTTATTTACTAACTTAAATGGTACAATTACAGTATTAACTGTATCTTCTTGATAACCTAAACTAACTTCGTTTTTAGATAGTTCTGTTCCACATCTATAACAATATGGAAGAACTTTATTCCCGTGATAAATTAAACCCTTATCAAAGATATTCTTAATTAGCCACCATTCACTTTCTATATACTCATTTGTACAAGTTATATATGGATTATCACTATCAATTAACTGACCCATCATATCAGTCATCTTATTAACTTCGTCTATGTTTGTAGCAGTTTCACTATTACACTCTTTACAGAAGTTTTCTATTCCAAATGCTTCAATATCAGCTTTTGTTTTAAAGCCTAACTTCTTTTCAACATTAACTTCAATCGGTAATCCATGCGTATCAAGTCCAATCTTTCTTAATACTCTTTTACCTTGCATTGTTTGATATTTACAAAAAGCATCTTTTATAGTTTTTGCAAATACGTGATGCAAACCTGGTTTAGCATTTGCATATATAGGTCCATCATAGAATACAAAGTCTTCTTTTCCTTCCCTATTTTTAATAGTCTTCTCTAATAAGTTTTCACTTTTCCACTTACTCACTAACTTGCTTTCCAAAGCACTAGTACTTTCTTTAATTTCTTTATACATAATTCCCTCCAAAATAAAAAGGATAGCACATAAGGAGTCTATATTAGACGGTACCATCCTAGTATTTACTTAATTATTGTAACGGTTTATAACCGGCTTTAACTTATCCTTAAAGCACATCCAGAGTGATTTATACATATATTCATTTATTAGTTTTCACCTACCACTAACTCTCTAGAAACTCTTATATGTAACGTCTCTTTCATTTGTTTTACAATTAATAGAATACCACAAAACGTATTCGTTGTCTAGTAGTATTATTAAATTTTCAAACGAAAAAAGTGCCATTAAAGACACTCGAATACTTTTGAATCAAATATATAGAAGTTTCCATCTTTTTTAGCAGTATACTTTTTCTTCTTATATTCAAATTTCACTTTGCTTCCTTTAATTTTAGTTATCTTAACATTTTTCTTTAAATTAGAAACTAAAGTATCATCTATTTGATAATCTAATAAGCATCCACCTGTACTAGTTGTATAAAGTACAGCATCAACTTCCTTATATTTCTTAGATAAAGTACTCTTTAGTTCACTACCTATTTTTTCATCAAATACATTACTTATCATATCTTCTATCTTTTCATAGTTATCATATTTACTACTGGCTACTTTATACCAGTCAACGTTATCCAATGTTATTTTTTCTGCTTCATAAACAGGTAAACCTACTCCATCAGTAGAATAAACGCTAATATATGCTTGTTCTAAGGAATCATAAAACATAGTTTCTTTTTCCTCCTTAGTAGTACCACATCCAGTGAGTAATAAAAGTGATAACATAACAACTAAAATTTTCTTTTTCATAAATACACTCCTCTACATTAAATATTGTATCATATTTTTCAAAAATATAACACTCTATTTTAATAATTTTTCTATTTTTTCTAATAAACTATCAAAATCAAATCCACAAGCATTTAATATCTCTGTATTTTTACCACTTATAACATAGTCTTTAACATTAATTAAATATTTCTCATTATAAACAAATTTATTCCAATGTTCATCATTAGATGGCTCGATTACTACAACTTTAGCACCTATTGGAAACAATGTATCTTTATATTCTTTACTCTCTTTATCAAATAAACTTATACTAGGTACTGATACTACCCTAGTAAATATTCCTCTATTTATTAATTCTTCATTTATTCTTAAAGCAGTTTCTACTTCATTACCAGAAGAAACAAGTATACCAGAAAGTCTTCCTCCCTCAGGTCTAATTATGTATGCACCTTTCAATGTGTTTGAAGCATTAGTATTTGGAATAAGCCCTTTTTTAACTGAAGGCAAGACTAATGCTGTTGGAAGTTTCTTATTTATAATAAAGTCGTAACATCCTACTAGTTCATTAACGTCAGCAGGTTTTATAACAGAAAGCATAGGAATGCTTCTTAATATTGATAATTCATTTATTGGCATTAATAACATATTTTTATTTGAACTAAGTAGTGAATCATTAGTAAATATATAAGTTATAGGTAGTTTCATTAAACTAGCTAATTTAATTTGTTCACATACTTTACTAACACTTACTAAATTAGTACATATTATAGGCTTTAACCCTGTTAAGGAAAAACCAATACTTACATTAAAACAAGAAGAAATTCTATTACCAAAATCAAAATTTTTATCACCTTTTAAACCAAAGTTTTTATTATCATTAAATAATGAACAAGTTACCATTAATGGATTTACTTCACTTATTGCACTCATCAAATTATTATTAGTTTCTAACATATCTTCTTTCATAGATGCATCAAAGTTGACTTTCATATTCTTAATATTTATTCTTAAATTATCTTCTTCTAATAAACTAAGAATCCCCTTCATTTTTTCATCTGTTTCTATTACTTTGTTATATCTACTAACCCATTCATTATATACAGGATTTGTTCTAGCACTAATCATACTTTGAAACTCAGTAATAGCATTTGCTGATATATGAAAAGGTACTTTTGTTAAATTCATTTTTTCTTTTACAAGCATTATATCTTCATCAGTAAGCACGCTATTGTGGCCTTTATAACTTCCTTGTAAACTAGTTCCCAAAGCTATTAAACTTTTTATTTCAATAATACTAGGTTTATTAGATAATTTAGCCCTTGTAATAGCTTTATCAATACTTAGAAAGTCTTCTGCATTAGTAACAGTTTCAATATGAAAACCTAAGTCTTCATATACTTTTAAATGATTTTCTTTTAAATAATTACTCTTTTTACCATTAATAGTTGTTTCAAAACTATTATATAAAATTATTAAGTGACTTAGTTCATTATTACTTGCTAATTCCAAACTTTCAAATGTATCTCCTGACATAAACTCGTTATCACTTACCATTACATATGTATAAAAATTAATTAAATCTCTTCCTAAAATACTTCTTAAATACTTTTCAGCAAGCGCTATTCCTACAGACACACTTAATCCTTCAGCATAAATTCCAGTCGAAGAATTTATTCCAACTTTAGGGTTATATTCTGGATATATAGAAAGCTTGCTGCTACCAAAACACTTTAATTCTTCTTCTCTAATAGGATAACCTGCATAAAAAAGTGTACTATAAAGTAGTGGTGAAGCACTACTAGTTGATAAAATAAATCTATCTCTATTTATCCAAGTTGGTTCACTACTACTAAAATTTAAATGTTTACTAAATAATGTATATATAGTTGGTGCTAAACTAATTGTTAGTCCTGCATCTCCTTCTAATCTACTATTAATCATATCTATTCCTAAACTTCTAAGAGAATTAATAATTTTCATATCCATGTTATATCACCTCTTTATTATAAGTTAATTATAACATAGTTTATTCATTTTTGTAAACACTTCCATTCTTATAAATACGAACATAATCCAAGTTTTTTGTATTCATTACTTTATTAAAAGTTTCATTTATTTCTAAAGCAGTTCTCAAATAACCTAATAAGAATTTATTTCTACTAGAAAGATCTTTTAAATTATGACTATTCATTATATCTAAAGTATTAGAATATATATAAAATTTAGTTAATGGATTTATTATTTCATTTTCAAAACTATATTCTTTTAAATAGTCATCAAGTACAATACTTTCATATGAAGGAATATCTGTTAAATTTTTCATTTCTTGATACACCTTTAGACAATACATACTAGCCACATTATTAGCGTGTAATTCAAACGGCATGATATCATGATGTTCACAGTAAAAGACTCTTCCTCTTACTTCTTTTGGTAAATAGTTTAATAAACTTTTTTTATATTTAAATTTTCCACTTTGTACATTATCTCCATCTTTCATAATTCTAGTAAATAAAGTATTTCTACTAAGAGATAAATATTCTTGATAAGCATGAGTTAGTTCATGAATTAAAGTATCTAATATATTTAAATTATATACAAAAAGTGTGTCTTTTATATCCTCGTGTTCACTAAGTAACACTTTATAATCACTATCTATTGAAGTACTTGCTAAAATAATATTGTTTTCTAAATAGTATGAATCTATATTAGATGTTTCATTTACTATAATTTCATTAAGTACATACTTCATATCTCTATTATATTTAATAATTAGTTCTTTTACATGACTTAAAAATTCTTCTGTTAAAAAGTCTTTATTATTAATTTCATTTAAAATATAATAAAACAATTCTTTAGAAAACATATTAATCCCCCATTCGTGAGATATATTATATCATCAAATATAAATAATTAAAAGAAAAAAGTTATGCATAACAACTTTCAACAGTTTTAACCGACTGAGAGTTATTATTTATAACTTCTACTTTCTTTGTAAGCATAAGTGCTAGTATAGCAATTACTATATAAAATAATACTATTCCTAACTTACTATTAAATATTTTTTCCAATTTTTCCATAATACACTCTCCTTCTTTGTGATACCATTTTATAACACATAGATGTTTGTGTCAATATAAAAACAATAAAATGTTTGGCGAATTTACATTTGTATGTTAAGCAAACAGTTATGGAAATATTTTATATCAAAATCGATAAATTGTTTGACAAATAATATTTTGTGTGATAATATATATTTAGAAAGGAAGTGTTATGATGGAAAAGTTAACTAGAAAGCAACAAGAAGTTTTAACTGTTATTAAAAAGTATATAGCAGAACATGGATATAGTCCAAGTGTAAGAGAAGTTTGTGACCTTATGAATTTAAGTAGTACTGCTACTGTATTCGTTCATATGAAACACTTAATGAATAAAGGTTATTTAAAACAAACTGATAACAAATTTAGAACATTAGAGGTATTAGTACCTAATGAATATTTAGAAAAGAATGAGGATGTCGTAAGCGTTCCACTTTTAGGAAAAGTAACTTGTGGTAATCCTATTGAGGCTATTGAATTTCCAGATGAATATATAGCATTACCTACTTTCTTATTACCAAAGAAAGAAGAAGTATTCACTCTTAGAACTGAAGGAATGAGTATGAAAAATGTTGGTATATATGATGGAGATATAGTTATAGTTAAAAGACAAAAAACTGCTAAAAATGGAGACTATGTAGTTGTACTTGATGAAAATGGGTGCACTACATTAAAGACTTTTTATAAAGAAAATGGTTATTTTAGATTACAACCTGAAAATGAAACAATGGACCCAATTATAGTTGACAAAGTAGAAATACTAGGAATTGCAATTGGACTTTATAGAAAGTTTTAACTAAAAAGAAGAAAGAGAAGAAACAAAAAAAGAACTTGTTCAAAAATAAAACTGAAGTGATAAAGTAAAAGTAGACACATAAAAAGAATGTGATTTACTTTTACTTT
>ERZ1023963.325-NODE-325-length-11096-cov-7.150620_pt1 | contig 11096 bp, 7 predicted proteins | sample MGYA00380427_ERZ1023963 | MGnify/ENA primary metagenome ERZ1023963 (study PRJEB33179, sample SAMN07449061) | human gut metagenome | biome: Human-gut; feature: Human associated habitat; material: Faeces | host: Homo sapiens | place: India:Kasaragod | collected... | reverse complement strand
GATTAGTAGAAGTCCCGATAAGCGTACACATTCCCCCCAGTATGGTAGCATATGAAAGAGGGATCAAGAATTTAGTTGCCGGAATGCGGACAGATTCCGCCCAACGTTTAATAATAGGAGCAAAAATCACAACCACCGGCGTATTATTGAGAAAAGCAGAAACAAAAGAAATAGCGGGCAGCATACGTGCCTGCGCCTTCATGACCGTTGTCTTCTCTTGAGGCAGAAGTTTCTTTATCAACTGTCCCAACGCTCCCGATTGCCGGACTCCTTCACTGATCAGGAAAAGCAACGCTACGGTAATCATCCCTTTATTACTGAATCCCTCCAACATCTCTTTCGGAGTCAATATACCGAAACAAAGAAAGAGTACAGTAACAGAGAACAGAATCATTCCGGGACGCATTTTATCAAGGACTAATGCAGTCACCATCCCTATTAATCCCAAAAACACAATAATCATTTCGAATGTCAGCATCGTTTCCGGATATTAATTTCGTTTAACGACAAACCAAGGATTCAGCAAGTCCGGCTTGTTATATTTCAACGGTTCTTCTTTTCCCGCCTGATATATTTCTGCTCCGGATGCCTTGGCTATGGCATGACCGGCAGCCGTATCCCACTCCATGGTAGGAGCAAAACGGGGATATTCATCGGCCAGTCCCTCACACACTTTGCAAATCTTGATGGAACTGCCTACAGACACCAACTCCACATGAGGGTATATCTTTCGCTTTTCCTCAATATACTCTTCCGTTTCGGCCGACAGATGGGAACGGGAAGCAACAATGACAAAAACTTCATTTGTTTCGGCACAGGGCATACGAAATGCCGATGCCTTCATTTCTTCCAGTGAACGGCCTGCACGTCCGGTCACTCCTTCCATTTTATAAGCGCCGGTTGCCACTTCACCCCAATAAAGCGTTTCTTTGACAGGAACATAAATCACTCCAAAAACAGGAACTCCTTCTTTTACCATAGCAATATTGACAGTAAATTCCCCATTCCGTTTTATAAATTCCTTTGTTCCATCCAAGGGATCGACTATCCACAACGTATCCCATTGCGCCCGTTTCTCGTAAGGCAAATGCTTTCCTTCCTCACTCAATACCGGATAGTCTGTTTCCTGCAAATAAGTCATAATGGTTTCATGCGCCTTACGGTCTGCAAGAGTCAGTGGAGAATTATCGGCTTTCCTTTCAACCTGAAAATCAGAAGAAGGATCATTATAAACGTTCAGAATTTCCTTACCGGCAGCTAAAGCCGCATCCATCGCTTTTAATATATATTCAGTCTGCATAGTGTTTACTTCCATTAAAATGCTTCTGTCATATTGAAATAGAACAAACTTTGATCATTGGCAAAATTACGTCCGAAATCCAGACGTACATTCATACGCGGCTGCACCTCGATACGAAGTCCCACACCGGCATTAGGAAGCACTCCTTCAATCTTACCCATGGTAGGCCCCATAAAACCGCACCCTCCCCATGCAACAAAACCCAAATGATGCAACATACGCTTTACCCATGTACTTTTATCCGTATTGAACATCTGACGATATTCGGCAAGCACCACATGAGAGGATTTATCACGATACTGCCCCATATAATATCCACGAAGATCAAAAGGAGTGCCACTTAAAGCATATTGGTTCATAGGAACATCCCCAAACACATTCTTGGTTTGGGCAGTCCAAGCTATAACTTTTCTATTTCCTACCTTTTTGTATTGGCGGTAGTCCACTTCCAAGCGGTAGAAGTTATTATCTCCTCCCAAAAACTTCTGGTACATCAGCCCACGAAAATCCAGATAAATGCCTTTATAAGCATTGGCAGGAATATCCCGGCTGTCATAAGTCAGCAGAAATCCCACTCCCGAACTGAAATTGGAATATCCGTGAGCAGTGCCTCCCAACCTTTTGTAATCAGGCTGATCTACCAAATACTTGGCAGGCTCGGATATTTTATCATAACTCAAGTCAATCTGGGGACCGGCAAAGAAATTACTTTTACCCAAACGGAATAAAAACCACGGATTAATCTGGAAACCGCTATAACGATATTCACTGGTAGAGTCACTGCGCTCATAATGCTTATTGGTAGCATAGCCGATACCATAAAAATTCTCCAATGTATTCTTGTAAGTGAATTTTCCAAAAATACGGAATTTATCATTTTTGAAAAACAACTGAGGCTTCACCATCAGATTCAAGCCCCCCTCGAACATTACCTCAACAGCCATCGGCAACACAGAACGTTTCTGCAAGGTATCCGACGGATTCATACGAAATGTAACAAGAGCACTACCTCCTATTAACGCACCAAAGTCCGGAGTATAACTCGGTCCTCCCAATATATTATAATGTATATTGCGCTTAGCCACCTTCCGGCGTCTTAATTCTTTTTTTGAAAGTTGATGGATGGTGGTATCCTCAGGATTACTACCTATGTCACTTCCTTGTGCCGCCATATTCAAAGAACAAAGCAGGCACAGGACCAAGCTAAGTAATGTTATTTTCATATAATAGTTTATTGTCTGCCCAAAGTCCTTACTCAAAAAAACTTTCTACGGCAAATGAGTTTTCAAAAGTACAAAAGTCCTGCCAAAGAATAACGGTGTGTTGAATTTGTTTTTATTTAGTTCAAGAATCTTCACGTTCTTTATAATGTAACAATGTGTCAATATGCCAATGTGTCAATTACCATGCGGACATAGAGCAGCACATTGGCAAACCAGCACATTGGCAAATTATTTAAACAGTTTTTCCAAATCATCCTCATTAATCACGGAAAGAACCGTTTTACCATCCGGAGTATAATTAGGAGTAGCCACAGCAAACAAGCCATCCACCAAACCTGTCATTTCCTCATTCGTCAACACTTGTCCGGGAACAATTGCCGCCGCTTTAGCCAAAGTCAATGCCAGAATACTCTGCACCTCTTCTTTTACCTTGCCACCTTTTTCCATAGCTGTATGCACCATATTTTGGATCAAGTCTATCGGGTTAAGGCCTTCAATACCTGCAGGAACACCGTTTATGGCATAACTTCCTCCTCCCAAATCAGTCAGTTCAAATCCCAGGAAAGACAAGTCTTCCATAATTTCCTGCAAAATAGCCACTTCGGAAAGCGGAAACTGCACAATATCCGGAAACAGCATTCCTTGAGAAACACCTTGACGACGACTTATCTGGTCTATATACTTGTCATATAAAATACGGATATGGGCACGCTGCTGATCAATGATCATTAAGCCGGACTTTACAGAAGTCAAAATAAAACGTCCTTTAAACTGATAATGCTGGCCGGATTTCTCACTGACTGAAGAGTCCTCCACATGATCATACAATCCGGGATTTTCCTCCGCAGGAGAAGCCTCTTCCGCCCTATAATCATTCTCGTCAGGATGAAAGTTTTGAGAAGAAGCATGACGTTCCAGCCCCGCATACAGTTGTTCCCAGTCCTTACTAGGCTTTGAATAAGAAGAGGGAGGAGCAGCCGAAACATTAAAAGGATTATAATCAGGATTATAAGTCGTCTTTGGTGGCTGTATACCAGTGTATGGAGATGCATCAAAGGCTGGAATATCCGGCATTCCCTCCGTATCAAAATCAATGGAAGGTACCGCATTGAACTTACCTAGAGTTTCTTTCACGGCAGCTGCCAATATCTGCCAGATGGCTTGCTCGTTCTCAAACTTTATCTCTGTTTTAGTAGGATGTATGTTCACATCAATATTAGCAGGATCCACCTCAAAATAAATGAAATAAGATACTTGCTCACCCACGGGAACCAACTGCTCGTATGCATCCATGATAGCCTTATGAAAATAAGGATGGCGCATATATCGCCCGTTTACAAAGAAATATTGGCGGGCTCCTATCTTACGGGCTGTTTCAGGTTTTCCTACAAACCCGGAAACACGGACCATTGTAGTATCTACATCCAGCGATAACAACTCCTGATTTATTTTCTTTCCGAAAACTCCCATGATACGCTGGCGCAACTGAAGTGCAGGAAGATTGAACAGTTCCGCCCCATTATGATGCAAAGTGAAAGACACCTCCGGATTAACCAATACAATCCGTTCAAACTCCGTCAATATATTACTCAGTTCCGTCTGGTTCGACTTCAGGAACTTACGACGCGCCGGCACATTAAAGAATAAATTCTTCACACTGAAGCTACTGCCTTTCGGGCAAGAAACCGCCTCCTGTCCCTCTACCTTGGAGCCGGATATCGTCAACATCGTTCCCAATTCCTCCCCTTCCATACGAGTACGAAGCTCCACCTGAGCCACAGCAGCAATAGAAGCCAAAGCCTCTCCACGAAATCCCATGGTATGCAAAGCAAACAAATCAGCAGCTTCACGAATTTTAGAAGTCGCATGGCGCTCAAAAGACAAACGTGCATCTGTTTCCGACATACCTTTTCCATCATCAATCACCTGAATGGAAGTCTTTCCTGCATCCACTACCAACACGTCAACGTGCTGAGCACCTGCGTCGATAGCATTCTCCACCAATTCTTTAATCACTGATGCAGGACGCTGAATCACCTCTCCCGCTGCTATCTGATTGGCAACGGAATCCGGCAGCAAACGGATAATATCGCTCATATATCTTATAAACTTACGTAATTAAAAAGTAAACTCACCGGTCACCAGGTAATGCAGAATATACAACAAAACCAAAATGGCCACAAACAAAGCTCCATAAGTCATCGGCTTACGCCCGCTTTCTTTTCTGCGTTTTAAATGCTTGGTACCTTGAACGAACTTTCCACGGATATCTTCCGGAGAAAATTCTTTGGGAGGAAGCATACCCAACTCGCGTTTGGCTTTCTCCTCCAGTTTTTGCAGCTTCTCCTTCCGTTCATCCACATAAATATATTGATGGTTGAAACGGCGGGGCTTTTCCATCTTAAACATTCCCATAGCTATTTCTTTTTATTAAATAAATTATGATTGGGCAAAGGAACAGCGCTCCGGTTACTCTTCTTCAACCCCTGACCGGCTTTCTTTCCACGCCACTTAAAGATATCCTCTTTATCAAGCGGACGGATATAGTCAAACCACACAAAGTTATCCAACTTCATCTTCTCCGGCGGACGTTGGAGCATAGGATAAAGAGTACCGTTCGATTTCGGACTCATAATCATTTTTTTCATCTTCCGGTTTTCCAGAAACATATTCAGCAGACTGGTTTCAGAAACATTCATTCCAATCAGTGTACTGTCGCTTTCCATCGGATAATATACCAGACGAACCGAACCGATCACATCTACTTTGCGCATCTCACCGCCTTGAAACCAAGCCTTCATCTCTTTTCCTGTCACCTGATTATAACTAGTAGAATCCAGTTGTTCTACAGACAAAGCCTGATTCTGAATATGTGCCCAGTCTATCGTACTGTCATTCATATAAATCATGATTTTCTCTCCCAGCAACTGCTGGTTGTTATTCCACAGTATAGGGTCATAATACATGGTCAGGCAGCTATCCTTGGAGGAAAAGACCAACGAATCGCATACCCCCTGCACATCCGTGCGATACATACGTACTTTATGATACGCCCGCGTTTCCCGGAACATAGAATCAGTATTCAAATAGTAGGTATACATTTGCAATGTATCGGCATGCATAAACAAGCTGTCACCTTGTGAATAATCCACTGCCACCGCTTTTTTAGTAGCAAAAGCATACTTGGTCAATTCATTATAATAACAATAATCACCAGTCAGCATATTCTTGTTTACAGTATCTGTCATGATCACATTATCAAACGCCTCCCCGTATCCTTTTACACGATCATAAAACAGACTGTCTCCAGTCAAACGCTTCCCCTCATTGGTCAGCACGGACCGGTCCAACAATTCCGCCTGCCCTATCTGAGTATTATAAAAGCCCAATTCCGAATAAATATGGTTAGCATCACTGACAATATCGGACGGACCAAGGATATTGGCTATTTTGGTTGCTGTGCTGTATCGTAATGTATCGGAAGTCAAAGTAAACTTAGGATTGACCAACTTCACATCATAATTGAACACAGATATTTTGGTAGCCGGACTATATTCCCCCCATTCCGAAGTCAATACATTCTCCTCGTCCATCAATGTCCCGCCATCAAAGTAATATCCCAAATTATAAATACGATCGTAGTTCAGGCTATCCGTCAACAAAGTCGTATTCTTGTTTTCCATGCGTACATTATAGCGTACCTGGGCAATCTGGGTATTTCCGTCATAAAACAAATAGTCCCCATACAGAAACAAGGTATCCCCCTGCACCATCTTCACATTGTCAAAAGCTTCCAGCGAATTCGTTTTCTCATAGAAACAGGCACTGTCACAATACATATATACACTGTCGTGACGGAACGCAACGTTTCCAATCAGAATCTGTGCATCCGGGTCCGGATTCAACGGACTTTTCTTCAACACATCCGAATGCAACAGATACACCTTGCTTTTAGCCGGTTTCTGTTCCCCTTTTTTAGCCGGTCTCACCTGAGCCAGCAAGCAAAAGCCGAACAGGCACAGGACACTTACCACAAGTATCCTATGCCTGCCCGAAGAGTATTTATTCTTTCTTTTTCCAAGCATATACTTTATACACTACATTATTTCTTTACCCAACCCGGATATTTGAAATCGCATTTCTGCCACTTCTCATTAATACGCACGTAGGTATGTTTTTGTTTATCCCTGATCCACTTATCAAGTTTTTCTTCGCTGCGTTTTTCCATCACGATGCCTTTCAGCCGTTGGTAGTCTTCCGTTATGGTTGCCTTATGCCCGTTCAAGCGGGTTTTCAATTTCACGATAGCGCAAATTTCCTTTCCTTTTGCATTAATCATGGTAAAAGGTTTGGAAATTTCCCCCACATTCATGCCTTCCACCATCTTTGCAGCCTCTTGTGACACCTGTGCCAATTGTTGCATTTCAAAACGCGCCGTACCAGTCTGCGGATTCGCCATCAAACCATGGTTATTACGCGTGTCCTTATCGTGAGAGATATAAGTAGCGGCATCATCAAAAGTAAATTTCTCATTACGGATATCATTGGCAATAGAATCCAGACGTAACAAGGCTGCTTCCAGATCTTTTTCATCCACTTTCGGTTTTAACAAGATATGGCGGGTATTGATACGGTCACCACGTTTTTCGATCAACTGGATAATATGGAAACCGAATTCAGACTCCACAATCTTGGATACCTTGTTAGGATCTTGCAGATTGAATGCCACATTCGCATATTCAGGTACCAGCTCAGCCCTGCCCATAAAGCCGAGTTCGCCACCACGGCGGCGCGAACCTTCATCTACCGAATACAGACGTGCCAAAGTGGAGAAAGCTATTTCACCGGAAGTAACACGTTCCGTATAGTCACGCAAAGTCTTCTTCACACGCTCAATTTCTTCCTGCGGAATCTTAGGTTCCATAGTAATGATCTGCACTTCTACCTGAGTAGGAATAAAAGGAATACTGTCTTGAGGAAGATCCTTGAAATAACGACGGACTTCGGCCGGAGTAATCTTGATATCCCCCACAATCTGCTGCTGCATTTTCTGCACCGTTTTTCCATCACGTATATTCTCGCGGAGCATTTCGCGTATTTGTGTAGAAGTCTTATTATAATATTCTTCTACTTTTTCCTTAGAACCAATCTGATCAATCAGCCAATTTGTACGTCTTTCCACATCACTGATAATTTCCTGTTCGGAAACCTCAATACTATCAATAGCAGCCTGATGAAGAAACAATTTCTGGATGGCAAGCTGCTCCGGAATAATACAATACGGATCACCGTCAAACTTGCGGCCTTCATACTGGGCATTCAGACGTTCATTCTCCACGTCCGATTTTAGAATGGCCTCATCACCTACTACCCATACAACCTCGTCTATCACATTGTCTTGCCCGTATACTGAAACAACGGCAAACAGCATCAGCATCAGTGCATAAACTTTGGTACACATCAATTTATTCATTTGAATTCAAATAATAGTAATTAATCTTGTTCCTGTCCGAAGCGTGTCGGTATAACTCTTCTTTGACTTTATTTATAAATTCAACCCGCTTCAGGTTTATTAAAATCTCCTTAATTTCCGTCTTTGCAAAATCCAGCGGCCTCTGTTGGTCCTTACCCAAGAATTCCTCTACATGCAGGAAATAACAAAACGCCGTGTCTTTTACCTCTATATTCCGGTTCTTGTCCAAATAGTTCTCATCCGTATCAAGCGCTTTCAAAGGTATTTTGACAGCAATATCGGACAATGGCCTCCAACGGTCATAAAAATAATCATAGCTCACCGCATTGCGCAAACTGTATTTTTCCAGGCTCTCAATAGCATCCCGGTTATTTTTTTTATACCATTTGCGTACACTTGCCAAATCCTGAGAATGAAGAGGAACTTTTATAAACAGCCCTTTCACAAAAGGATGTTCTGTATGAAACAACTCCTTGTTTTTCTCATAATAAGCGCTGATTTCCTCATCACTTATCTCATTGGCCAGTTTCTGATTAACCAGTTCCTCCTGATACGTATGCATGATCAATGCCCTGCGATAGTTCTCCACTAACTTGGCAATCTTTGCATTATCAGGAATATTTCCTTCCGCTTTATCAAAAAGCAGCACATCCTCCACCCAGTTTTTTATATAGTGCTCGGCAAACAAGACACTATCGTCTTTTGAAATATGGAAAGGCAACGCCGCCTGCAAATCTTCTTTATAGAGATATTCACCAGCAACTTCCACTAAAGGAGTCCTCCCCTTATGGTCGTGCTCCTGGCCGCATCCCGACAAAGCACCTGCTATAACAAGTAACACCCCCCAGTTTTTCACGATATTCATATAACATTAAAATAGTGAACGAAGATACTGCAATAATTAATTACTTCCGTTATTATTAACTGTTTTTAAAACCTCTTGGTTAATTTCAACCTTATATTTCCGCTTCAAATCTTTCAACCAGGTATCCTCATAGACAGTCAGATAATCCTTGACAACCGCTTCTCTTACATCCTCATAACTTTCAGGACCTTTCTTTAACTTCTTTCCCATCACAAAAGTATAAGGTAAATCCGGCTCAGGCTGAAAGCTACCGCATTTAAAGACCAATTTATCAATATACCTGTTGGTCCCTATCTGAAAGACACCTGCTTCCATACGAACTTTGGAGGAAGCATCATCTCCGGTCAGTGTATGTAATATATCTTTCCACTGGGATACCGGTTTTTTTTTCAATTGTTTCTTAATGGCTGAAGCCGTTTTTCTATCTTTACAATGAATCACTGCTCCCCGATAATGCGGCAATTCCCAGGCATAGTCTGATTTATGTTGCTTGAAGAAGCGTTCCAGGTCATCCTCATTCCAGGCTTCATCACCCGATTGATATATTTTCGACAAATAAGCCGCTAGCAAACCATCCTGCAATTCCTGCACCCTGAACTCCAGTTCTTCCTTCTGTTCTGCAGAAAGCTCCTTCCATGTACAATTGCCATTCTTCTCCAGATAATTCAATAACTGTTCCCGTTTTTCTTCAAAACTGACACCCTGCCTGCGGTCTATCCATTTCACTATATGAATGCCCATAGGTGAATAAAAAGGAGCTGAAATCTTATTTCTTTCCAAAGATTCCAGTTTGTCTATCCATTCCTGCATATTCTTGTTCACAGGCATCCACGGCAACACTCCTCCCACATTTTTACAAGCTTCATCATCCGAGTACCGGCGGGCCAGCGTTGCAAAATCCGCGCCTTCCCGCAATGCTTCATAAACCGAATCCATTTGCTGCCGCACCCTCATTTCCTCCTGACGGCTTGCATTCTGGGATAAATATTTGCTAATATGGGCAATTTTGATCCAATCATTTGCCTGCAAACGTTGTTCACCTTGCAGGTATAACCGGCGGGCAGCCTGTTCCTCCTTTTCTGCATCTGCCAAATAAGTTCTTAAAAGTTTGCCCCGATACCAGTCCACCTGCCTGCGGAAAACAGACAACGTATCTATTCCCATATCATGTGCATAGCGTACTTTTAATTTATAGTTGATAAAAGAAGGTAGAAAAGAAAGCGGGGTCCGATGAGAAGATTTACGAAAATAATATTCAAACTCGGAACGTTTTACAGGTTCACCGTCAATAGATAACACAACTTCTCCTTGCGCCCGCATTTCCAACGCGAACACAAGGAGAAGTGACAGAATACCGACCATTCTATGCGGCATCATTCATACATTTTATTGAGGACGGCTGTAGTTAGGAGCCTCGCTGGTTATGGCCACATCATGCGGATGACTTTCCAATACACCTGCGTTAGTAATACGGGTGAATTTGGCATCATGCAATTGTTCTATATTAGCAGCGCCACAATATCCCATTCCCGCACGAAGACCACCTACCAACTGGTAAATCACTTCATACAAAGTACCTTTATAAGGTACACGGGCTGCAATACCTTCCGGAACCAGTTTCTTCACATCGGCAGTTCCGCTCTGGAAATAACGATCCTTCGAGCCGTTCTCCATCGCTTCCAAAGATCCCATTCCACGATAAGATTTGAATTTACGTCCGTTAAAGATAATCGTATCACCCGGTGACTCTTCCGTTCCGGCAACCAATGAACCGATCATTACACTATAACCGCCGGCAGCCAAAGCTTTTACCACATCCCCCGAATAACGCAAGCCACCATCAGCAATCAAAGGTATACCTGTACCTTTCAGCGCCTTGGCAACATCATAAACGGCAGAAAGCTGGGGAACACCCACACCGGCAACCACACGGGTAGTACAGATAGAACCCGGACCGATACCGACCTTCACACCATCCGCACCGGCTTCCACCAACATTTTGGCAGCTTCGCCCGTAGCGATATTACCTACCACAATATCAATATTCGGGAAACGTTTCTTAGCTTCTTTCAATTTTTCGATCACATACATGGAGTGGCCATGAGCCGTATCAATAACGATTGCATCCGCACCGGCATCAACCAAGGCCTGCATACGGTCCAGCGTATCGGCAGTGCGCCCTACACCGGCAGCAACACGCACACGACCTTAGGCTTCCATGCAACGCATGCGTTA
>ERZ1023963.321-NODE-321-length-11396-cov-6.327043_pt1 | contig 11396 bp, 17 predicted proteins | sample MGYA00380427_ERZ1023963 | MGnify/ENA primary metagenome ERZ1023963 (study PRJEB33179, sample SAMN07449061) | human gut metagenome | biome: Human-gut; feature: Human associated habitat; material: Faeces | host: Homo sapiens | place: India:Kasaragod | collected... | reverse complement strand
GAAAGATGGGCGTACTCCTCAAATTTTGGAACTCGTGGACGGTCTGATTGATGGTCCTTACATTCAAGCTGAGCGAGATATCACCTTACCTATGCGTGGTAGCCGCAATCAGCGCATTATTAATTTACGCGAGGTCTATCATGAAAAAGCGTGAATTGATTAAAAAGGGGATTGCCCTTATGAATGATAAGATTTAGGTTGGAGTAGAATCTAGTCTAAATCAAATTGTTCAACAGGTTATTGCATATAGTAATGCTCCAGAAAAATCAAAGACTCTACTAGATAAAACTCAACAATTATTCTACGATTCTCTTACTTAGACTTATAGCATTACTTCAAATGAATTAAAAGAGATTTATTCTAGAACGAAAGATTTTGAAGTTAACGATATATTATCTCTTACCTACAATAAAGACAATAAAACTTTAAATGAAAGAATCGCTGATCACTGGGATAAAGCAGCATCATATACAGATAAGCAAGCAATGCGAATATATTTAATTGACAAATATGATAGATTGCTAAGAAATGAAACCCAGATTATTAAAAACACAGTCATGCAAAATAAAGTTGGCAAATTAAGCCAACTTGTTATAATCGAGAATAGTGGTGGAGACTGTGATGGTGGATGCGCAGAATACGCAGGCGAATGGCCAGTAGATGAAGCAATTCTTCCGCCTTATCACCCTAATTGTTGTTGTCAAGCGTATTATGACGATACGGACAATGAAGATGATATACAGGACTTAGAACTAGAAAATGATGATATTGATTAATTCCATCTTTGGCGGCATGATGATTGCCATAGCTAGTTACATTTATCTTTAGATTGGCGGTATCTTAGGAGCTTTTCTTTTCTCTATCGGGCTCCTCACTATTCTTAATATGAATTTTAAGTTATATACTGGCGCGATAGGATTTATTCATATGACTGCCGCAGATATGAAAAATATTGTCACTATTTTATTCGGCAATCTAATTGGAGCGTGTTTATTGTTAATCTTCCCTCATCCCGCGGCCGCTGCTTTAGTCGCTGTCAAACTAGCTCTTCCACTTGGATTAGTAATGATAAAAGCAATTATATGCGGGATATTTATGTATACTGCGGTATCTTGTTTCCGTAATTCTGCTCCATATATGGTTCCCTTATGTGTCGCTGGCTTTATTCTTTTCGGTGGAGAGCACTGCATCGCTGACCTGTGCTATTTTATAGCATCTGGCTCTTTCTGTTATCAAATGTTTCCTTTCTTTATAGTTGCGCTTATCGGCAATTCGTTAGGAGCTATTTTGATTGACAAAACTAAAGTTTTATGATATTATAATAAAAGAAAAGGAGATTTATTATGACACTATATGAAATGAATCAAGTTGCATATAATCAAATCCCTAAGATGCCAAAAGCTGAAATTCAGAAGGCAACTGAGGAAATTGAGCAGTTTCTAATTAAACATGACTCTAAATACTACATGATGTTAAATGTAGATGGTGGATACTACACTGTATATACCTATAATCAAGAGCATGATGTAAAGAAAATGGCTTTTGAAATGATAGATGTTGCTACGACATTGGGCATCTTAAAAGGTATCGAAGTTAGAGATGATATGATAGAATTCTGGATTAAGGACAATGAAACTTGTAATATGTATGCCATGTTTGACTATACACAAGGAGTGATTGAAGTATGAACGATGTATTAGTAATTCATTACGATCCATTCTCCGCGGAATCCCGTGTTTATATCTGCCGAGATGATTCTCAGTAGCAGACTGTAATCGACTCCAATATCTCTGAATTTGCGAAGAATATTGGTTTACTTGCGGATGCAACTAATATCTTTTCTGTAAAGATTGATGCTCCATCCCATGTAGTAGAAGAAATTAGACAACAGTTAATTACAAGTAATTACACAAAGCAAAAAATTGAAGTGGAAGGTATTTAATGATGTATACTTTAAAAACAACAACTAACTATCGTGTCGCAACTATTAATGATGCTCTTCGTTTGCGGGAATGGCTTGAAAATCATAGTAAAGGTGAACTTACGAGTTTTAAATATACTACTAAGTATATTAAAAAAGGCGGCGAAATTCTCGATGAATATCAACTAGTAACTGCGATTATTACTATCGACAATGAGAAAGACCCCGAAGGAATTATGCCTATTAATATGGAGGAAGAGCAATGAGCTGTTATTTTGAGAAAGTTTCCCGTTTTGCAGATGTTGATCTACCCCTACCAACTCGCGCGACCGCGGATTCCGCAGGCTATGATTTTGTAGTCGCTGAGGATATTGTAATTCCTCCATATGATTTCCTGAGAACTAAGATTCAGGATGACTTGTTCGAGAAGGAACGCCATGAAGACTTCTATGGCTTTATCGATCCTCTTACTCTTGATGATATGGCAAGTATTACTAAGGCTCTCAAGGCAAAGATTCCGCTTGTATCTACTGGTATGAAGTGTCATCTGGAGCCAGGTCAGTATCTTGAACTAAGTGTCCGCAGTTCTACTCCTCTTAAGCACTGGCTGATTATGGGTAATAGCGTTGGTATTATTGATGCTGATTATTGTGATAATCCGGATAATGAGGGCGAGATTTTCTTCCAGCTTATCAACCTTTCTCCTTTTGCTATTCAGCTTAAGCGCGGCGATAAGATTGGACAGGGTATTATTAAGACTTACGGTGTAACCGATGATGACTCTGCGACCGGCGAGCGTTTGGGTGGTTTCGGTTCTACAAACAAGTAATGAGTCGCCTTTTAGCTTTAGATTAGGCTTCGAAGGTTACCGGTTGGGCAATCTTTGAAGATGGTAAGTTAGAAAAGTATGGTAAGATTTCCTTAGACGATCCTAATATCGATACTAGACTAGTTTAGTTACGATAGAATATCTGGGCTTTAATTGAAAGTGAGAATATCAACGAAGTAGTATTTGAAGATATTCAACAATAGAACAATGTAGCTAATAATGTTTAGACCTTTAAGGTCTTGGCAGAGGTTTATGGAGTTGTTTCAGAATTACTACAAGAACTCTAGATTCCTCATTCGACAGTTCTCGCCGCATCTTGGAAATCTACTTTAAGCATTAAGGGTCGAACAAGAGCAGAATAGAAAAAGAATGCTCAACTTTATGTAAAATAGAATTATGGTATCCATGTTATCTAGGATATTGCGGATGCTGTATGCATTGGAACCCATCATATCAAGAAAGATAAATGCGCTTGGTAAGGATACGGTCTAAATAAAATAATCCTTCTTTCTTAACTCTTAAATTCTTTGAGAGGTTTAAGGAAGGAGGATTTTATGCTTACTTTTGTTACTAAACATTTACTTGAGATTTTTTTCGGCTTAGTATCCGCGGGAGCCTTAGCTTTTTGTAAATATCTACATAACCAATTAAAGAATTACAAAAAGTTACTTGAAGAAAATAAAGATACTGAGCTAGAAAAAACTATAGACTCCCGTATTGAACCGATTCAGAAAGAAATCGAAGAACTCCGAAAATATGTTATGGAAACTAAAGACATTGAGAAAAATCATATGTAGCTAATTATCTCGTCATATAAATTCCGTTTAGTCTAGCTTTGTAAGGCTTATATTAAACAAGGTTATATGACACAAGATCAGTATGATTAGTTAAGTGAGTTCTATCGAGTATATTCTGGACTAGGCGGAAATGGTCAAGCCAAAGAATATTATGACTTGACACAAGAACTACCCATTAGATCCGAATAACAAAAAAATAAGGGAACTTGTTATTAACAAGTTCCCTTATTTTACTCTTAATCGTTGAAATATCTCATTGGTTTTAGAAATTATTTCCTATCCATAAGTAGCTATTAGGTCCGCTAATAGCTCCTCTTGTTCAACGGTTAAATCAGTTTCATAGCTGAACATAGCAGCATGAGTTATTTCGTGGCACAACACTCTCTTCATTAAAGAAGAATTAAGATTCTCATTGATGTAGATACACTTAGTATCATTATCACACGCACCAGAAGCTAATGAACCATCGCTCCTAGCAAGAGTAGAGGAAGTTGGAGGTACTAATAATATCCTCCAACCTACCCCATTAATCTTAAGCATTGAGATTTAACTGCGCGATCTTATTAGTCAGACTAGTCATTTTCTTCTCTAAGACTTGGCGTTCTTCTGGAGAAGCTCCGTCGATCATTTCTACAATATCTTCGGAAAGCTCTTGCATATACTTCTCAAGCTCTTTGACTTTCTCTGTCTTATCTTTATGGAGTTGCTTAGACTCCATATACATACGGCGAGTTACTGGACTGCGGCCCTCACGAGAATCGCGGATATCGATCTCGCGTCCACGTTCTGGATAGTAAGGATAACTTTCCCAATCCTCGTCACGATCGCGTTTCTTCAATGGATAGCGACCCTTGAAGTCACCGTCTGGACCTTCATAATACATTCTTCCATACACTCTATCCATATCTCTACGTCTAGAATGGCGATGGCTCATTTCTTTAGTTTCGTCCTCTTCGGCTTCTTCCATCGCTTTAACAATAGAGCAGTAATACTTGGCCTGCTCCAAATCTTTAATCATATCAATCGCTTGACCTAATTCTTCTGTATCTACTGTATCAAGATGGCTTAACTGCGCCTGAACGCAGCCCATCAAGGCTTCTTCCATATGCTTTAAACGTTCCATAAAATTAAGCCACCCTTTCAACAATAAGATTTGCGTTCTGAACGCTTACTGGAATAGTAGAAATATTTCTTACGCTTACTTTTCCGCAACAACCACGTGGGATGTCGATGAAGATAGCTCCGAAAATATTACCATAGGTACTAACCGCAGTAGGAGTGTAAATCATTGTGGTAGTATTGATAGGTTCGCCATCAATAGCAATAGCTAATGAAATTGGTCCTGCTGTTCCATCCGCGGGAACCGCAATATTACCTCCAAATGTCACGCGAAAACGCGCACGACACTGGCAATTAGTCAAACCTCTTAAAGTTACTTGACCACTACCGCTACGATGAACGGTAGAAGAGTTGCCTGCGACAGCAACATTTGTGAATAAAACATCTTGATTAGCCGCAACTGTTTGCACAGCGTTAGCGGTAATTTCCATAATACAAATCCTCCTTGTTTTTAATATAAGGGGAGAGTAATCTCCCCTTATAGGTTAATTTAAGCAGTTAAACCGCAACCATAAGCTGCAGTTCCGCAGTTGCAGTATGGGTTTGCAACTACATAAGCGGGAACAGGTGCCTTAGTACCGAGCTAGTTAACCAAATAGTTGTTCTGAGCTTGCTGAGATGCAGCAAGACGGAGAGCCTGGTTTTCGCTCTGGAGATCAGAGATTTTCTCCTGGCAGAGATAATCAAGGATCGCACGAGTGCCAGCATTCTGACTGTCGATAATATCACGGGTGTGATTTGCCATAGAGGTCTGGATAGCGCAAGTATTAGTTGCCATATTATAGTTAATATCAGCAAAGCCACGTTCCATAGCGCGACCATTCTCGCAGCAACAATCAGAAATCTCGCGAGCAATACTATTCTGACCAATAGTATTATCATAACGAGCCTGATTGATAGCGTTTTCAACCTGGCATACGCCCTGTTGAGCGGCAAAGCGATTAGCAACAATATCAGAAGTTAAGCCGTTAGCAAGCTGAGCTGTCTGATAGCCGAGAGAGCAAACTGCATTGTTAACATCGGCAAAGCCATTTAACATTCCTGTATTCATAGTGTAGAACCCGTCACAGAGGCCCTGTTGTACGCCACGAACACTACTCTGGAGACCGTTCATATCGAAGCCATAAGCGATTTCCTCACGGGTTGTAGTTCCCTGGAACGCAGGAGATCCAGCGCCTTGGCCGCCCATGCCGCGACCGAAGCCATTGCCCCACATACCACCATTGAAACAGAACAGGAACAAGATGATAATCCACCATGCACCGTTGTCCCACATACCGTCATTGCGGTTGTTACCACCAGTAGCAGCCGCAATATCAGCTAAACTATAACCATTAGAACTATTGAACATATTAAATGTTCCTCCTTTAATAGATGATTAAAGGCCTAGCATCTATTTAAAGGCTGTAAACTCCTTGTCAAAATCAATTCCCTATTGTTTAGCTAAGTTTCGAGCGATTTGCTCGATATCTGCGGATCGACCATTCTTGGCTAGATTTAAAAGGTTTTGCCCCATTGGGGTTTCGCCCATCTAACTTTCTAGCAGATTCATAGCGAGTTGCTAAGGATTCTGTCCACTCCTAAGCATCTGGATAAGTTGCATTGGGTTCATACTCATGTCTCCTTAAAACTTGAATTTCTCAGTCGTATCTGCGGCAGGCTGAGATTTTGGTTCTGGTGTAGGTTTCTCTAAGATAGCTTGTTTAATTTGTGCTAGTGTAGTCTCAAACTCTTCTCTAGTAACATACTGAGGCGAGCTGATGACCGGCTCATTCTTTAACTAATAAAAATTAAAGCTTGGTGTACCATAAATGTTTATTTTTTTATTATAAATGCGTCTATTTGCTAAGTCTGGAAAATAAAATACAGAACCATCGAAATCAATGCTAGTAGCACGAGCCTCTTCAATAGAAGAAACAGGCCGGCCTTTGATACCCATTTGCGGCTAGGCCTGATCCACATATTGAATACCAGGTCTTGGATAGATTGGTGGTTGTGGATAGTATGGATAATTAGTTGCCAAAACTTTTACCTCCTAAAAAATATTTCCTTGGCCTTTCATTAGTATATGAAAATCATCTATGGATGATTTAACAGTTTTGCCAAAAAAATTGCCAATTAAATATAAAAAAAATATGGGGCTATAAAGCCCCATATTTTTATTTTTGTCCACGTAGCACCATTGCAGCGACTTCCTCACGCTTAGCGTAACCGCCAGGACGAGTACCATCAGTAATACCTTCTGCAACTGCCTTAGCTAATTCTTCTTTCGCCCAATTGCTCGCGGTACTATTTTTCCCTTCGAGCGCAATATTAATACGCTCATCAATTAAAGTAATAACTTCTGCCTTTGTCATATCAATTTCCTCCTTAGGTTTCATAGCATTTGCTACGTCTTGTCTAAAACCAGCCATTGTATAAGGCAATCCTAAACCGCGCCATAAATGCTCGGGATCTACATGCCCAGTAGCAATACCACGTTTTCCACCTTCATTATGACTTAGAATTACACCATCTTGTAGTGGATTTTTCCCGTGGAAGCTGCACAGCCGCGCAAAGAGCTGCACAGCGTTCTGGTACGTCTTGCGGCAATACGCCTGGGCCGCGGCCTTGTCCCGCACGGTAAACCTTGCGCCGCCGGTATAGCGAATCTGCCCCGGTTCGCACATCTCAAACCCGATGTACCCATTATTCCCGGCAGGCTTCCCTGCGTGGGGCATACGCTTCACCTTACCAGGAGTTTCTAGACAAGGAGCTGTAATATAAATTACATCTTCTCCAATAAAACCATTAATGCCAGCATTGGTATAGCTTGGTTTATTCCATTGCTGGATAAAGACTAATGGATTAGGTTGACCGACACCAACAGAGTGAAGGAAGAACCCCTTAAATGCGCTACCAGCAATCCATTTACCATCATTAAAGTAAGGATTTCGAGTTAAATAATTATTCTTGATTTGCATTATCTTTCGCCTCCGGAATACCAGCAAGACTCGTTAATAAGCTAACAATACCAGCCATAGCGGACGTACTAGCAACCATAACCCAGTCAACGTCCGTAATCATAGAGCCAACAGTAAGTAACGAAACAGCTGTTTGGCACACAGTCTTTAATGCTCTAATAGATGCAGCCTTTATCCATTTTTTCCAATCTTTCATGGCAATTACATCCTTAAACTAAAAATCATGTTTTTCTGATCGATCGTTGTAATTGCGATTAATATTAGCGCTCGCATGAACCGCTCAACTATTTTTATAATCTGGATGAGTCAAGCAATATTTTCTCATTTTATTCCTGTTTAGGTGCCTATAGCAATCCATGCCATCTTGCGGGTCGAGAGGGTCGAAGAGCCAACAGCGGGGACATTGACGGTGAAACCTGTCGTCGTGACAGAACCTTCAAACACCGTACAAATAACGCCATTAAACGGATGCCCGATGATGACGACGGGCGCTGCGTTGAAGGTCGTCTTAAAGTCAACTAGCGTATCCTACTAACTAGTGTTTTTATACTTGATATCAGCCCAGCCGCAGACGATTTTCTTGCCGCCCAGCAGCGTCGTGACCGCCTTATTTGCCAGGTCATAAGCCGATTTTACCGCACTAGGTGTTGCTGCAACACCACTAGACGTACCACTTGAACTGTTCGTAGAAGCAGAAAGTTTAACATGACCATAATTAGTTGATGAACCTGTGCCATAAGTTGTCGCAGTACTAGCGTGGGACTTGGGAGCTTTACTGTCGGCGTGGTTATATGCCTCTTTAACGGCGTTTGGCGTTGCTGCTACACCGTCTGCTACACCGTCTGTACTGGAAGTGGAACTAGAAAGCTTGACGTGGCCGTAATTCGTCGATGTGCCCTTTCCATAGGTCGTGTCCGCACTGGCGTGATTCGTCGGGGCCTTGTTTTCATTTATGCTATTAGCATAGTCATAAACTTGATATACAGCCCATGGCGAAGCTGCGTAACCATCTGCTGCTTTTGTTCCGCTATCATCAAATTGGTCAGTTAGTCGAACGTGACCCCACTTAGTTTCCGAACCCGCACCATAAGTTTTATCAGTACTAGCGTGATTGGTCGGAACACCACCACCAACATACTGATCAACATACTATTTATTGACAGCATCACCCTCTTCTGTTGGAGCAACTACATTTTTAATAATTGTCTCAGTACCAGTTAAAATTATTGCATAGTTATTATCGACAGATAATATTACTGATTCATCAGTATTATCACCATTTAATTGAATACTAGCAGATTTATCTGAATTACAAATTTTATTCCCGTCTTCTATAATAACATCACCAGTAATGGTGCCACCAGCTTTATCAAATTTAGTACTATCTTGCTGGCCTTCTAAAATACATTGTACGCTCATTATAACATTTCTCCTTTCATTTTAGGAGAAAACTCCTAATACCTAAATAATAAATGAGGAAAGGCAAGATACCTTTCCCAATAACTTTTAGGTATCTTACCTTTCAAATATATATAAAATTATAAATAATCCTTTTATTTATAATTGGCCTTAGCCAACGTCAATAATATCAATAAGTATATTTTCTGTTATGGCTCCACTAGATTTAAATTGAATACCAGAACCAGCGGTCGCCACTGCTTCATTAATTTTATTATAACTTTCTTGACCAGTACGACATCTAATAATAGGAGGTATTTTACCACCGCTGCCGCACTTTAAATTAGTATTATTATAATTATAAACATAATAATTACCAGACAAAGTCCAATCAGTACTTTTTATTGAAACAGCATAACAAGTAGACACACCACCAGCAGTCTTTGCATCTACTTCACTCTTGCTATATACATCTAAATTGGAACGTGCGTCCGCAGCAGTCTTAGCGCCAGTGCCACCTGCAGAAAGAGGTAAGGTCCCAAAAGAAGGAGCTTCAGAAGCAATACTATATAAAGCACCCTCTCCACTAATTCCTGTAAGTTTACCATTATTATTCTTAATTACTACAGAATTATTATCAATGGGAAGATAATACATTATATTCTCTTTTCCAGAAACAACCAAACAATCTGGAGTTGGTTCATCTTCTGTCCAAAGTATTTTGTCTGTACTAATAGACTTTGGTCCTCCTTCAACCGTCCTTACAATTTCCGAAACGGCAACATTTTTACGTTCATTTTCTGTATCAATAGTAAAGATACCATCATCTTCAAAAAAATAAGCATAGCCAGGATGAAGAGGATAATCTTGAGGAAAATTATCTCTTATGCCACTATAAACCTTAAATAAAGCCATTATTAAGCTCCTCCTTTATACTCTCTAAGTATGATTGAGGTATTATTGCGGCAAGTCCGCAAATGATCCCCATATATTTAGTGTATCATCCAAAGTAGCTAACAATTCGTCAATCTTAGCTTTAGAATACGTAGTTAGCTTGCCAGTCTCACCATCTCTACCCTCGATAAGAGAGTTAAGATAGTTGATTGAATAAGTCTTATTATCAACATTCGCTTCGTTGTAGGCATTCTCAATTAAACTAGATACACCACTAGTTAATTGAGCACGTGCCCACTCACCAGCGTTAGTCCTGAAATACCAATAAGAAACATCTCCACCATTATCTAACAAAGTCCAAGTAATAGCAAAGATTTTATGAGAATCAATAGTCCCAGTATAGTTTCCTTCAATATAAGCAACACCATTCTCTAAGGATGCTGCATAACTCGCAGTTTCAGTTAATTGATACTCTGCTTCAATATTTAATGCATCTCCAACCGGACCCTTAATACTCTTTTTACTAGCTTCCCAAATTCCATTAGTTAAAGTATATAAAATACCAGTTTCACTATTAAGATAAACATCTCCAGATTTTGCTCCATCAATAGTAGTAGTGGCTCCATTCGCAGTAATTTCAAGACCCGCAAATAGTCTACTTCCAGTAGGAATTTCAAAATTAAGAGTGACTGTATCTCCACTTGTAATCTAAGAAGAAACAGTTCCTTGTTGTGCTGAACCAACAAAAGAAGAAGAAACTGCAAACTTGGGGGCTTGCGGCAGCTCGAATTTAAGCTGCCATTCAATAGTTCCATTGGTATTTAAAATTCTGTCAACCCGCGGGACCGCAGAATCGTATCCAGACTCCCCTTGTACATAAGGGTTGATGCCACCTGCTGTTATCGAAGGCAAAGGTGATAAAAGACATGCCTAATATTTAAATTCACAAGTCGTGTTATCATCTTTATCTTTAGCAATCACCGTATAAACAAATCCAGTAGGAGCATTAACATAACAATCTCCTATTTCATAAGATTCAAAGCTAGTATCAGTAACTATATAAGTCTCATCTGGGTCTTCTCCCGTTGGTCTTCTCCCTAGAAGGTCGCCGCAATAAAATGCTACATCTCTTGTTAAATTAAATTTAAATCTTGGAGCATTTACATCTTTGCTCACATTTTCTACGCTCGGATCAACTTTTGGTCCCTAAACCTCTGTCTCTGGAGCACCCATTACTTGACTACGAGGTAATTTAAAATTCAAAATGGGATGTTCATGCAGAGTATCTTCTTCATTATAAGCAAAACTTACAGAGGGGCGTCCATCCGCATTTAAAACAGTATGCTTTATATTATGACTTTAAGATTTCGAAGTGGCAGGTAATTGGTATTTAAGTTTGGGACGGTGTCCATACGGATATGTGTGTAAAATAAGTTGTGGGGTGTCTGGTGGTTTTAGTACAGTAGGGTCGGGTG
>ERZ1023963.313-NODE-313-length-11569-cov-7.633055_pt1 | contig 11569 bp, 10 predicted proteins | sample MGYA00380427_ERZ1023963 | MGnify/ENA primary metagenome ERZ1023963 (study PRJEB33179, sample SAMN07449061) | human gut metagenome | biome: Human-gut; feature: Human associated habitat; material: Faeces | host: Homo sapiens | place: India:Kasaragod | collected... | reverse complement strand
CCAGGGAGGTGATGACGCTGCCGCCGAAGACGATACGGAAGATCGGGGTGAACGCAAGTACATTTATAAAAATTTTTTTGATTCTTTCCATGACTGCTTCTGCTTTTTCTCGGACCGAGGCGAAGCCGTTTCTATCAAGGTTGACCTGCATTAAGGGGTAGGCGGCTTCGCCTATGTCTGCCACTACGGTGACGAAAAGCTGGGCCCCATAGGTTTTTGCCATTTCTACGCCGTAGCGGAGGGCATTGTCTGCGGTGCCGGAGCCATCTACGGGAACAAGGATTTTCTTGAACTGCATGGAAAAGACCTCCTTTTGAAAACGGATTTCCTTATCTGGAATTTCCTTCTATGGTATATAATAATTATATCATCACATCATTCGGGAAAGCACAGATTCCTGTATAGAATCTGCTTTTGGAAGATTTTTTTGCCGGTCATGGGTTCTGCAGGGACTGCTGTCTTACTGCCCGTGATGGGGGCTTATGAAATCGTGGTTTTCCCTGCAGGAGGAAGAAAATAGGATTATGAAAAAAGCAGCAGTGATTTCTGCCATAGTTCTGGCGGCGGCACTGTCCTTTCAGGGGACCTGGGCCAGAGAACCTGTGGCAGGAGAGGCAGCGCCGGTTTCGGAGGCAGCCTATACCTATGATAATAAAGTCAGCGGGCTCACCATGGTGATTCCGGGGAACCGGGTGGAAAATGAGAAGTCTTCGCCGGCAGTGTATCAGGCGTTTCTTCCGGATGAAGGAATCTCACTTTCCATTTTGTCCAGGGCCTATGGCCAGCCTTACAGTGAGGGAAAGATGAAGGAGCAGGCGAGGGAAGCGCAAAAGTTCCTTCAGGAAAATATTAAAAAATCCGGAGAAAAGCCGGTGTCCATGAAGTCTGTGGAAACGAAAGCCGGCAGGGCGCTCCGGGCGGAAACGAAGGGGCAGGGAGAAGATGGCCGCTTTTCAGTAATCCGGTATCTGTTCCTCCGCCAGGAAGGGACCGCCATGATTTCCTTCACCATGAAGGAAGAGGATGTGAAGAGGAACCGGCCGCTGGTGGAAAGCATGGTAGAAAGCCTGTCTTTTTATACGCCCATGCAGAAGGTGAGTGTGAAGGGCACGGCCTATACCTATGATATTCCAGCGTCTATGAAGGTGGACTATGACCCGCCGGTGGCGCCGGACCATGTGCTGGTGGCGGGAAACAGCCTCCTCATGACAGGGGTGGCAGCGCTGCCGATTTCAGAAAACCGGGAGTTCAGTTTCCTTCCGTCAAGCCTTGCTTCTTTGAGCGATAAGGAAAAGGCGGACATTGAATCCCATTTCCGGGCGAAGCTAGCCAGCGAAAGTTCCGGGAAATATGTGAAGAATGTGACGTTCCTCTTTGATTCTTTTCACGGGCTCCCCGGATTGAAGCTGGACTTTGATGACCTGGGAGATCATAATACAAGCTATATTTTTGTGAAAGATGGGAAATATATTTCCTTTGACTATATTTATAATGTAAAAGAAAAGACCTATGCCGATCAGGTGATTGCCCAGTCGGCGGCGTCCATTTCTTTGTAATTCATACCGGCTTTGGAGGTGGTATCCTTGTTTTTTAATCTGTTTGGCGGAGGAAAAGATCAGTATATAGAAGAGTATGCCAGCCGTATGGCGGAGGCGGCAGTCAATGATGAGCTGGACGCAGACCGGCTGGAAAGTTTCATCGCCTATGCGAAGGAAAAGGACCTGGGCAACAAACAGCTGGCCCGGGCCCAGGCGCTGGCCTGTGATAAGGCTTTTGAGAAGCTTTACCATGACGGCTACATGAATGATGACGAATACGGCATGTTTTCCGATCTGCTGAAGCTCTGCTACATGATGAAGGAAGAGGCAAAGTACAAGTACACCACCATTGCCAAAAGGTGCAATGCCCTCTATAAAATCCAGGAGGAGGGGCTTATGCCCACGGTGAACAGGGAATATGCCAATGTGAAGTACCGGGAAGGGGAGGAACTGCATTTTACTGCTGCCGGCCGGCTCATGAAGCCGAAGAAGCCTGTCACCGGTCCTGTCCTGATTTCCCGGGGCCATCCTTTCAAGGTGGGCCAGTGGGAAAATAAGGAGGATAAGAGTCTCTTTGAAGAAGGAGACAAGGGAGCTTTCTGGCTGACTTCAGAGCGAATAGGCTTTAGAAGCCGGAAGGAGAGGATGGAGACTGAGCTTTCTGATGTGGACCGTGTGGAAACGGGCCAGGGCCCTCTCTGTGTGTATGAGAAGGGAAAGGACAGTCCCTGGTGCGTGGCCATCGATGATTATGAAATGGCAGGAGCCCTGCTTTCGAATCTTTTGAATCGATAAGTTCCCTGTGGAAATGTGGTACAGAAGTGTCATGCCGGACGGGAAACTGAATGCGAAAAGTTTTCTGCCGCGATAGAAGACAGCAGTGCCATGCCGGATGGGAAACTTTTCAACAATAAGTTACAATATTTTACGCTGTTATGATTCTGCCAAAGCAAGGAAAGGAGATATACCATGGAATTCGATCATGTGCTTTCGGTGAGGTGCTCGGTGCGCCGGTACACGGAAGAGCCGGTGTCTGAGGAGGATATCCAGAAGATTGTGAAGGCAGGGGAAGAGGTGCCGGTGGGGCATTTTGATTTCAAAAATTATGCTATTGCCGCCATTACGGACAAGAAGGTGCTAAGGCTTCTGGCTGAGGAGAATCAGGCGCTGTCGGGGAGAGGGGATCCCATTTACGGGGCGCCGCTTCTGCTGCTGATCATGAACACCCCCGAGGCACGGGAAGATTCTATCAAGCTCAATGCCGGGATTATGGCGGAAAACATGCATCTGAAAGCGGTGGACCTGGGGCTTGGGTCCATCTGTATTTACAGCTTTATCCGCACGCTGAACCAGGAAGAGGGATATGGAAAATATTTCCAGGCCCTGCACCTGCCGGAGGGGCTGAAGCCGGCCATGGCGGTGGCTGTGGGGCATACGCCCATGGTTCAGCGGGAGCGGCGGTTTGTGGCAAGGATTCCCACCTTCCGTATTGACGGGAAAGGATGAAGGAGGCTTATTATGGAGTTTGATACAGTTTTATCGCTTAGAAAGTCGGCTCGTTCCTATACCGGCGAGGCCGTTTCCGAAAAGGAAATCCATGCGCTGATTCATGCAGCCGAGGAATCTTCCGTAGGCCATCACAATGATAAGGGCTATGCCCTGGTAGTGGTAAGGGATCCGGAGGTATTGAAGCGGATCAGCACCGAAGGGGGAGAAAAGGTTGGAAAGCCCCACATGATTTACGAAGCGCCCCTTCTCATCCTCATCTGCCGCACGAAGGATGTGATGGAAACGCTGGAGGGCTTTGATGCCGGCATTATCGCAGAGCATATCCATCTGAAGGCCAGTGATCTGGGGCTGTCGTCCATCATTCTTTTCGGCTTCATCCGTCTTCTGGGAAAAGATGCAGATTATCTCAAAATGCTTCATCTGCCTGAAGGGGTGTCTCCTATTCTGGCAGTGGCTGTGGGCCATTCGCCGCTGGATGGGAAGAAGAGGAAAGAGGATCGTCATTTTGCAGTGATTGAAAGATAAAAGGAAGCCTCTTTCTGCTTTCGATTTCTGTAAGATACCGAAAGCACTGATTTCATGCGTATCTGCTTTGATTTCTGTTTTTATGCGATGCAGGGAAGGAAAAGGAAAACAGCAGGCTGTTTAAGAATTTCCATGACCTGCAGCATACTATTTCTGATGAAAGCAGATACGGAATGAATCAGTGCTTTTTATATGAGCAGAGGGGGCTTTTTCCTTTATAATTCCTATTGCTATTCCCCGGGAAATCTCGTATAATCAAATTAATATTTCCATTTAGGTTTTTAGGGAGGATGTATTTTTTTCTCATGGCTTTAGAAGTCGGCAATATCGTAGAAGGTACCATAACCGGTATCGCAAAGTTTGGCGCATTTGTAGAACTGCCGGATAAAAAGGTGGGTCTGATTCACATTTCTGAAGTGGCTAATGAATATGTAAGTGATGTGAATGATTATCTTAAGGTCAAAGACAAGGTGAAGGTCAAGGTCATTACCATTGATGAAAGAGGCAAAATCGCCTTATCCATCAAACAGGCCCAGCCAGCTTCTGAAAAAGGGGAAAAGAAGCAGGATCGTTTCCACCATGACCATCAGGGACACCGTGATTTCCATGAAAAAAATGAGTTCCGCAGCCGTGAAGGCCATCGCTCCTTTGAACGTCGTCAGGAAGAGGGAGAGGAATCCTTCCATTCTGAAAGGACCCAGTACAGCCGTCCGTTTTCCGGCGGTTTCCGTACGGCCCGCAGGGAAGCACCGGCTTCTTTTGAGGATAAGCTCAGCCGTTTCCTGAAAGATAGCGATGAAAGGCTTCTCGATCTCAAGAGAAATGTGGAATCCAAGAGAGGCGGAAGGGGCGCAAGGCGTTCTGACTGAGAGAAATAAGGGAGCATTCCATGCTCCCTTATTATTTTAAGCAGCTGGCTCATTGTTTAACCTTATTTGGGGGATATGATGCGTGCGATTATTGATATCGGGACAAATTCAGTCCGTCTTTTGATTGCAGAAAAGGATGAAAAGGAAGAGTGGAAGATCCTGAAGAAGGACCTTCGCAGTACCAGGCTCGGGGAAGGCATGACGGACAAGGCTTTCATCGGGAAGGGACCCCGGGAAAGGACGCTGAAGGCTATCGAAGAGTTTACGGCGGCCGCCCGCCTGGCAGGGGCTTCTGAAATCTTTGCCTACGGCACTTCTATCATGAGGGATGCGGCTAACGGCGGCGAATTTTCCGATGAGGTGACTGCGGCTGCCGGCATTCCGGTACGGATCCTTTCGGGAAAGGAAGAGGCCTATTACAGCTATATCGGCGCAGCCGGTACGTCCAGCGTGGTGACGTCGGTAGTGGATATCGGCGGCGGTTCTACGGAAATCTGCATGGGTTTCGGCACGGATATCGGCATGCGTCACAGCTTCAAGCTGGGCTGTGTACGCTGTTCCAAGCAGTTCGATACCACCACGCCCCGGGGACTGGCGGAGCTGAAGAAGCACTGCTTTGACCTTTTCCGCCACACAGAACTGATGGACAGTGTGAAGAATGTGAAACGGTGGATCGGCGTGGGAGGCACGGTGACGTCCATGGCGTCCATGCTCCAGGAGCTGGAGGTCTATGATTCCTCCAAAGTGCAGGATTTCATCATCCATCAGGAAGATGTAAATGCCATGCTGAAGAAGCTTTCCTCCATGTCCTATGATGACAAATGCCATTTGACAGGACTCATGCCGGAAAGAGCGGACATCATCGTGGCTGGTGTGGCCATTCTTGACAGTCTCATGGAATACTTTGCCCTGCCGGAAATCATGGTGAGCGACAGGGACCTTTCTGAGGGACTTCTGGATGCCGACGTGTTAAGGCCCAATAACGAATGAAGAAAGAGGACTTTCTTAAAAGGGTGCTTGCCTTTGCCCATGAAAATCATTTGTGGGAAAAGGGGGATGGAATCCTCGCTGCTGTTTCCGGCGGCCCTGATTCGCTGGGACTCCGTCTTTTTCTGAAGGAGATAGAGGAAAGAGAAGTAATCCGCCTGGGCTGCTGCTGCGTGAACCATCATCTGCGGAAAGCGGCGGAAGAGGAAACAGCCTATGTGGCATCGGTGTGCCGCCGTTTCCATATTCCTTTCTATAGAAAAGATGTGAATGTGCAAGAGGCGAGGAAGAAAGGGAAGGGCTCAGTGGAAACCGTGGCCCGCATTCTTCGGTATGAAGCGCTGGAGGAGGCGGCAAAGGCCGGCGGCTACCGGAAAATCGCCCTGGCCCATCATGAAGATGACCAGGCGGAAACCATTCTTTTCCATTTCCTCCGGGGCAGCGGCCTGAAGGGACTGACTGGCATACAGCCGAAGCGGGATGAATTTATCCGCCCCTTCCTCTGCGTTACAAGAGAGGATATCGGCTGTTTCCTTTCTGATTATCCAGTGAGTCCCTGTCATGATGAAACCAATGATATCCCCGATGCCACTCGGAATAAAATCCGCCTCACCCTCCTGCCTCGTCTCAGGGAGTATAATCCGTCCCTGGTCACAGGCCTTACCCATATGGCTTCCCTCTTGAGGGAAGAAGAGGATTTCATGGAGGGAGAAGAGGCGAAGGAAGCAGCCTTCTTCCGGCAGCGGGGCCGTCTTCTGGTCTATCCTTTCCATCGCTTGCAGGCGCTCCATCCTGCGATGCAGCGCCGCCTCATCCGGCGGGCGGTGATGAGAGTCTCCCATCATACGCCGGATGCAGAAGGGGTGGAGCGGATGCGTAAGCTGGCTCTGGAAGGAAGGGAAGGCAGGAAAACTTCTTCCTCCGGTGCCATGATGGAAAGAGCAGGACAGTTTCTCTGCTTTTTCCCCGGCAGCTCCCGGAAAGATACTATGCCTGCGAAAGACCTGCTCCATCTTTTTTATGAATTTTGTAAAGAAAAAGAAAAGCCCCCTTACGGGGAAACTGGTATAATAACAAATAACCATGAAGTTCTTCTGACCGCTCCTCCCTGGGTGCTGACTGGGAAAGTCCTTTCCCATCCGGTGGTTACAGGGAGAAACCAGTATCTTCTTGATGCCGGCAGCGTGGGACATCTGGTCCTTCGAAAGGCGGAAAAAGATGACTCCATGGAGCCTTTGGGCATGAAGGGAAGGAAGAGGGTATTTCAAATCCTTCAGGAAAAAGGAATCCCTTCGGTGCTTCGCAGAGAATGGCCGGTAGTGGCCGATGAACATCATATTTACTGGACCTGCTTTCTTCGGGGAAGCAGACAGGGCAGGGTGACGGAAGGTACGAAGTCTTTTCTCCTTCTGACACTCACCTTAAGGGATAAGGAGAATGAATGAACAACATGAAAAACCTGGGAAAAGATATTAAGACCGTACTCATTACCAAAGAACAGATTGAAAAACGAGTGGAAGAACTGGGCCGTCAGATTACGAAAGACTATGAAGGAAAAGATGTGGTGCTGGTTGGCATTCTGAAAGGTGCCATGCCTTTCCTCTGTGACCTGATGCGGTCCATTGACCTTCCTGTCACACTGGACACCATGTGCGTATCCAGCTACGGCAACAGCACCGTTTCTTCCGGCCATGTGAATATTAAAAAGGACCTGGACCGGGATATCCGGGGCAAGAACGTGATCGTAGTGGAAGATATCATCGATACCGGCATTACCATGAGCGCCCTGGTGCCCCTTCTCAAACAGAGGGGCGCTGCTTCTGTGGAACTGGCCATTTGTCTTAACAAGAAGGAAAGACGGGAAAAAGAAGTGGACGTAAAATACGTGGGCTTTGACATTCCCGATGAATTCATCGTAGGCTATGGCTGCGACTATGCGGAAAAATACAGAAATCTGCCGGACGTATGCGTCCTGGACAGCCGGGTGTATACCAAAGCGTAAATATTTGGACGCTCCCTTCCGGAGCACCCGGGCTCGGACGGTTCGAAGATGGCTTGCCCTTTGGCTGTGAAGGGCTTACTTTGCCACTAATCACTATTTTTCAACCTTTTACATTCCTGCAGGCAGGAAGCTGTTCCTGCGTGATGCAGGGTGACTGAAGCGGGCATAGGAATTCAAACAATCCTGTTGCTTAAATTTCTAAAAAATGGTAGAATTAATTACTGATTGAAAAGTCTCAATTTAGTCAGCGGGGTGGATGGTGGAAAGCACCGATTGAATCGCGCTTCCCCAACCGGTCAAATGGGCTTTTATTGCACAGATCATGAGAAGGAGGAATATATTGAATAAATTTATTAAGAATGTGGCACTCTACGTGCTTCTCATCATCATCGCAGTGTCCATATTCAATACATTTGTTCATCCCCAGGAAAAACATTCGGAAATCACCTACAGTGACTTTATTTCACAGGTGGAAAAGAAGAATGTATCCTCGGTGGTGATGACAAATAACGCAGTTACCGGGAAGATGAAAGACGGCACTGAATTTGCCACATACATTCCTGACAATGATACCCAGCTTCTCAATAAGCTGAGTGACGGCAATGTGGCCATTACTGCCAAACCGCCGGAACAGCCGGCATGGTGGATGAGCCTTCTGTCCAATCTGCTTCCCATTATCATCCTCATTGCCGTCTGGTTCTGGATGATGAACCAGACCCAGGGCGGCGGCGGACGGGTTATGAGCTTCGGCAAGTCCAGAGCTAAAATGACCGGTGAAGGCCAGGTGCACGTGAACTTTAACGATGTGGCCGGTGATGATGAAGCGAAAGAAGAACTGTCGGAAGTGGTGGATTTTCTGAAAACTCCGGGACGGTACACCGCTATTGGTGCCAAGATCCCCAAGGGCGTCCTGCTGGTGGGACCTCCAGGTACCGGCAAGACCCTTCTAGCCAAGGCAGTGGCCGGGGAAGCCAAGGTGCCCTTCTTCTCCATCTCAGGTTCCGACTTTGTGGAAATGTTCGTAGGTGTTGGTGCGTCCCGCGTGCGTGATCTCTTCGCCCAGGCAAAGAAGAATGCGCCCTGTATTGTATTTATCGATGAAATTGATGCCGTAGGCCGTCAGCGCGGAAGCGGACTGGGCGGCGGACATGATGAACGGGAACAGACATTGAACCAGCTCCTGGTAGAAATGGACGGTTTCGGTTCCAATGAAGGCATCATTACTCTGGCAGCTACCAACCGTCCTGATATCCTGGACCCTGCCCTCCTTCGCCCCGGCCGTTTTGACCGCCGCGTAGTAGTAGGCCGTCCGGACCTCAGAGGCCGTATCGCCATCCTCCGTGTCCATGCAAGAACCAAACCGCTGGAGCCCTATGTGGACCAGCCTACCCTTGCGCAGAAAGAACCGGGAGTGACAGGAGCCGACATGGCCAATATGCTGAATGAAGCAGCTCTTCTGGCAGCCAGGGATAACAGAAAAACCATTTCCATGGCAGACCTGGAAGAAGCATCTGAAAAGGTATCCTACGGTCCTGAAAGAAAGAGCCACCGGGTGAGCGATGAAGAAAGAAAGCTCACGGCTTACCATGAATCGGGCCATGCCATTATGGCCACCCTTCTGAAGGATGCAGATCCGGTGCATAAAGTCACCATCATTCCACGTGGACAGGCCGGCGGCTACACCATGATGCTGCCCCATGAAGAACGGTCCTTCATTACCAAATCCCACCTTCTGGCTCAGATCCGCGTAGCTTTAGGCGGACGTTGCGCTGAAAAGATTATTTTCAACGAAATCTCCAGCGGCGCTTCCGGAGACCTGCAGCAGGTCACCTCCATCCTCCGCAAGATGATTATGGAATGGGGCATGAGCGACCGCCTGGGACCCATGATTTTCGGCGAACACCAGGAGCAGATTTTCTTGGGCAAGCAGCTGGGTTCTGAAAGAAATTACGGTGAAACTGTAGCCACCATTATCGATGAAGAAATGCACAAGTACCTGGATGAAGCCTACAATGACACCATGCAGGCACTGACAGACAATCTGCCAGTGCTCCACGCCATGGCCAAGGCACTGATGGAAGTAGAAACCATCAACCATACCCAGGTAGAAAACCTCTTCAAGTATCACTCCATCTACGCGCCCGGCGAGGAACCGAAGAAGGATGACACAGACAGCAGCGACTCCCCGCTTCCGCCTGCACCTTCTGACGACAGCCCACTGCCTCCGGTGTTTGGAGAATAACTGATGAAAACTGCGAAAGGACTTCCTTTCGCAGGTGTTTGATGGTATGTTCTCAAATAGTTTTTCTTCGAGATGCACACCATTGCTTCAAGTCGAATAGAAAACTCTTGTGAACAGTTTCCTGTCGGGATGGATACCATTTGTTTCATACCGAAGGGGAAACCTATTGCGAATAGTTTCCTGTTGGGATGGATACCATTGCTTCAAGCTGAACAGGAAACCTTTCGCAAATAGTTTCCTGTTGGGATAGATACCTTTCGTTTTATGCCGAATAGGAAACCTTTCGCAAGCAGACTTCCCCCATTTCCTGTATAATAAGGAGCGATACAGTATGGAAATGGAACACAAGGAGATATTATGAAATTACTGCGTTTGACACTGCAGGGCTTCAAGTCTTTTGCAGATAAAACTACCATAGAATTTGCTGATGGCATGACGGTGATCGTGGGACCCAACGGCTGCGGAAAGAGTAATATTTCCGATGCAGTGCGCTGGGTGCTGGGAGAGCAGAATGTGAGGAACCTTCGGGGTCAGAAGGCGGAGGACATTATTTTTTCCGGCTCTGAGACCAGGCAGGCAAAGAATGGAGCGGAAGTACAGCTGGTGCTGGATAATTCGTCCCATGAACTGCCGCTGGATACCACGGAAGTGTCCATTACCAGAAGGCTTCTCCGCAGCGGGGACAGTGATTTCAAAATCAACAAAAGAAGCTGCCGGCTGAAGGATATACAGGAGCTTCTGGCCAATACAGGTCTGGGGCGGGGATCCCTGGCCATTATCGGGCAGAACCGGGTGGATCAGGTGCTGACGGCCCGGCCCGATGAGCGGCGTCTGATTTTTGAGGACGTAGCTGGCATCAGCCTGTACCGCATGCGGAAGAATGAGGGGCTCCGGAAGCTGGAAAAGACGGCAGAAAATATGGACAGGGTTCAGGACATGGTGGCTCTTTTGGATGAGCAGCTGGTACCTCTGAAGGAAGGGGCGGAAAAGGCCAGGGTTTATAAGGAGCTTATGAAGAAGAAAAGCGCTGTCACTGCCTCTATGGCGGTGCTGAAGCTGACCTCCATCGGCCGCATGCTGTCCCGTTATGAAACGGAGTACCGGAATCTGGAAGAGGAAGATGTAAAATGGGACACCACCCTGTCCTCTCTTGCAGCGGAAAGGGAAAAGCTGGAAAAGCAGGCCCTTGATTTTCAGGAAGGCCTTCGCAGCCTGGGACAGCAGACTGCAGAAGCCCAGCAGAAAATGGAAGAGCTTCGCGGCGATTTTCGGGTGAAGGAAGAAAGTTTCCATCATGCCGAGGAAAAGAAAGGGGAACTGGCAGCAGCTGAAGAGGACCAGAAGGAAGCGGAAGCGGAACTGGCAGAGGAAATTCGAAGCGGCGAAGAGGAATATCAGGGTTATGTGGATGACTGCCGCCAGTGGAACGAAAAGAAAGAGAAGGGAGAAGAGGAAAAGAAGGCTCTGGAAGAAGCCCTGGCCCGCTCAGAGGCTTCCTATGCGGAAAAGCTGAAAGTGAACAGACAGCAGATGTCTGAAAAGATGCGGATGGAGCAGGAGCTGTCCCATGTAGAAGAGACCCTGCAGAGGCTGGAAGGAGAACGAAAAGAAGCTCTGTCTTCACTGGAAGAGAAGAAAAAACGGCTGGCAGCCCTGCAAGAAGAGCTCGTTCTCTTAGTGAAAGAAGAAAAAGAAGGCGCAGAGCGCCTGTCAGCTCTTGAAGAAGCAGGAAAGAAAGACAGCCTTCTTTTGAAAGAGGAGGAAAACCGGCGCTTTGTTCTGATGAATGAAAAGGGAAAGCAGGAGTCTGCCCTTTCCGCTCTTCGGTGAAGAAAAAATTTTGTGGACCGGGCGGATCAGGTAAATGCCGATTTTTGGCTGGGAGTCCGAAATCTAT
>ERZ1023963.302-NODE-302-length-11875-cov-27.697039_pt1 | contig 11875 bp, 8 predicted proteins | sample MGYA00380427_ERZ1023963 | MGnify/ENA primary metagenome ERZ1023963 (study PRJEB33179, sample SAMN07449061) | human gut metagenome | biome: Human-gut; feature: Human associated habitat; material: Faeces | host: Homo sapiens | place: India:Kasaragod | collected... | reverse complement strand
TTCCTTGGTCGCACTGCAATGAATGATGATTTCCTTTATCTTACGCATGATATTGCTATTTTAAATGAATGAATGTTAGGGTGAAAATCCTAAAATGCTATCGAGATATCATCACTACCCCAATCTATGATACGTAACTTGATACACTCCATCTTTTTAGAAGCCTTCCTTAATCGTTCACAAAGTCGGTCGAAGTATTCCTGAGAATGAATCACCAGCCCAGAGGCTACAGCCTTACCCAGAATGATGCATCCATATTTCAGCGTCATCGGACCATTTCCGGGCTTGAGACAAGGAGAATTGATGCCCACTTCCCAAACAGCCTGTCCCTTCCTCAGGATAACAGGCATTTTCCTACTCTTATTAGCTATAGAAACAAAAGCTATCTCATAGTCTCCTGCAGGCAAATAACGCTCAGGATGTTCTATGGTATTACAAACTTTCGTACCCTTTATTACTAATGTGCCATCTACTCCCCATCGGGTAAAGCGACGGCGATAAATGATTATTTCCATAAATATCTAATAATAAAATTGATTTATTGATAGGGCCATTAAGGATTTCGTTGCTGAAAATCCTTAATGACCGAAAATGACCGTGACCGTTAATGACCGGATGTATTAATGGTCACTTTCTTTAAACCACTATTATACTGCAGGTTGAACCTTCTGGTAACGCATATCGGGCAGCACACCTATCAATCCCTGCCGCTTCCAGTTTTTCAACATCTGTCTAACAACCTCACGAGTTACGTTTGCCCCCTTTACTGCTATACTTTGCTGTAATGCCTGCTCAAAGGAAAAAGTAACGTCAAGCCGCTCGAAGATGGAATCATTTCTGCCGCGTCGGGAACGATCATAAGTTGTCTGACCGCAATAACTCTTGGATGAGAATGCATCCTCTATTCGACTGCGGAAGAAGTAGAGTGCATTGTCCAACTGATAGTCTGCCAGGATATTGATGGCTTCGAGTATGGTTGGTGTCTGAGTCTTTACGATCATTTCCTTCCATAACAGCGGATTCTGTTTCAGCTGCTTCTCGGCACCCTGGAAACCATGTTTCTGAATCAGCGTCTCAGCCACCTTACAGAGCATGATGCAGGTCATCATTCTCATCGTGGTAGGACAGATACGGAAACGCTGGCGGGCTTTCACCTTGTCGTCATTTTTCATGGTCTCCAATCGTATCTGTTCCAGCCACTCCCTGCCCTTATTCTCCAACTTAGGCAGAACCACCTCGCCCTCCATCAGGGGCAAGAGATGAGCTATCTGCCGTATGTGCTCACGTTGAGTTTCGGTCAGCACAAAGAGATTGTCTGTAAGCGGAGTGAACGTGTTGTCCGGCGTTCGCGCCACGACAATACGGCTTTGGAAACCATCCGTATAATTGTTCACTACTCGATAGAGTGCATCTGGCGTTCCGCACATCACAACGTTCCACAAAAGATGTTCGATATGAACATTCACCGCATCTGCACTTCTTGCCTCGCGCTCATAGCTCGTTCCGTCGTAAGCCTGTCTTAACATGACAGAAAAATCGCTCATTGCCGATTTCCACTTCTGCGCTACAGTGTCTGCTTCCGGAGTGAACGAGAAGGCGTGCTTGCCTTCAGTATTAGCCAGTCGTTCTGCAAGGTTGGCCACCGTATTATTTAAAGTAAGACATCTTACAGGCAGCTTTGGTTCTTCCGGTTGCTCCTTCTTATTCTTGGCCGCACGCTTCTTGGCTCTCCATTCATCCTCCTGCTGCTGATACATTTTGTCCATCTGTTTCACTTCCGAAGTCCAGGTATCAACCACAGGGTCGATGCTTCCCTTGCCTGATGCAAAATCACCGGCGATGTAGGAGATAAGGTTCAGCGAGTTCATCTTGCCGTGAACGGAAACCTTCACGCCGGTAGCAAGCATTCCGATGGCAGGACAGATGGCTGTAATCACTGGCATTGCCAGAGCCGGTCCAACAGCACTGATGGAATCACGCACGCCTTGTGGCATCTTGGGCAAAGCATCGTAATAGAACAGATCATCCTTGGCGTTAGCTTCGTTCAAGGCATTCACCAGCGCCTCGCTGTCTTCATCTGCATTCCCGTTTGAAGCCCCCTGTTTCAGTTTCTCCTGTCTCAGCGCAGCCAGCACATCCTTCAGTCGCTTAGGCATTTGCGTGATTTTCTCGTTCAATGCCGAGTTGATGCAAGCCATCTTTTCCTGTTCGGGAAACCCATCGTAGCAGGGAATAATCTGAGCCAGCAGATTGCGGTCAAAACCACAGATGTGGCGCAGGTTCACAGCCAGCTCAAAGGTCAACGTATTGCGGTTAGAGCGCATCGGCTCCTGCCCATCATTATACATCTGCCACCACTTCTTAATGATTTCGCCATAAGGAATCCCAAGATAATTGTCCTGAGCAGCAGAAGTAGTTGAAGTAGCAGAAGTTGACGCAGCAGAAGTAGAAATTCTCGAATTCTTAAATTCCTGACCCTTAAAAACTCCTTGAGAATCCTTCTTGAATTCTTCTTTCCAGGGCTCATAATGCTTGTTTGCCTTGTGCGCCCCTTCCGGAAGTTCCTCCTGTCCGTATCTTTCACGCTCTTCCAGGACCTTCCCTTCAGCAGCCACAGCAGCCTCATCGTAAGCATCCTTGAAGAGTCGTGGCGAAAGGAATAGCAGATCTTCGCCATCCGATGTGGTCGTGAAATAAACACGATTGATGTCGTGAGCCGAAGTATCCATTTCACACTTGAGCATCGTAGCAATTCTCACCTGATTCTCCAGAACCGTCTTGCCCTTTTCGCGCTCAAACACCGCATGACCGCCTTGTCGTGCGCTGCGTTCCAGCATCAGAAGTCCGTACTTGTCCGGTTCCTTCAGCAGCAGCTTGGCAGCCTTGGCGAAAGCCTCCGGCTCATCCATATCAAACCCGAAAGCACCGCTTGGCAGTTTCATTCCCTTCACCACACCTTGCGGATAATGGCCGGAGTAGTTAAACTGTACCAGTCTCCGTTTCGCAGCATCGTTTCCGGCACGAGCCAGACGAAGATTCGCCTTCTGCTCATTGCTTCCACGCAGCTGCTTATACTCCTCTTCCGAGGTGATGGAGCGGGCAACCTTGTGCCCATTCTCCACCTTTATTAAATAACAACTCATCTATCTTATTACTTATCTTTTTAATTGATAATCCACTAAAGCATCAGCCCCTTCTGCTGACTCAACAGCCAGCGTTTGGGCGATGTTGAGTCCCTCATGGCAGAACACCTTCAGCGTGAGCTGAATAGCCCCATCCTTGGTCTTGCTCAACCGACCATGCGCCAGTTTCTTAATCAGTTCCGACTGGCTTTTCGGCTTAGAAACTGCTACGAAATCAAATGTTCCGTCTTGCATTTGCTGAGCCACGCCATGACGGCGAAAAGCTTCTACAACACCCTGATTTACAGAATCAGGACTGAAGAGGAAATACTGCTTATCATCATAGTAAGCCATTCCACCGAGCTGCACATGCTGGCAGCCGTTATTATTCACCTGCTGGTTCTGAACATTGTTCTGAACCTTATTATTTTTCTTTGCACTCATAAAATCTTAAATTAAAATTGAAGATGAACGAAAGAAGTGTCGTAAGTTTCAGTTTGCGCAAATTATCCCGGGACAATTCTCACGCCACCTATTTCAATTCAAGATTAATTACTTGCCAAGTTTCTCAATGTCCGTAACCAGGATATCCTGATAAACCTGACCATTATACTCACGAGTCGTAAACCGGAGCGTTACCGCCACCAGTTCGCCCTGAGCATACTTACACTGGGCCATATTGCCCAGCATTGCCGCAGCATACTGGTTCTCATACTTGCCGCCCATCTCCTGGAGAACGATGTTGCATTTCATCATCTGTCCGTTCTCACTTTTCTGACTCTGTACAGCGAACGCCTCGCCCTGCTGCACCACTCTCATAATCTTACTGTTCATAATAAAACAACTGCAAGACCTCGCCTTCCTTTCAAGGCTCATTAGTTCCAACTCCGATCTTGCTGAAAGCTGGTGCAAAGATAAGAAGTCTTTGAATGCGCTGGAACAGTTCGTGGAAGAATCCCCCCTCATCTTTCCACTGCTTTTCTCTTTCTGTCTATTTCAGCTCAGCTTCAAGGATATTTTTCATCACGACAAGCAGGCTGACTGCTCCATTGGCGCCACTGGTAATACGCCGATTATATTCCTTATTAATTAAGTCGAAAAAAAGTTTCAGATAGAATCGTTCCGTCACTTTCTTCACTTTCTTCTCATCTCTGATATTTCTTAGAGTATGGAAGTTAACGCCCTCATTGAGATTCACCAGTTTGCTGTGCGTATAGCCCAGTTCCACTACGGCAGTATAGGCAATGCCCAGCGCCGTATTCTCATGCTTCTTATTATCTGCCATGATTCCTGATCGGTTTGCGAGAGAAGCCGTGGATCACCGATGGCCATCTTCAATCACTTTGTGAGGTTCCTCGCCTCCGCTCAGGTTAATAACTTTAGTGCAAAAAAAATGCACCCGACATCTTTTGTCGAGTGCAAAAATACAATAAGGTATTGGGAATACCAAAGAAAACGGACGGACAGAAAAGTTGTCCGCTAGAGTCCGTTAAAACGGGAAATCAGGTATAAAATGAGTGTTATACTTATTAAGAATATCTTGTATGATAGAACGCTTGCTCAAAATCTCTTTTTCATCAAAGCATTCGCCTGTTTTTACAGGCTTGAGCTTGTATTTCATAAACTTACAGTAATTGGAGTTAGATGGTGCTCCTATATCTTTAAATTCATCACGCATCTCTTTCCATGTAGGTTTTCGGCTAAGAGCTTTTTCTTCCATTAAGATAAGAATATAAGGAACGTGTTCCTTACACTTATGGCCGTCTATAAGCTCATGTAGTTCTTTAAGTAATTCCTCTGCTTTATATCGTGGATTTACTAGGCTACGGAAGCCTGTAACTCTTGCATCTTTTTCTTCCGCATTTTTTTTCAACATCTTATCAAGTTCTTCAACTTTATGATGTTCTTTAAATGCACTTAATTTGGCTTTTAAAATATTCAAATAATCTATTGCTTTAGATGCTTCGATTAGAAATGAAGGCTGTAACAATCCCTGTTTGGATATGGCAACATAATCTTTATACTTAGACTGTTCTATGTCAAGCAGCCTATGTGATGATTCTATATATTTTATCAGTTCTTCCTGTGTTTTAACCAAAGTCCTATACTGATCATTTATATAGTGGTAAGCACTTTTATAATTATCTAATTCATTAATAATATGCCTGCCCTTCAACTGAGCTATTTTATCCTCATAATCAGCACAATATGTTGCAAATCTTATTGAAGAGTCACGCACTTTATCTTCAAGTCTTTCTATTATGCCACGCAACCTCTTGTTTTCGTTTTGACATAATAGCAGTTCATAATCATCCATATTTTTCTTATTTTAGTCTGAGTTTTGAAGTAATCATTATAAGATCGCTTCAATAAGTATTAAATAGTCAAGAGAATATAACTTTTACTAAACTAAAATTATAATTCTCTTGACTCTATCTTGTGCAAAACTCTTTATAAGGCTAATCCGCTTTTAGAGTATAATCCACTATTTTATATAGAAGTAAAACTGCGCTAAGCATAAGCCTGCTTGATAAGTTTATCAACGGTTGTATCAGTAAAAGTTTGCCAAATTTTCAATTCTACAGGCTTATAGTCCTCGAAGAGCTGCTTTACAAACTCCACTTCAAACACCAGTCGTAGATCATTTCTGTCTTCTTCTGCTGTTCCTTCCTTACGATAACCCAGACGGGCTATTTTGATGAAGAATAAATCACGTACACCCTTACCTTTTATATAAGGCATGAAGTAGAAAAGCTTGTTGAGAGCCACTGATGTAGGGAACTTCTTGCCTGTATAGTAGATGGTGGCAGAGCCGTCAAGAAACATCTTCTCGTTGTCTTTCTTTACCAGCGAAATGAGTACATTCTTGGTTTCTTCCACCATAGCCGCCTGCTGCGGCTTTCCACCATATTTCTCCCAATTAATATCATTGTGCACCATACTATTGTCAGTAATACTATTGAGTGCATACTGGTCGAAAAGATCGAGGAAGTTGAGCTCGTGATACTTATTTTTCAAGTCTACCGCTTTCATTTCCTTCTTTTTCAAAGTTTCACGATTAAGTCGTCTGTCCATTATCTTGTGCCAAATAGAACGAGCTAAAGTAACTTGCTCTTTTGAAAAATGCATTCGCTGGTGCAAAATTACTTCATCTGTTACATCTAGAATTTCATCTGCAGATGTATTATTGCGAAGCATGAAGTCTATCGTATTAAATAAATCCTCATTCTGTTCGTTGTAAGGAAGATAAATTCCTTCAACTTCACTAGGCATAAGTTCGAGACAACCACCCCCAAAGTTTCTACCCATTATCTCTGCAAAAGCAAAAGATAAGGAATTATAATAACTTGCTATAAACGCTTTCTTATTGATTCCTTTATGGATGAACACTCTATGCATCGTATCAGTAGTGTATGCTCCCGCTTCATTTAAAACAAACTTAGGATAAAGATTGTTACGACGAAGGAATAATGCATCAGATAATTTAATAGAAGGAATTACCCACCACTGATCGCGTATACTAGTCTTATAACCTTTATTCACTCCCTCTTTTACACCATTTTCCAAATAAGCTTTAACCCCACTATTTCCCTTTACATCCGCATCAGGAGTGAATACAAGAAGATGAGCCTTTGCGCCTGACTCAACATTCTTTAGCCAGTCGTTATGAGTAAAGCAAAGACTATTTACCTGTACGCTACGACCAATCATTGGACGTGCATATTCCTGCAACTGATACAATGAAACCACAGATTTTGGCACAGTAAAATAACTGTTGGAACCAGTTGTAATACCCACTTCCACATCTGCATAGGATGAAATCTGTGGCATCGTCTGATTCTTTATTTTTTCCAAGAATTCAAGTTCTTCCTTATCCAGAAAATAGCATGTCCATTTGTCTGTGTGAAAATCTATCTTCTTAGTTGGAAAGCTCAATCTGTGTGGATCCAAATTCAATAATCCTTCTGTATCACGCACCTCGATGTGTTCTATCAGATGTTCGTTAGTTCCATTTTTTTCACACAACAACAAAACGACTTCCTGCTGAATTTCTTCAAAGACAAGGTTTTCAAAGGAAATTATATTAATCTTATTGAATGTCTTTGCAAGGTATTTGCGCAATTGCTGAGCATACTTTACCATCAGTAATTCTGAAGGAATAACAAATCCCATTTTGCCATTATCCCTCAGAAGTTGGCAAGAACCTACAACAAACGTAACCCAAGCATTTGTCAGTTTTGTTCTTTTTAAATTTGAACGCTTGAAAATTTCATCAGCCAATACTTGCTGATTCTCATCATAATACTGATAACGTATGAAAGGAGGATTGCCAACAACCAAATCAAACTTTTTATCTGTATCAAGACAAAAACAATGAAAGTCAGAATTTATAACTTCTGAATCATGTAGATTTATTGCTCTTGCCTTTTCTGCTTCTGCAGTTTCATATTCTATGGCAGTAATGCTTCTGAAAGGCATATTTGCATTAGCTATACACTCTAGAAATATACCATCGCCACAACTAGGTTCCAGTATATCCATATGGTCATTACCATTAACCCCCCATCGAAGGATAAAATCCGCAATGGCAGATGGAGTGTAATATGCTCCTCTTAGTTTCTGTTCTGATGCATTTTCAATTAGCTGCATATAATTTTTTTATTATAGGAATTTTTGATACTTGTGATTCTGTCATACCATAAAGTACATTAATGGCATTCTGTTGTTCTTGCTTTAAAGCGTCAAACTTCCTCTGCAAAGGAATCTGTTTGCGTTTATTACCCTCTGCCGATGCAATTTTATCGCCTAGAACTATTAACCTTTTCTGTCTTCTTACAACATCATCATGTCTTTCTTTTTCTTCTGCATTTGAAAAATCAATAGTAGGAATTCGTATCTGTTTGAGTACCTTTGTTCCTCTAGCTATATATCCGCCACGAAATATTTCGCCATATAGAGATGCAAGCCACTCTCCCTGTACCGAACCTAACATTGCTTGTATATAATAGATGGAATATTGGCTATCAGCAGGAATACCAACAAGGCAATAACCTGCAGTACCTCCTGACGAAACCAAAGTTCCTTTCTTGTCAATTGCATATTTATCAGATAAAGACAAAACACCTACTATAATTTTTTCTCTTCTTTCACATGCATCGAGACTCTGATGTCGTCCATAACGATACCACTCATTAGCCGTAGTTGGCACTGGTTGAATATCTCTTGATGGTTTAGACAATTCTGATTTAACATCCATAAGATAGGCATAAAACAGAGGGTATCTCTTTTCAATGGTTTCTAAAGGAATGAGTTTCAACTTACCTCTCGAATTTCTTTTATAAGGAAATAAGACTCTTGCATTTGGGGTAAATGTGCAATATGAATTTAATGCATCTTCCCTTTTTGCTCTCACAAAATACGGTTTTGTTACTTTTTTCTCTACCTGATATATTTTATCGTTAAATGCTAAAAATGTATAGGTATCTCTATCTTCCTCTATTGGGATAAAGATATAAACATGATTAGCACTAGTTTGGATCCCATTGAATATGCAATCTTTACCTACTATCTCTTCGAGAGTTTTAGTACCACGACTTATAACATCCAAGAGATTCATTTGGATATCTGTACAAAGTACCCATGTATCCCCTGAAAGCATAGTAGTATCACGTTCATAGAATAAATTGGAATCTTTTGATCGAACTTTCCATGCCGAGAAATCGCTTACTTCCGAATACATAAATTTATCACGTTCACTATTTTGTAATATTATAAGACAAGTATAAGTTGACTTATCTTCAAAAACCTGATGTGCTCCGAAAGAGACGATGGTCTTAAGAATTCTGCGACTTGCAATTAACTTACGTAATTTAGAAGCAGCACCAACTTTCATAAACTTGTTAGGCACAATGTAACCTAAGAAGCCATGAGGTTTCAACAATCCCATTGCACGTTCTATAAATAAAAAATATTTATCATATTGCCCACAACTACTCACATATAGCTTCTCTTTTGTATAAAGTTTCTTTTCTGCTGGCGTATATTTCTTCATATCTTCCGTTTTCATATATGGCGGATTACCCACTATCAAATCAAACTTTCTATCTTCAAAGCCGAAAGGATTAATCTCTTCTACCAATTCTGATGGAACATTCTCTGGAGAAAGCAAACTGTTTCCGTAAAAAATATTTTCATCAAGATTAGGCAAGATGGGGTGGAATGAAGATAGTGTATTAACGTCTTCATCCTCTAATAATTTCAGTAAAAGGCCGAATTTACATGCCTCAACAGCATTAAAATCCTTATCAACTCCATATATACAATTAACCAATAGATTACGCTTTATTCCGAATGGCAACTTGTAAGTATTAATGCTTGTTTGTATGAGTACAGATGGACAGTGACTCTGATAATAATCAATAAGCGCATCACTTAGGAACTGATAAAGTTCCAACAGAAAAGCACCTGAGCCACATGCTATATCTGCACATTTTAGCGCATTGATTTGAGAATCATTTTTACCTATTATCATTTCTGTTGCAGTTTGGTGCAATATCTCGCGCACTATTACATTAGGAGTCGTTACGATGTCTCGCTCAATATTCTCGGGTTTATTGACAATGACTAATTCACCATCTTTTATATCCAACTTCTGAGCAAGAAAAATCTCATAGATACGTCCTAGAATATCAGATGAAAATACAGAAAATGAATACGGACTCTCTGGAAAATATAGTTGCTTTATAATCTTCCAAAAAGCCGAACTCACGTTGTTTATTATATCATCTGACAACAGTTCCCCAAAGAGACCTGAATTATATTTATTATCAGCCTCTTTAAACTTTGATACAAGTTCCTTGTAACTATTATGATCTGCAATTTTCAGCAAAGCCTGATAAGTCTCAATATTTCTATCTTCACAGACACGTAAAAAAAGTATCTTGTTGATGTAGCTTTGGACTACATCTCCGAGATAACTAATTTCTATTGTAGGCATAGCTGCATAAATCTGTTGACCAAGCAACAAACGCCATTCGTTGATTTGATTTAAAAACAGTTTATCTATAGATATTTGTTCGACATTCGTTGTTATATCCATCCACACCTCATCAAAGCTACCGTCATAAACTGAATCTTTTCCTAAGTAGCGGAGGAGTTCCTCTGCTACATTTTCATAGTCCGTATAATGATACGCTTTTATCAATGCTTTGTTTCGAGAATCAGCTTCTTCAACAGGAGCAGTCGTATCATAAATAAATAAATCTTCAAAATTTGATAAAACAGAAATCTTCAATCCTGCAGTATAACCATAACGACGAACCTGTTTAGCCGGCTCATCATCATTTTTTATATCGACGCATGGCTTCTTGGCTTCTAAGAAAAACTTCCGCTCACCATAAAGTCGAAAAGTATAATCAGGCTTCTTAGAATGAGTAGAAGCATCTGCTTTGATTGACTCTTCTAGCAACACCTCACGTTCATTGGTATTCTTTCCTGAAATATTTCTTATATCCCAGCCCAAAATCTCAAACAATGGGTCCAAGAACTCATTACGCACTTGAGTCTCATTAAAACGAGATGTGCGATAATAGTCCCTTTCATGTTCATACTTCTGAACCAATTGATGTATTTTATTTTTAATCTGCTCTATCATATTCTTATTATTTATCTGCACTTTAAATGCAAAATTGCCTCCAAAGGTACAAAATAATTGCGAAAATATCTACATTTTATTATAAATATTAACACATAAATGTAGAAAAAGACTTACCTAGGGATTTTAACCTTTTATACAAGGAAATGAGTATAAAAGTTGATTATGTAAATAATGCTTACCGCCCCAAACAGAGCAATAGTAAAGGAAGAAACTATGCAAAGGATAATGATATAAAACATACTTAGGATAGCTGTGTTCGATATTTTTACTCTTCTATATAAAGAAGCAAAAGAACTGATATCAAAGTGGTTTTATAGATTTCCAAAGGGAAAAACGCAAAAATGCTCTTCCTCACATCAATTCATGCTCCAAAGAAAGGGCATTTATGGCAGAAATGAGAGCGAAGGGAAGGCGAAAAGTGGGGCAAAGAAGCAACAACATTGTAGGGAAAGGACGCTGACATATGTAGCTTATTTCTATACATTTACACACAGATAAAAATATATAATGGCTTATTATAAATCATTAATGCAGAACAAATTACAAGTACAGTACTAGCATTAAAAGAGTATTAATTAAAGCCTCAGAATCCGGTCATTAATGCCCGGTCATTTTCGGTCATTAAGGTTTTCGGGGGCGAAAAAGAGAGCTATAATATATATTAAAATATTTAATATATATTATAGGGGCTAAATGACCGGAAGTGATTTTCCTTAATGACCGATAATGACCGGTCACTAATGACCGGATGCAGTCCGTTGCCATGAATCTCTTCACCTACTCTCGAAAGGCTCCATTTCACAAGATTCCGGAAAACTGAATTCAAGTTGCCGGAAAAGTATTGCTTCCTACTGCGCTTTTTCGTACCTTTGCACCAGCAATCGAAAGAAAGCTATCTTGTACCTAAAGGCGGTCATCAATGAAGACCGAGACAGGGAACAAAAGATGACAGGCGCCGGTCATCAATGAAGACTCTGAAAAGGACAAGAAAAAGCATCTGGGAAATTGTGATTAAATAAACTCTTTTAAAGCATAACATAGTATGATTAATTACAGCATCGTAATGCGTAGCGTGAACGCAAATCTTCTGGAAATC
>ERZ1023963.297-NODE-297-length-12051-cov-5.259753_pt1 | contig 12051 bp, 12 predicted proteins | sample MGYA00380427_ERZ1023963 | MGnify/ENA primary metagenome ERZ1023963 (study PRJEB33179, sample SAMN07449061) | human gut metagenome | biome: Human-gut; feature: Human associated habitat; material: Faeces | host: Homo sapiens | place: India:Kasaragod | collected... | reverse complement strand
GGCAAGCATAGTCCCGCTGAAGCACGTGTAGATCTCGCTGCTCGCAGTATCATAAAAAAAAAATCATCCTTCGTATATTTCCTCCTCGGTCACGTCTGCTGATGTTCTGACAATTAAACGGAATGATTGCAAAAATACTGCATCACAGTGAATTTTTAATTATTGGCGAGCAGTATTTTCGCTGTCCGGACGTTTTAGCGATGAAAGAAAGACAGAAATTATGAAAGAAAACAAGCGAAACATATTGGTTGTGATGATAAGTATGATTGCGGCGATGCTGCTGTTCATGTCGTGCAAGGAAGACGGCGACTATATGACATGTACGTATCCGACATACAACTCCACAATCGGCTCGTTTGAGAAAGAGTCGGACGAAGCCTATTATATAGACAGCGACAAAGGCAATAAATTCTATGTAGCCAACTATGACGATATGCTTGACAAGGGTTATAAACCCGGTCAGCGAGTCTATGCCGAGTTCAACACGCCTGTCGGAGAACGTCCGTATGTCGGTCAGATAACCGTGTTGCGGACATATCCTGTTTCGGTAAAAGAAGTGTCGGCGCTGGATGAAAGTATGGGCGACGACCCCATTACCGTTGTCAATCTGTGGAATTCCAAAAATTTTCTGAACGTCCAATATATGTTTGCCTCCAGCAGCGCCTATGTGCATAGCCTTGACCTCGTTTCCGTGCCCTCGCCCAAAAAGTCCAAGCCCGGCTATCAGTATCTTGAGCTCCGCCACAGTTTGAACGGCGACACCCCGGAGACCAACATCGTGGGCATCATCTCGTTTGACATAAGCCGCTATCTATCCGATTCCAATCTGAAAGGCTTCATAATAAAAGTGAACGACAGACTTGCCGGCGACACCTTCGTGCGGTATGACATAGATAAATAAATCTCTTTTTTACGACCGCCGCAAGGCTTATGAGCGTAACTTTGCCGAAAAAAGAAAATGCTATGGAAAACAACGGAATGATTACGCTTACAAAAGCAGAAATGCTTGAGGAATGGAAGAAACGCAAAGGCTTTTACAGCGGAGTGCGGTCGTGTGATGTGGAGCGCGAGGACGGCGTGGACCTTGACGGCGTGTTGCAGCGCGAGATGGATGATTGGTACAACAAGATGCTCCGCGAGGCCCCGTCGGAGATGCTCCCGATAGAAAACATCGCAAAGGAATGCCCTGCAACGGTCGATGCCCGCCGAGCCGTCACAGTGGATTTGCCAGCCAGGTGTGTGCGGGTGCTTGCGTTGAGGCTCGACTGCTGGGCAGCCGACGTGACGCAGTTTGCCGCTCCCGGCAGCGATGATGCAGAGGCGCAGCGCAGCGAGTGGACGCAGGCAGGAACAGAGCGTCCGGTGGTTGTGGCAGGAGTGCGCCGCTTGACGGCATATTCAGCCGCGGCAACAGACAAAGCGTCGATAGCCAGCCTTCTGGCAGTCTGCCGTCCATCCGACGGCACCTACCGCTTCCGGGCTGACGCCTGGACATGGAAAGACGGAGAGTTTGAGAAAGCTTAGCGCTTTATCGGCTGAGAGAACGCCGGTCGATCAACTGGTTCTCCCGTTTGGTCAGTATAGACAATCATAGTAGAGCAGTTCCCGAAATATTGAGCGAGCATGTCGGGCAATTTTTCAAAATCAGGCAGGTAAGACACACCGCCCGGCCGCGAAGCCGCCGCAATCAGCAAATGGTCGTAATTAACCGAAGCCGAGAGCATCATAAACTCATCCCATGAATCCATCTGCTCGATGCGCACCTTGTCGGAGTATCCCTGACGGTCGACAATCAGCCGCACGAACATCGCCGTTTCATGCGAGCAGTGGAAATGAATCTGGCAACCGAGAGTCCGGCCAACCTTCAGCACGTGGTTCATCCATTTAGAGAAACCCGGTTCGAACTGTGCTTTCGGCGGAACCGCCACAACGATGCGCCGCAACGTGTTGAACGGCATCAGCATCTTGATCATCACCACCTCCCTGTGCAGCCGCGACAGGAACGCCTCGGAATACGGGCCGCTGTGAGAGTCGGCGGCAGTGAGTTTGCGGTGTATGCCAAGAATTATCGTGGTGGCCTCCTGCTCCTTCGCCGTGTGGATAACGCCCGTGGCAACGTCGGCACTGTAGCGGCTCACCGTCTTCAGCGTCATGCCCGAGCCAGACGCCGCCTGAGCCGCCATTTCAAGGAAGCGTTTTCCCTGGCGGGCACTTCTCGCCACGTTGCGGTTGTCGGAATCGCTCACCACGTTTACGGCAATGACATTGTCGGTGTTTTTGGCGTCGCGTATAAGCACCGCAAGGCTGACCAGCTCGAAAAGCGTGTTCGGATTCGACACACTGATAAGCACCCGTTCGCCGTCGGACGTCTCAGGCTCAGCCGCCTCCATTTCATGGAGCGCCATGCGTCGCGATGCCCGTTCGGTGACGATGCTGCTCACCACGCATGTGATAAGAATCAAAGCGATAGCTCCGTTCAGCACCTCATTCCCCAGCAGGTGAGATCCGTCGGGAAGAATTATGTTGTAGCCCACAAGCGCCACCGCCAGCGTAGCCGCGGCACGCGAAGTGGACAGACCAAACATCAGGCTGCGCTCAGAAACCGACCAGCGGCATAACTTCTGTGTCACCCACGCCGTGATCCATTTAGTCACAATCGCCATCACCACCATCACCACCAGCAGCTCCACAGCCTCCCAGCCTCCAAAGAACACCCTCAGGTCAATCATCATGCCCACACCGATAAGGAAGAACGGGATGAACAACGCATTGCCCACAAACTCAAGGTTGTGCATCAGCGTAGACACGTTTGGAACGAGTCTGTTTAGCACCAGTCCGGCGAGAAACGCTCCGAGGATACCCTCCATGCCGACGATTTTCATCAGACCGGCACTGAGGAACATCATTCCAAGCACAAAAATGTATTGCAGCACACCGTTGCTGTAGCGGCGGAAGAACCACCGTCCGATGCGCGGAAAGAAAATGATTACGCAAGCCGTCAGCAAAGCCACCTTCACCACAAGCCACAGCCACAGCAGCGAACCGCTGTCGGCGTCTTTGTACAAACCGCCGAGGATGGCAAGCAGAAACAGCGTCAGGCAGTCGGTGATTGCCGTCGCCCCCACCGAAATGCTCACACTGCGTTGCCTCGCCATGCCGTAGCGGCTCACGATAGGGTAGCTCACCAGCGTGTGGCTCGCATACATGCTTGCCACCAGCATAGCCGGCACAGCCGCATATTTCAGCAACATACTGTTGACGGCATATCCCATTGCCATAGGCACGATGAAACCCAGCAGACCGAACACAATCGCCTTGTTCCGGTTCTGCTTGAAGTCGTTCATGTCCATCTCCATGCCCGCGAGAAACATGATGTACAAGAGTCCGACGTTGCCGAAAAGCTGGAAACTGCTGTCGCGGACAATGATGTTGAGCCCGTGTTCGCCGATGACCATACCCGCGAGAATCATGCCGATTATGTGCGGGATGCGCAGCTTGCCGAATACTATAGGCGCAAAAAGGATTATGCCCAACACGATGAAGAAAATCCATGTAGGGTCCTGAACTGGGAAATATCCTGCTATGTTGCGAATCAATTCAGTCATAATTAAGAACAAAATTAGTTATTTTTCCTAATTGTATATATCCGTACTAATGAAAAAAGTTATAAATTTGCACCCTACAATCAAAATAAGGATATAAGAGAAATGAAAATTGCAATTGTTGGTGCCAGCGGCGCCGTAGGTCAAGAGTTTTTGCGAGTGCTCGACGAGCAGAATTTCCCCGTCGACGAGTTGCTGTTGTTCGGATCGAAACGCAGTGCCGGACGGACATACAAATTCCGTGGCAAGGACTATGCCGTGCGCGAACTTTGCCACAACGACGACTTCAAAGGAGTGGACATTGCATTTACCTCGGCAGGCGCCGGCACATCAAAAGAATTTGCAGAGACAATAACCAAATACGGCGCGACGATGATTGACAACTCATCGGCGTTCCGCATGGACGACGACGTGCCATTGGTAGTGCCCGAAGTCAATGGTGACGACGCATTCAACGCGCCCCGCCACATCATCGCCAATCCAAACTGCACGACGATACAGATGGTCGTTGCGCTCAAGCCCATCAACGACCTGTCGCCGATAAGCCGAGTACATGTTGCGACCTATCAGGCAGCCAGCGGAGCCGGTGCCGCCGCCATGGACGAGCTCGTCAACCAGTATGCCGAACTCGGAGCAGGAAAAGACGCCACTGTTGAGAAATTCGCATATCAGCTTGCATATAACGTAATCCCTCATATCGACGTGTTCCAAGACAACGGATACACAAAGGAGGAAATGAAAATGTACAACGAGACCAAGATGATAATGCATGCCCCGAAGCTCGATGTCAGCGCCATGTGTGTGCGAGTGCCAGTGATGCGCGCCCACAGCGAGGCAATCTGGGTTGAAACAGAACGCCCGATAAGCGTAGACGAAGCCCGCAAGGCATTTGAGGCGGCTGAAGGAATCGTTGTCATCGACAATCCGGCAGAGAAACAGTATCCGATGCCGCTGTTTACGGCAGGCAAAGATCCCGTTTACGTTGGCCGTATCCGCAAGGATCTCGCTAATGAAAAGGGCTTGAGTTTCTGGGTGGTAGGCGACCAGATAAAGAAAGGCGCCGCGCTCAATGCCGTGCAGATAGCACAGCATCTCATCAAGAAAGACTAAAAGAATAAGGAAATATAGAATATGACTGTAGGCAAGGACACTTGCCTACAGTCTTTTGTATTGGCTTGGAGTCATACCCGTGTGGTGCTTGAAATACTTTCCGAAAAACGACTGGTTTGGGAAATTCAGGCTATAGGCAATCTCCTGCACGTTCATGGTTGAATATTTCAGCAGGTTTTTCGCTTCGAGAATCACGTAGTGGTTTATCCAGTCGGCAGCAGTCTGTCCGCTTGCCTTCTTGATTAGAGTGGTGAAGTATTTTGGCGACAGGTGCATCTGTTCGGCGTAGAACCCCACGCTTCTCTCCTTCTTGTAGTTTGCGCCGAGCAGCAGCATAAACTCCTTGAAGTAGCCCGCATTTTTGCTGAACGCCTCCTGGTCAAGCTTCTTGGTCTCTCCGGTGTTTTTGTCAACGGCGCGTCCCACCTTAAAGAACAAAGCGGAAATCAGACATCGCAGAATGTCGTTCGACAGCGCGTCCTCCTCGTTGTTGCGGATTTCGTCGGCTATGGAATCAATCAGGCATTTCGTTTCTTTGAAAGCCTCCGGCTCGAGTTGCATGCACTGCGCGTATTTCAGCGCCAGCAGTTTCTGAGCCATCGGCTTCACGTCGAGACTCATGTCGCGAATCAGGTTCAGGTCGATCACAGCCACCTGCACCGCACAGTTGTCGACGCGCGACGCCCGCATTATCTGTCCCGGGAAATTGATGTAGAGCGTTCCTGGTTTCAGGTCGAATTCTTCAGAATTGGTGGAAATTGAAACCTCGCCCCTGTCGCAGCATATCAAGATGAACGCATTTACGCTGAACGGATGCACGAAAGAGATGTCGGCATGTTCGCCGCCGACAGCCGAGCGCCGACCGATAAGCAGGCCATGGCGATAGACATCGTCTTTGTCGGGCTTGAAAATCGACATCAGCTTGTCGAGCGGCAGGCATGGGATTTCCTTTATCAGTTCCTTTTCCATAGATTTATTTGTAATTGTCAGCGATGTTGTAGATAGACTCGAATATAGCCTTGTCGTCGTCGGACAGCGTCACGCCACGGCGCGCCATCATCCGTTTTGCCGTGTCGAAGAACTTGTTGACCGACACGTCGGAATAGCCCGCCACGCTGCCTTCGGAGAACGACGCCACAAAGTTGCGCGGGAATCCGGCACCGTGCACGTTCACGCCAACGCCGATTACGGTGGCGGTGTTGAACATGCAGTTGATGCCAGCCTTCGAGTGGTCGCCCATGAATAGTCCGCAGTGTATCAGCCCCGTCCGCATAAACCTGTGTGTGCGGTAGTTCCAAAGCTTAATCTCCGTGTAGTCGTTTTTCAGATTAGAGGCATTTGTTCCCGCTCCGATGTTGCACCACTCACCAATCACGGCGTTTCCCAGGTATCCGTCGTGCGCCTTGTTGCTGAATCCCAGCATCACAACGTTGCTCAGTTCGCCACCCACCTTGCAGTGTGGTCCGATAGTGGTCGCTCCGTAGATTTTTGCGCCCATGTTCACCTGTGCGTGGCTGCAAGCCGCAAACGGCGCGCGTATGCACGAGCCCTCCATCACCACAGCGTCCTTACCTATATATATAGGACCCTCGTTTGTGTTCAGGTATGTCCCCTCTATCGACGCGCCCTCCTCGATGAAGATTGATGGGAGTCCGTCGTCGAGCATCCTCGGTCCGATTACCGTGCACGATTCAGGCAGCGGCTGCGATTGGCGTCCGGCCGTCAGCGTTTTGAAGTCGCGCTTTATTTCACAATCGTTTTTAAGGAAAATGTCGTAGAGGAAGTGGACAGCGGAAAACTCAGAGTCGTATCTGCATATTGTTGCGAAATTTCTCGCATCGAAATCGCAACGGCATCCGCAGAAAGCCAAAAGCTCGTCGCCCGCCATCAAGGCCGTCCCCACAGGCAGGTTGCCGATGGCTTCCGCCAGCGAGTCGTCGGGAAGTATGTGCCCGGCGATGAATGTAGAGCAATCAGCGTCGGTGGTGGGGTATTTCTTTGAAAGATACGGCATTGTCAGAGCCGACACGACGGTATCGGGGAAGCGCATCTGCCATTTCTGGCGTATTGTCATTATGCCAATCCGGATGTCGGCGAGCGGCCGCGTGTATGTGATTGGCAGCAAGTCGGTCCAGACGTTTTTGTCGTCGAATAATATCAAGTTGCGCATAGTCGTAATAGTTTGAGGTTGCTAAGATACAAACTTAATTCGTACTGCTCAAATTTTGCCCTGTGAAATTAGAAACCGTCCGGATTCTCGTCGGGAATAGTTAAAAATATATAAAACTATACATCAAACCCCCTTAAAATGGCAAAACCGCGGCGCAGACGCCTGAAAAATGATGAAAATGGGTCAAAAACATTTGGCAGTTAGCAAATTATGGAGTAACTTTGCAACGCTTTTCGAGCGGAAAATGCGTCCTCACGGCTGTAATCACCTAATAATAAAGGGTGTAGAGCCGGCGAGCGGTAGCGCCGCCCGATTGAAAATGCGAAAAAAGAGATTAATTAACAGTAATAAAAAAGAAAAGAACTAAAATGCCTACTATTCAGCAATTAGTAAGAAAAGGGCGCGTAGTTTTGAAAGACAAGAGCAAATCGCCGGCGTTGGACAGCTGTCCGCAGCGTCGTGGCGTTTGTGTGCGTGTCTACACAACTACTCCAAAAAAGCCTAACTCGGCAATGCGTAAAGTTGCGCGTGTAAGATTGACAAACGGTAAAGAGGTGAACTCTTACATCCCAGGAGAAGGCCCCAACTTGCAGGACCACTGACTCGTGATGGTTCGCGGGGGACGTGTGAAAGACCTTCCAGCTGTACGTTATCACATCGTACGCGGCACATTGGATACAGCCGGTGTTGCAGGCAGAACACAGCGTCGTTCGAAATACGGAGCGAAGCGTCCTAAGGCAGGTGCAGCCAAGAAGTAATATCTAAACAGCACAAAGAGATAAACAAAACGAGTCGAAAAACGAGTTTTTTGTTTATTGGATTATTCGGCGGAGTAAACACGGCAAGAGAGCCGCGTTGAAGATGCAAAGAGCAACCAAACGAACAAAAACGAATTTATTAGAAAAATGAGAAAGGCAAAACCTAAAAAAAGAATCATCTTGCCGGATCCAAAATTCGGAGACACAAGAGTTACTAAATTTGTGAATCACTTGATGTATGACGGAAAGAAGAACACCGCATACACAATATTCTACAGCGCATTGGAGACTGTGAAGTCGAAATTGCCTAACGAAGAAAAGACAGCGCTCGAAATCTGGAAAGCAGCGCTTGAGAATATTACACCGCAAGTGGAGGTTAAGTCTCGCCGTGTAGGTGGTGCTACCTTCCAGGTTCCTACAGAGATCCGTCCGGATCGCAAGGAGTCAATTTCAATGAAAAATCTAATCATTTTCGCCCGCAAGCGTGGAGGCAAAACGATGAGCGACAAGCTCGCAGCAGAAATCGTTGACGCATTCAACGAGCAGGGTGGCGCATTCAAACGTAAGGAAGACATGCACCGTATGGCTGAGGCCAACCGTGCTTTCGCACATTTTAGATTTTAATTTGAATAAATAAACAACAATGGCTACTAATATAGACGAAAAGTTAAATCTGACGAGAAATATCGGTATCATGGCCCACATCGATGCCGGTAAGACAACAACCTCAGAGCGTATCCTGTTCTACACAGGTTTGACCCACAAGATTGGTGAGGTGCACGATGGTGCAGCAACAATGGACTGGATGGAACAAGAGCAGGAGCGTGGTATCACAATCACATCAGCCGCAACAACAACATTCTGGAACTATGCTGGCAACAAGTATAAAATCAACTTGATTGACACTCCGGGACACGTTGACTTCACGGTAGAGGTTGAGCGTTCGCTCCGCGTGCTCGACGGTGCTGTGGCAACGTTCTGTGCGGTAGGTGGTGTTGAGCCACAGTCAGAGACAGTATGGCGTCAGGCAGACAAATACAATGTGCCTCGTATCGGTTACGTCAACAAGATGGACCGTTCGGGAGCCAACTTCTTTGAGGTAGTGCGTCAGGTGCGTGAAGTGCTCGGTGCAAATCCTGTAGCAATCCAGGTTCCAATCGGTGCAGAGGAGACCTTCAAGGGTGTGGTTGACGTGATCACAATGCAGGCTTACTTCTGGCACGACGAGACAATGGGTGCTGAGTACAGCCGCGAAGAGATTCCAGCGTCGTTGAAAGACGAGTGCGAGTCGATGCGCGACAAGATGCTCGAGACAATCGCCGAGTTTGACGATGACTTCATGACAAAATATTTCGACGATCCTTCGACAATCACAGAAGACGAAATCCGCCGCGTAATCCGCAAGGCTACATTGGCAATGGAAATCGTTCCTATGATTTGCGGTTCTTCATTCAAGAACAAGGGCGTTCAGTGCTTGCTCGACGACGTTTGCGCATTCTTGCCAAGCCCAGAGGACTCTGGCGAAATCGTAGGTAAGAATCCAGACGATCCAGAAAAAGAAGAGCGTCGCCGTCCAATCTTCGAGGACCCGATGTGTGCATTGGCGTTCAAGATTGCAACCGACCCATATGTAGGCCGTCTTTGCTTCTTCCGCGTTTACTCAGGTCAGATCGACGCCGGCAGCTACGTTTACAACACACGTTCACGCAAGAAAGAGCGTATCAGCCGTTTGTTCCAGATGCACTCAAACAAGCAGAACCCGAAAGACTTTATCGGCTGCGGTGATATCGGTGCCGGAGTAGGATTCAAGGATATCCGCACAGGCGACACACTCTGCGACGAGCAGCACCCGATTACACTCGAGGCTATGGAGTTCCCGGATCCAGTGATTGGTATCGCAGTAGAGCCTAAGACTCAGAAAGACCTCGACAAGCTCGGTGTAGGCTTGCAGAAGCTTGCAGAGGAAGACCCGACATTCCGCGTAGAGACAAACGAGGAGACAGGGCAGACAGTGATCAGCGGTATGGGGGAGCTTCACCTCGACATCATCATCGACCGTCTGCGTCGTGAGTTCAAGGTAGAGTGCAACCAGGGCCGTCCACAAGTAACATACAAGGAGTCTATCACCAAGCCGGTTGAGCTTCGCGAAGTGTTCAAGAAGCAGACCGGTGGTCGCGGTAAATTCGCCGACATCATCGTGCGCGTTGAGCCCGTTGATGAAGGCTTTGAAGGCAGCCTCCAGTTCGTGGACGAAGTTAAGGGTGGTAACATCCCTAAGGAATTCATCCCTTCAGTACAGAAAGGTTTCACAACAGCGATGAAGAACGGTGTTCTCGCCGGCTATCCAGTGGAGCAGTTGAAGGTGACTTTGATCGACGGTTCGTTCCACCCAGTGGATTCAGACCAGTTGTCGTTCGAGCTCTGTGCTATCCAGGCGTTCAAGAAAGCGTGTGAGAAGGCAGGTCCGGTTCTCCTTGAGCCAATCATGAAGATCGAGGTTGTGACACCGGAAGAGAGCATGGGTGACGTTATCAGCGACTTGAACAAGCGTCGTGGTCAGGTAGAAGGCATGGAGACCAGCCGCAGCGGTGCCCGCATCGTTAAGGCGAAAGCTCCGTTGGCAGAGATGTTCGGTTACGTAACAGCATTGCGTACAATCACATCAGGCCGTGCAACTTCCACAATGACTTTCAGCCACTATGCAGAGGTTAGCGCATCGATCGCCAAGGGTGTTCTTGAAGAGTGTCAAGGTAGAACAGATTTGTTGAAATAATTATAACTAAATACAATGAGCCAAAAAATCAGAATCAAATTAAAATCTTACGATCACAACTTGGTTGACAAGTCTGCCGAGAAGATTGTAAAGACGGTGAAGGCATCAGGCGCAGTGGTCAGCGGACCAATTCCATTGCCAACTCACAAGAGAATATTCACTGTCCACCGCTCGACGTTCGTAAACAAGAAATCGAGCGCGCCATTCCAACTCTCATCGATCAAACGCTTGATCGACATCTACAGCTCGACAGCTAAGACAATCGACGCGTTGATGAAGCTTGAGCTTCCAAGCGGTGTAGACGTAGAGATCAAGGCGTAAGTAAGTAACCAAAAAGAATTTGAAACAATTAAAAAATTAGAGAAATGCCAGGATTATTAGGAAAGAAAATCGGAATGACATCCGTATTCAGTGCCGACGGTAAGAACGTACCGTGCACTGTTATCGAAGTAGGTCCTTGTGTTGTTACTCAGGTTAAGACATTGGAGAAAGACGGCTATGAGGCATTGCAGTTGGGCTTCGAGGACAAGAAGGAGAAGCACACAACCAAGCCGGAGCAGGGTCACTTCAAGAAAGCCGGTGTAGCACCAAAGCGCCACTTGGCCGAGTTCAAAGGTTTTGATGAAAGCTACAAATTGGGAGACGAAATAACCGTAGCGATGTTTGACGGCGTTGAGTTTGTCGACGTTATCGGCACATCGAAGGGTAAAGGTTTCCAAGGTGTTGTAAAACGTCACGGCTTCGGCGGTGTAGGACAGACCACTCACGGTCAGCACAACCGTCTCCGTGCTCCGGGTTCAATCGGTGCATGTTCTTACCCAGCCAAGGTGTTCAAGGGAATGCGCATGGCAGGTCAGACAGGCAACGAGCGTGTGACAGTCCAAAATCTTAAGGTGGTAAAAGTAATTCCGGAACACAACGTATTGATGATCAAGGGTTCGATTCCGGGAGCAAAAGGTTCAATCGTTTTAATTGAGAAATAATGGAAGTTGCAGTATATAACATCGAAGGTAAAGATACAGGCCGCAAAGTGACGCTCAACGACAGCGTATTCGCTATCGAGCCAAACGAGCATGCCGTATATTTGGACGTAAAGCAATATCTTGCCAACCAGCGTCAGGGCACTCACAAGTCAAAAGAGAGAAGCGAAGTGTCGGGCTCAACCCGCAAGCTGCACAAGCAGAAGGGTGGCGGCGGCTCGCGTATCGGTGATATCAACTCTCCGGTACTCGTCGGCGGAGGCCGTATTTTCGGTCCGCGTCCACGCACATACGAGTTCAAGCTCAACAAGAAAGTTAAGCAATTGGCCCGCAAGTCAGCGTTGTCAGTAAAGGCTCAGGACAATGCAATCATCGTGGTCGAGGATTTCGCATTCGAGGCTCCGAAAACTAAAGAATTCGTAAAGTTTGCTAAAAATATACAAGTAGCCGATAAAAAGGCAGTTATGGTTTTATCAGACCAAAATAAAAATGTATATTTGTCAGCTCGAAATTTGCCCAATGTGGAAATTGTACCTGCTTCGCGCGTACACACATACAAAATCATGAACAACCGTTCGTTGATTTTGAGCGAGAGCAGCGCTGCAGTGATTACCGAATTTTAAAAGTAAGGAGGACTAAAAAATGGAACTAATGCTCC
>ERZ1023963.293-NODE-293-length-12216-cov-7.313872_pt1 | contig 12216 bp, 7 predicted proteins | sample MGYA00380427_ERZ1023963 | MGnify/ENA primary metagenome ERZ1023963 (study PRJEB33179, sample SAMN07449061) | human gut metagenome | biome: Human-gut; feature: Human associated habitat; material: Faeces | host: Homo sapiens | place: India:Kasaragod | collected... | reverse complement strand
GTATTTTGCTTTACGTGATATGTTGAAGGACTACTTGGACGAAGGACAGACATTGCCTGAAGTTCCTGAAGCTTTACCGGTTATGGAAATCCCTACCATTAAATTCACTCAAATAGCTCCGTTGGTTGACAATCTGCCCGAACCGAAGCATACAGAGGAAATCCAGCCGATGGAGAAATTTGACCAAGGCTGGGGAAGTATCCTGTACCGTACCCATTTGCCGGAAGATGTGAAAGCGGGAACCGTTCTGAAAATCACCGAACAGCATGACTGGACACAGGTTTTTGCCGACGGGAAACTGTTGGGGCGTCTGGATCGCCGTGGTTGAGAACAGGAACTTACACTGCCTGCATTAAAAGCCGGTACACAGCTTGATTTATTGGTGGAAGCCATGGGGCGTGTGAACTTTGACAAGTCCATTCACGACCGCAAGGGAATTACCGAGAAAGTGGAACTGGTGAACGGTAAGAATGCCGAAACGTTGAAAGGCTGGACTGTTTATAATCTTCCCGTAGATTATGAATTTGTATCTTCCCGGAACTTTCAGGATATGAACTCGTCTGCCGCCTGTGGCATAGAGAAAAATGATGAAAGTGTTCCGGCCTACTATCGCGCTACTTTTACCTTGGATAAGGTGGCTGATACATTCCTGAACATGGAGTCTTGGGGAAAAGGTATGGTATGGGTGAACGGTCATGCCATGGGACGTTTCTGGGAAATCGGTCCTCAACAAACCCTGTTCATGCCGGGTTGTTGGCTGAAAAAAGGAGTGAATGAAATCATCGTTCTTGACTTGAAAGGCCCGAAAGAGGCAACCATTGTCGGATTGAACAAACCTATCCTGGATATGCTTCGTGTGGCTGTTCCTGAAACGCATCGTAAACAGGGGCAGACCATCAAACTGGAGAAGGAAACACCGGTATCTGCCGGTACTTTCAAACCAGGTAACGGTTGGCAAGAAGTGAAAGTTCCTGTTACGAAAGGACGTTACTTCTGTCTGGAAGGGCTGTCTTCTTTTGATAATACCAACATTGCCGCCATTGCGGAGTTTGATGTGTTGGATGAGAAAGGACAGAAAATCTCTCGTGAAAACTGGAAGATTGTTTATGCCGACAGCGAGGAAACCCGTAGCGGTAACCGCACAGCCGACAAGATTTATGACTTGCAAGAAAGTACTTTCTGGCAGACGGTAGATAATACGGCTTATCCTCATCAGGTGGTGATAGATCTCGGCAAAGAATATAACGTGACCGGTTTCCGTATTCTGCCACGTGCGGAACAGGGAGCTCCCGGCATGATTAAAGATTATAAGGTGTATGTAAAAGCAACCGGTTTCGGTTATTGATATACTTTTCCCGTAGGGGTGGAAACACAGACTGCTGAAGAAGCTACCGAAAAGAATTAAAGACACAGATGTAAGGAGGAAGCTTCAAAAGAAGGAAACCTGCGAGTGGAGCAATTATCGGATACTTTAGCAAATTTTAAAATTTGCTAGAGTATCCGGTTTCTTTTTTATAACTTTGTGGCAGTCTATGATTCTAACCGAAAGCACAATGAAATATATATTGACCTTTATACTATCTTTTCTCTCCTTCTTGGTGTGTTCTCAGAACATAACTATTACAGATATCCCTACCATTGACCAGCTGCCGGTAAATGCCATTCATCGCGTATTCAGAGACAGCGAAGGATATATGTGGTATGGCACGGTGAACGGATTATGTCGTGATGACGGTTATCATGTGAAAGTGTTTCGTTCGGACATTGAAACTCCGGGATTATTAGAGGACAATTTGGTGGAGTGTATCGCTGAGGATAAGAAGGGGAATATATGGTTCGGTACAGACAAAGGGGTGTATATTCTTGATAAATCGGACTACAGTGTACATCCTATGGACCGGGAGCGTTTGAAGAATATTCCGGTGATGTATCTATATGCTACCAGTGACGGCTATATGTGGCTGAGCTATCGTTCTATATTGGCCAAATATGACATCAACGGACAGTTGGTCAAAGAGTATCCCCTCCGGAATAAGTACGGAAGAACTACTATTTCCGGATTTTGTGAGAGCCGCAACCATGAGATTATTATTTCTGTGTGGAATGGCCGGGTATATCATTTGGACAAAGAAAAAGACGAGTTCGTTCCTTATCCTGATAAGATGAGAAGACAAAATCCTACGGTGATGGTTCAGGATAATGAACAGGACTACTTCTGGTTGGCAACCTGGGGGGATGGTGTGGTGCGTTTTGACCCTTCGGCTCCTGAAGATTCTATGTTTGTATATTCTGAAATACCGGTCAATGCTGCCGGTGAGGAGGATGGGGTCATCCTTAGTCTGGTACAGGATGATAAACTGGGGTATATCTGGTTAACCACCGGGCACGATTTCATGTCCTTACAAATACAACCGGATAAGACGTTAAAACAATTGAAATTCCAAACAGGGCTTCTGCCTGTTAATCATATGTTGGTAGAAGTTCTGAAAGGGAGGGGATGTCTATGGGTGTCGGCCTTTGACCGTCCTAGTTTCATTGTACATCTGATGGATAATATGACCAAGGATTATGCCTTGCCCGCTTTGGCGGACAGAGTAAACCGCAGTCCGGCTGTAATGGCTTTGTGTGATGACGGAGACGGTATGATGTGGATGATGCAAGAAAGAACCGGGTTGGTGTTATATGACTTGAAGCAGGATAAAGTGAAAATCTATTCGGATTTTCCCGAGCTTGTTTCGTTGTCTTTGGATAACGGACGAGAGATGGCTCGAGCACGTATTAATAACGGTATTTGGGTGGCAAAAGATTTGAATAGATTGGTTTATGGTATGATCCGTAAGGGTATGGAGATGTATCTGGTGGATCTTATTGATTTGAACGGGCAGGTGGAATCGAACGCTACGGTGACCAAATTGTATGAAGACTCGCACGGAATCTTGTGGATAGGCTTGAACAAAGGACTTTGCAGTTATGATGTCCGTCAGAAAAGAATTAAACAGGTTTATCCCGATGTGGGGCATGTGATGGGAATCGTGGAGAATAAGGAAGGGTTGATATGGATTTGTACTCAAGACAACGGTTTGTTTCAGACAACGGCGGATGAAAAACTTCGTTCTTTCAAATTGGACAAGAATTTCTCTTGTCTGTCTATTGCTCCCGATTGGATTTTGTGGTTGGGAACTTGTGACGGAGGAGTCTATTCTTATGATCCTTCAGAGAATAAGTTGGTCAGTTATAATGAGGCTTGCGGTATGAACGGTAATCAGGTGAATCAAATAGTGGCTGATGCATATAATCATATTTGGATTGATACAAACCAGAAACTGATAGAATTTAATCCTCGTAACGGTTCGTTCCGCACCTATCTTACCACGGATGGTTCTATCTTGTTGCATCGCTTTCTTCCCACTGCTGTTTGTCAAGCAAAAGATGGCAATATTTATTGGGGCGGCATTCCGGGTATTTGCATGGTTACTCCATCAAACGGGTTGGAAAGAAAGGCTAGTGCAGTGAAGACCAAGATAACTGATATAAAGTTGCAAGGAGAATCATTGATATTCGGAGATAGAAAGAGTAGCAATTCCATTAACCGGATAGAATTGCATCCCGATGATCAGAATTTGGAAATTAGTTTTTCTTCTCTTAACCACCGTTATGCTTCAAAAATACGCTATGCTTATCGGTTGATAGGAGTGGACAAAGCGTGGGTATATGTGGAAGGTGGAAAAAACTCGGCTTTTTATAATCATCTGAGTAAGGGCACTTATACTTTTCAGGTGAAAGCGACGGATGAAAATGGTCTTTGGAGTAAAGAGGTAACTGAACTGACTATCCGACGCCTTCCTGCTTTTTATGAAACTTGGTGGGCGTATTTGTTCTATGTATTGATAGTGATGGGTGTATCCGGTTATAGTCTGTATCTTTATCTGAAACGCGTGGACCGTAAGAATAATGAAATGTGGGCGGACAGCAAGGAGATGATTAAAATGCGTATTTATTTGGATAGTAAGGTGAATTTGCCTGAACCTGAGTTTGTACAACTGGACAAACTTCTATTGGAGAAAGCGGTAAAAGCCGTGGAAGATAACCTTACTGAGCCTGATTTTGATGTGACAGCTCTAGCTGATGCCATGAATATGTCCCGTTCTACTTTGACCCGTAAATTGAAAGCCATAACAGGCCGAACTCCATTGGATTTTATCCGGAACATCAAGATGAAGCATGCCAGACACATGTTGGAAGATAAAGACAAAAGTGTAACAGAGGTTGCCGCTACGTTGGGGTATTTTAATCGGAAGTATTTCACCACTTGCTTTAAGGAGGAATTTGGAATGACTCCCAGTGAGTTCCAGAAATCACAACACGAAGAATAAACATCTTCCTGTCCTTTAATTGTTGCAAATAGGGGGTACAAATGCGTCAAGTTATAGCTAGAGCTATTTGTATCCCCTGTTAGCATGGTTCTTCACCTGTATTTCTATTTCCTATTTCATTCTTTTGCCACAACCTTTTACGGGGAGAAAAACACATCTTCTTCATTCATTCCCGCAGTAAAGGTATGTATAACTTTAAATTTAATATAGAATGAAACATTTGTTTTTGTTGCTTACTCTGTTAAGCTTTTCATTAACGGCCTTAGCCCAGCAAAAAGTGACGGGTAAGGTGAAAGATTCTTCCGGCGCGCCTGTCATAGGAGCCAGTGTTATTGTAAAAGGCAATAATACCATGGGAACCATTACCGATTTTGATGGAAACTTTATGTTGGATGTTCCGGCAAAGAGTGTGTTGGTTATTTCTTATATTGGCTATGTCACTCAGGAAGTCCCGACAGCAGGAAAGAATTCATTAGAGATTGTTTTAAAGGAGGATACCAAAACCTTGGATGAAGTGGTGGTGATTGGTTACGGTACACAGCGTAAAGGTGATGTGACCAGTTCTGTAGCTAGTGTGAAAGCCGACAACTTTGTAAAAGGAGCCGTGAAAGATGTGGGACAGCTGATTCAAGGAAAAGTAGCCGGTCTGGCCATTACCAATCCTAACGGTGACCCGACGGGAAGTACTCAGATACGTCTTCGTGGTACAAATACCATTGGTGGAGCTAATACAGCTCCTTTGGTATTGATTGACGGAATTCCGGGAGAACTCGGTACAGTGGCTCCCGAAGATGTGGAAAGCGTGGACGTGCTGAAGGATGGTTCTGCTGCCGCTATTTATGGTACGCGCGGTACGAATGGTGTGATTTTAATTACTACCAAACAGGCTAAAGGAGTGGATATTAACCAGGTGGAGTATAATGGCTACGTCAGTACTTCTCTTATAGCCAAAAAGTTGGATATGCTGAATGCAGATGAGTTCCGTACCCTTTATCCTGACCAGGACCATGGGGCTGATACGGATTGGATTGATGAGATTAGCCGTACACCGGTTAGCCATGTTCATAACTTGTCATTGATGGGTGGCAATTCAAAGACTAATTATATTGCCAACTTGAACTATGCCTCTCGTCAAGGGATCATGAAAAAATCGGATTTCGAAAGTTTTCAAGGACGTATTGAGGTAACCCACCGTATGTTTGATGATAAGTTGAAGTTGAAATTCGGTTTGTTTGGTAAGAAAAACCAGATGGAATCTACAACTAGTGGGGGTAGTTTCAGAGGTTGGGTATATGGCCAGGCAACTCGTAGAAACCCGACTGATCCGGTAAGAAATGAGGATGGTACATGGAATGAGAATGTGAGCAAATTCGAATACGAGAATCCGTTGGCTTTGTTGTATGAGGCTGAAGGAAATGTAAAAAAGACGCAGTTGCGTTACAATGGAAATATTGTTTATAATCCTATCAAAGATTTGACTCTTTCTGCCGTATTCTCTTATATTCGTGACAATATGAACCGTGGCTACGGTGAAACTTTGAACCATATTTCTGCTTTGCGTGATGGATTGGCTGGTTGGTCTTCGGTAGGTGCTTATACCAAGATGGAGAAGTTGATGGAACTTACTGCACAATATAACAAAGAAATCGATGCGCATAAATTTAGTGTCTTGGGTGGTTATAGCTACAATGAAACAGACTTTGAAGAGCTTTGGATTGATAACTATGGTTTTCAGGATGATTATTTTGGCGGATGGCATAATATTGGCATTGGTTCTGCTTTGAAAGACGGTAAAGCGAATATCGGCTCAAAGAAAACTCCTACAAATTTGATCGGTTTTTTTGGGCGGGCTACCTATTCGTTCAAGAATCGTTATTTGTTGATGGGAGCTCTTCGTTATGAAGGAGCCAGCCAGTTATGGGGTACTGATAATGCATGGGGGCTTTTCCCATCTATATCTGTAGGATGGAGAATTACCGAAGAAGCATTTATGAAGAATCAGAAGATATTTGATGATTTGAAACTTCGTGTGGGATATGGTGTGACGGGTTCACAGCCTAAAGATCCTTTCCTGGGGGTGGCTATGTTGAAATACGGCTCGTATGCTTTTGTAAATGGGAATTGGGTACAGACCATTGTTCCGGCATCCAATCCGAATCCTGATTTGAAATGGGAGGAAAAGAAAGAAACCAATATTGGTTTGGACTTCGTTTCATGGGGTGGCCGTTTGTCCGGTTCTATTGATTATTATAACCGTGATGTGGATGGCTTGATATACGAATATGGAGTACCGACTCCTCCGAACTTGTATAATAAGACGATGGCCAATGGGGGTACAATGAGAAACCGTGGTGTGGAAGTGTTGGTAACTGTGGTTCCTGTTCAGAATAAAGATTTTGAATGGAGCACTACCGGAACATTCTCTTTGAACTCTAATAAGCTAATCAGTTTGTCTGGCAGCATCTTTAAGTCGGATTATGACTATTTTAATACGGGTACAGTGGAATACTCCGGTCAGGTAGCCGATTCTCACAGAGTACAGGTAGGTGAAAGCATCGGTAATTTTTATGGCTTTAAAGTAGTAGATGTGGACAGTGAAGGTCGTTGGATCTACGAAGACAGGAATGGTGAGTTGGTGAACTATAAAGATTTTACTCATGCTCCCGAAGATAAGCATGTTATTGGTAACGGTCTTCCTAAATGGTATGCGGGATGGAACAATACTCTTCGTTATAAAAACTTCGACTTGAATGTGACGATGCGTGGCGCGTTTGGTTTCCAGATAATCAATGGTGGACGTATGAATTATGAGAATGTAAAAAACAGCCGTTTTGAAAATCGTTTGAAGTCTGTGAATGACTTGGTATTTGGCAAGCATACGTTGAGTCCGGAAGTGGAACCGGAATTCAATAGCTATTATGTAGAAGATGGTGACTACTGGAAGATTGACAATATCACTTTGGGATATAGCTTCGGTCAGGTAGGTAAATATATAAAGTCACTCCGTATTTATGGTTCGGTATTGAATGCTTTGACTATAACCGGATATAAAGGTATTGATCCGGAAGTATCAACAGATGGTTTGACTCCGGGGTATGATACACGTGACAGATATCCGAGTGTGCGCTCATTTACTTTCGGCGTTAATGTGAAATTTTAATGAACTAAAAAGGAATTGAAGATGAAAACAAATATAAAATTATGGACAATGGGACTGATGACAGCCGCATTGTTGGGAAATACAGCTTGTACTGATTTACTGCATGAGAGCTATGGACAGGTAGTGTCTGAGGATTACGTACCGAAAACGGAGGAAGATGTCAGTTATCTGGTAAATGCCGCTTATATACCTTGGCGTGAAACGTTGCTGCAATGGAACGGAGTGGTTCGTGCACAGGAATTGTGTGCGGATCAAGATGTTCTTCCTGCCCGTGATGGTATTGGATGGGTAGACGGTTATATCTATAAAAGATGGCATCAGCATACTTGGACTACCGAGGATGACGGTGTGCTTCAAGGATGGGAACGTACGTACAATGGTGTGAATACCTGTAACCGTATTTTATCTCAGATAGAAGAAGGTGTGATCAGTGTGGATGGAGAAACGAAAGAAAAGTTGATTGCCGAATTGAAAGTACTGAGGGCTTCATATTATTATATTTTGATTGATTTGTATGGTAATGTGCCCATTGTGACAGATTTTAAAGATACTTCTTTGCCGCAACAGTCTACTCGTAAAGAGGTCTTTGACTTTATTGTGAAAGAAATAACGGAGAATATGGATTTGTTGTCCGAAACGCCGAGAGGTTATTATTATGGACGTTTCAATAAGTGGGCGGCTCATACATTGCTGGCCAAAATGTATTTGAATGCTGAAGTTTGGTCGGGTACTGCTCAATGGCAGAAATGTATTGACGAGTGTGATATCGTGATTAATTATGCCGAGAAGTCCGGAGAATATGCATTGGAGAATAATCAGAAGGATGTTTTTGTAACGCATAATGAGAATTCTAAAGAAATTATCTTTGCATTGCCGTTTGATGAAATTTATGTGACAGGATGGAATGATTTTGATTTTCATATGTACACTTTAGCACCTGAGAATCAAGATACTTACCAATTGACTGCACGTCCTTGGGGAGGCGTGTGCGCAGTGCCTCAGTTTATTAATTCTTTTGATGAGGATGATGCACGTTTAGAGGATAACTATATTCAAGGTCAGCAATATACCTATTCCGGTGAAATCTTGAAGCGTAGTATTGATGGGAAACCATTGATTTATACGGTAGATGTCCCCTCTATTGATCAGTCGGATGTGGATGATGGGTTCCGTTGGGGTAAATTTGAATATGCCACCGGTATAACCAACCGTTTGAGCAATGACTGGCCGTTGTTACGATATGCGGATGTATTGATGATGAAAGCGGAGTCATTGATGCGTTTGGGCAAATCGGGAGCAGGTGCTTTGGTGACTCAGGTACGTGAACGCGCCTTCAAGAATGAACCTGAAAAAGCGCAAGTTACAGACGCGGAACTGATGGGAGGAAGTGTATATGATTATGGTCGGAGAGATAGTTATAAGACAGAACATGATGGAGGAACGGATATTATATATGGTAGTTTCCTTGATGAGCTTGTATGTGAGTTTTGTCAGGAAGGACGCAGACGTCAGGACATGAGTCGTTTTGGCATCTTCACTACAAAAGCTTGGTTCTCTCATGATAAGAGTGATGAAACCAAAAATCTGTATCCTATTCCAAATAAAGTATTGTTGACCAATAGTAATCTGAAACAGAATCCGGGATATTCTAAATAGTATTTATTGGATGTTTTTTTAAGGATGAAAAGGTTGTTTTTTCTTTTCTACATTAAATTAGAAAGAATTATGAGTAAAAAGATTTCAATAATTTTGTTGCTCCTCTGTCTGGGATTATTTTCCCAGGCACAGAGCTATCAGAAAATATCGCAAGGAGTTAAGACTACTGTACAAGGTATGGATGTTGAAGTGGCATTTTATTCTCCATCCATTGTCCGGGTTTATAAGACACTGGAGGGAAGTTCGTATGACAAGAAGAGCCTTGTAGTAATGAAAGAGCCTGAGGAGACCTTTGTGGAGTTTGCAATGAATAAAGAGTATATTCGTTTAAAGTCGGATGCATTACAGGTGGAGGTCAATTCATCTACAGGTGGAATCAATTTTTATGATGCAACCGGAAGGGTGTTGTTAAAAGACAAGGATTATGGAACACAGTTCACCCCGTTTGATGATGCGGGTACTTTTTCTTACAATGTCCGGCAGGCTTTTTTATTAGATAAGGATGAAGTGATTTATGGATTGGGGCAACAACAGACTGGAAAAGTGAATCAGCGCAATCAAAAACTTTTTCTTCGTAACAAGAATATGAGTATCTGTATTCCTTTTATTCATTCAGTGAAAGGTTACGGACTTTATTGGGACAATTATTCCCCAACTATGTTTACGGATAATCCGCAAGAAATGTCATTCGATTCTGAAGTGGGCGATTGTGCCGACTATTATTTCATTTATGGTAGCAATGCGGACGGCGTGATAGCCGGAGTCCGTGATTTGACCGGGCAGGCTCCTCTTTATCCGCTGTGGACACTTGGATTCTGGCAGTGCCGCGAGCGTTATAAGAGTCCGGATGAACTGTGCGAAGTGGTTGATGAATACCGTGATCGGAAAGTTCCTTTGGATGGAATCATTCAGGATTGGCAGTATTGGGGATGTGATTCTAACTGGAACTCCATGAAGTTCCAGAATCCTCGCTATATTAATAAGATGGGCGACAAAGAATACATGAAATATCTTCCGAATGGTGAGAATCCGGATGCACGTTATGGTACTCCAAGAATAAAAAGCCCTCAAGAAATGATTGACTATATACACAAGCGGAATGCGCATATCATGATTTCTGTATGGGCCTCTTTTGGTCCGTGGACAGAGATGTATCATAAGATGGACAGTCTGAATGCTTTGCTTCATTTTGAGACTTGGCCGCCTAAAGCCGGAGTGAAACCTTACGATCCGTTCAATCCTGTAGCAAGAAGTATTTATTGGAATGAAATGAAAAAGAATATCTTTGATCTAGGTATGGAAGGCTGGGGGTTCGAAACTACCTAACCGGATCAACTGGAGATTCAAGATAATTATTTTGATACAAGACATTATTTGGGTTCTTTCACTAGTCTTCACAATGCTTTTCCTTTGATGTCCAATAAAGGTGTTTATGAGCACCAGCGTGCTACCACTTCCGACAAGCGGGTATTCTTACTTACCCGTTCTTCATTCTTGGGACAGCAGCGTTATGCTTCACATTCATGGAGTGGAGATGTCGTTTCTACTTGGGAAGTGATGCGCAAGCAACTGGCAGCTGGCCTGAATTATTCTTTGTGTGGTATTCCTTACTGGAACACTGACTTGGGAGGATTTTTTGCTTGGAAATATAATAATGATGTTAATAATATTGCTTATCATGAGTTACACGTCCGTTGGTATCAGTGGGGAGCTTTCCAACCTATCATGCGTTCTCATAATTCCAGTCCTGTTGCTGTAGAGATCTATCAGTTCGGCGATAAAGGTGATTGGGCTTATGATGCATTGGAGAAATATACCCATTTGCGTTATCGCTTATTACCTTATTTATATAGTACTACTTGGGAAGTAACAAATAAGGCAGGCAGTATTATTCGTCCTTTGGTGATGGATTTTCCGAAAGACAAGAAAGTACTTGATATGGATACGGAGTATATGTTCGGACGTAGTTTTTTAGTACGTCCGGTAACTGATTCTCTCTATACATGGCAGGATAAAAAACAGAATGGTTATCAGAAAAATATGCGGAAAATAGAGAAAACGGATGTATATTTGCCTGAGGGAAGTAACTGGTTTGATTTCTGGACTGGGGCAAAGTTGGCTGGTGGCCAAACCATACAGCGTGAAGTACCTATTGATATCATGCCTGTTTATATCCGTGCCGGTTCTATAATTCCTTGGGGGCCTGCGGTGCAGTATGCCACAGAAAAAAGTTGGGATGACCTGGAGATTCGTGTTTATCCGGGTGCTAATGCAACTTTTATTCTTTATGAGGATGAGAACGATAATTACAATTATGAAAAGGGAGTTTATTCTACTATCACTTTCCGTTGGGATGATAGTAACCGTACTTTGCACATCAGCGACCGTGAAGGAAGATATCCCGGAATGTTGGAAAAGAGGAAGTTCAAAGTAGTTCTCGTAAATCATAGATCAGGAGAAGGCGATAAACCATTGAAGGGAGGAAAGATGGTGAATTATACCGGTACAGCAATTGAGGTGAAACTTTAGAATGTTCATATTGAATATCCAGCAGAATAAATAAAGAAACGATAAAATACATTATGAATTTACTTAAAACCATTTTATCCACTTCCGTTTTTGCTATAGCTTCTGTAGCTTTGCATGCTCAGCTACCCGCAAAAGTAGAAAGTTTTCCAGTCAGGGATGTGCGGCTCACCGCCAGCCCTTTCAAACACGCAGAGGATATGGATATCCGTTATCTGCTGGGAATAGACCCCGACCGTCTGTTAGCTCCTTATTTGAAGGAGGCTGGTCTTTCCCCTAAAGCTGAAAATTATACCAATTGGGAAAATACAGGGCTGGACGGTCATATTGGCGGACATTATTTATCGGCCCTTTCCTATATGTATGCCGCTACGGGAAATAAGGAGATCAAGGCGCGTCTGGATTATATGATAAGTGAACTGAAACGCTGCCAGGATGCCGCCGGCGACGGGTAGCTGTGTGGAGGCCCAAACGGGCGCAAAATGGGGAAAGAAATCGAGG
>ERZ1023963.289-NODE-289-length-12269-cov-6.982725_pt1 | contig 12269 bp, 20 predicted proteins | sample MGYA00380427_ERZ1023963 | MGnify/ENA primary metagenome ERZ1023963 (study PRJEB33179, sample SAMN07449061) | human gut metagenome | biome: Human-gut; feature: Human associated habitat; material: Faeces | host: Homo sapiens | place: India:Kasaragod | collected... | reverse complement strand
ATATAGAATACATCTGCACATTAGCACCATAATAGAAAGAAAAGACTTAGAATACGCACGCGGAAATACCATGTAAACGTATTTATAACGCATGGCTGCCCGCAAGAATACTCTTTGATAGAAGAAGAAGTTAAGTTCTTTCTTCCGATCGGGGTCTCCGCCAGTCTGCAAGAAATCCACAAATAAATCTGGATATTCTCGCCAAAAAGCAATATACTAACGAGCCGCGGGAATAATCGCTCTCACGCGTTCCTCTGACAGCCCGATCTTCTTACTCTTATTAGAAAGGTTTAATAAATCAGCTAATGCCATTAATATCCCTCCCTCAGATGTTTACGATCTTTTTCCGCTTCCTCTTGCTTCATGTTTTCAAACTCTTCAAAGTCTGCGTCCTCAAGAATGGTATCTTCCGGATAATCGTAAATCTCACTATCTTCTTCTTCGCCACCATCAACATCAATCTTAGCTTCACGCTCTTTATCCTACGCAATTGCTCGAACAGAAGCATCAATCATATTACCAAGATTCATTTCCTCAGTAACTAAAGTATGAGTATAATGCTGTAAGTCTTGAAGAACCTTATCTACTTTATCCATCGGGCCATCTGTATAATAGCGAGGAATAAATCCTTCTCTTTCGCAGATAGTAACTAATTCACCAATAGAGTCAACAAACTCGCCGGAATCAGCTTTATTCTGAGCTGCGGTCAGTTTAGCGCTTTTCATCAAGCTATCATACATCTTGATCATCTTCTACGCGCCATCGACGTCACCACAATCCAATAGCTAATTAGATTTTAGAGAAGTCTTACAAATCATAATGAGAGTATCTTTCATGCCAGCGCCTTGGATGTCATAGGAAGCTATCATATCATTATATAATTGCTCCAGTCGCACCCATTCTTCTGGACGATAACCTCTACCCCATTTAAGCCGTAGCATTACCTTATCTTCTTCTGTAAGTTCACTAGAAAAATCATCATCTTCTTCTGATGGATCATAATATTCTGGAGTACCTACTGCCTATTGCGGCTCAGTTAATACCTTTGGTTTTGGCGGGGTTCTATCAGTAGCAAGCTCATTTTCAATCTCTTCGCCAGACATTCCTTGTGCCTTCATCTGATTAATCTTGCGCATACGTTGCTCTTCCTCAAGAACCTCAGTATCCGCCCAAGAATACTAGCTCCATTGGTTGACCTTCATCTTGGATAAATAACGACCAATAAAAGTTAAACCAGTTACTTTTTTTGGGTCTTTACCGTATTTCTCCAGTAAAACATCCCATTCTTCTTTAATATAAGGCACATCAATTTCTTGTAAAATCCATTTATAGGTCTCTGGATCCCAGTTATCGACATGCATGGTTAAACATTTCTTGCAAATATCCATCTTACCATCAGGTGGATATTTCTCTACATTGTTAGAGGTGTAGAATTCACTATCATTCATAGTCTTTCCACACTTCTTGCAGAAGTGTTGTCCAGCCATGTAAATCAACCTCTTTTCTTATTCCGGCATCTCTTACAAATAGAATACCAGTTATCTTTGCTTGTCTTATTCTTTGAAAAGAAAAGGTTATTTGCTGGCTTAATTTGCCCACACTTAGAGCATTTTTTCATTGGGTAACCGCGCTTAGTATATTCCCAAATAAGGAAATCTTCCTTGGCCTATTCCACAATTACCTTAGGAATTTTATTACGCCATAAACTTGAAATATATTCCACACTATAACTCTATTCAAATTCCTCACTTAAGAGTTTCTGAATTTCAATATTCTACTTACCATCAATCTTCCACTCGACGATTCTATCATAAATAGGATAATCAGCAAGAGCCTTAGTACATAAATCATCAAAGTCTTGCATCAAATACCAAGTATCTCCATCAAACTAATCCCAGCTATCTTCCTTAAGTCGGGAATAATTACATAAAATCGCGGATATAACCTTAGTATCCATTAAAGAAATTCCATCAATCACAATCTCAGAGCCATCTAAATAGCTCTTATCTTCAAGTGGCAATGGAGTTCTTGTAGAACGAGTTAACCGACACGGGATAATTGGTCTTTGATAAGCCTATTTAATAATATATTGATCTTTCCGCATTTCGATTAATGCTTTTTTCATCATAAAAGCAGTCTTACCAGAGGCGTGTTTTGCTGCTGCTTCCCAAGCGTTTATAGTATCTCGCAATTGTTTTAAACAGGGAATCGTATCTAAATCTTTCTAACTAATTGAAATCTTAGGTTGAAAAATTACATTTTTATTTTTATTAACTAAATTATAAATACCATCTTCGCCATTCTCTAGCCGACTAACAAGACCTTCGAAAGAACATTCTCTTTTATTTACCGTAGTCATACGGTTATCTGTTAGTATGTTGCGTTCTTTTCGCTCTTGCTTTTCCATACAGAGAACGAGATAATCGCCGAGAACCTCAAGATATGCTGGGGAAATATCCGGGGTTTCCGCAATTATCTTTTCAACTAGCGCCTTACGCTCTTCTGGAGACTCTAGAGTATAATCTAATTTAATCACACTGTCATCTCCTTTATACTTATATAATAGCAAAAAAAAACTGGTTTGTCAAATCTATTTGATTTAATTAAATTATTTTACTATAATATATTTAGAAATATAAGAAAGGTATATTATATGGATTTTTATAACATCCCTTCAAAGAAATTACCAGAAGGAGCTTAGTTCTATTATGGTATATCTATCATTACAATTGCTATTGCTGAAGATATATGGGAAGAGGACGTTGACTCCATTTGGTATATGGAACAATTAACTAGTCAAGAACCTTACGCTATTCATATCTACAAAGAAAAACGTGAATATATTAATAACTATGAAGAAGATGATGATATACTAGATGAAGAGCTATTTAATAATATAAATTTTGAAGATAATGAACAAGAGGAAGAATGTAACTGGGTTATAAACCAATTTGATAATTGCATAATTCAAATTGACCCAGATCAATCTATTTCATGGTATAAAAAAGAATATTAATAAAACAACTTAATATTTAAGATTGCGGCGAGTCGTCATCAAGCACGGTTATGAACCTCCTTCTTTTATGACTGTAGACATCACCGATGGTAATTTCAATATATATAGTCAAAAGACTCTTTAAAGTCTATAGATTCAAAATCACTCAAAAGTATAAACTAGATTATGTGTAAGATTTTATTTCTTGCATGGGAGCAAACAGATAGTATAATTTATATTGTAAAAATTTGGAAGCGCTGATAATAAAAGTTTACACATTATATTTGAAAATTAGGATAAAACGAATATCTAGTTTTGTCCAACGCAATTTTAAAAAGGAGAACCGCATTATGATAGGTCTTATCGTAGTATTCCTTCTTTACGCATGGATGTGCTTGGCAGAGAAGAAATAACTGATTATCGCAAGATATGATTTAAATATGTCCCAGAAAAGTTGCGCGTGTCGATAACTTTTCTATTGTTGATGCTTGCAGAACGGAATTAACCCCTGAGAATGCCGCAGGTACTCTCGCATGCTGTTATAAAAGTTTTGCCATTGAAGAAAAATATATTGAGATAGGGCGAGTAACATACGCTATTGCAATTAAAAAATCGTAATCTGAAATTAAAAATGGTTTTCGAGATTTTTATGGCGTGAGGAAAGTACTTTACTGTATTAATTTTTTAAATTACCCAAAATACACCCCGGGGTAGTACACCCTTTTTAACAGAGCTCTCTGTCAACCGTACAAGTACCCCCTAATTCAGCTACCATCCAACAAGCTTCATCGCCCCGAGCTTAACGCAAAGAAAGAAAGCTTTTTAATTATTCACTTAACCTAACCTAACTAGTAGTAAGACTAATCTCTCTATGTAGCACTATCTGTAGCAAAACAAAAGCATCAACAATACTGCGGATAGACTATATAGGTCTAAACATCACTATAGTAAAATCTAATCACATCGCAAAAACTATTCTAAAAAATTTGACAAGTAAAAAAGAATATTATACAATATATTTAAAGAGAGATAGAAAATAAACTATATTATTATTTATATTATTAAAAAATAAATACTTATTACAGTAATATAAATAATAAGACTTCTTTACTTAGTAAAGTAAAAAGCTTGTATTATAAGCACAAAACATTCTATTGGCATAAAACTATTATTATAAAATCTAACTCTAATAAAAAGACTTGCAACCCCTCTTTCACAAGGTAGAGTCTACCAATCACCGCGCTATCTTGTAAATACTCTCACAAGCTGCACTAACCACTAACCACTAACCGCAGGCCACTATCCATGGCTTGACAAGCAACAGCCACAACAGTAGCAATGATACAGTAGCTCAAAGACAGATGCTGAGCAATAGCAACACATACTAATAGATATAGTATAGTACAGTATAATGCTTATACTTATAACAGCTATAAGACTATAAGCTACAGGCTATAAGGTTTGATGCACCTATACTTTCATTAGTATAGACATGCAGCCAAGCTGAGAAGGAGCGAGTTATAGCTCTTGATAAGATGATAGTAAGAGAAGAAGAAAGAGTAGAATAACTTTATAAGATATCAATCTTATACATACAGATTAACAGTATATATAAAAAGACTAGACTAGGTACAACAGTAGTAGTAGTAATAACAATAGCTAAGAGTAAGCAAAGATAAGTGCGCAACAAAGAAGAATATTTATATTTGTATTTATTTTATATAAGTCATTCTAATTTACATTGTTATTCTTCTATTGTTTAATACTACTGCGGCCGGCCGCTATGCCGTGCTTAAGACCAAGCCCAACCGCAAGCTAAGAGCTAAGTCTGATACCGATGATGGGCGCGCAGCGCCGAGTTTACATTATATTATACTTCTCAATATTTTTCAATATGAAAGTTGCACAAACTTTTCAATTTATTTATCCCAAAATTTGTGCATTTTGCCTATTGATTTTTGGAGCTCTACTTGCTATAATAAAGGTACAAAAGAGATACGGAGGAACCTAAAATGGAGAAAATGAACAAAGCTGCTGCCCGCAAGATGTGGAACGAAAGTAAAGAGTTTTGGATTACCGCTTGCAATATGCGTCCAGAGTGCGGACTGTTAATTGATCCCGTTCGAATTGCCTCTGATTTTGAAGGCGATTTTGATAAAATGGTAAATGCCTTCACTTTTTATAATTGCTCCAATGAGACTGGTAGATATCCTGCCTATTACAAAGATTAAAAGGGATTGACAAAATCCCTTTCGCATGATATATTGATTAAGAGCTCTTTTGGGCTCTTTTTAAATTAATAAAGTCGGCGGCGCGCTGATGACCACTGCGCGCCGAGTTTTGCGTTTGTGCAAGTTGCACAAATTTGGAAGTGAAATTTTGGTATAGACAAATTGCACAAAAACATCCCGAAATCTTTGTGCAATTTGACAGTTGACTTCTACTATGCTCTGTGCTATACTATAATTGTTCCAAGGGGAACGACATCAAAGACGAAAGAGGTTGAAACCAAATGATTACACTAAAAGACTTGTTGAAGCTTATGCCTTATGCCGCGGTTCTGCCCGATTTGGATGAATATTGCTTTATCCAGATTGAAGATAATGAAACCGGCGCCCATTATCGCGTCAAATCTGACATGCTCCTGTTGGGCGGTGACCCTTGCGGGTTCACTAAGTCCGACTTACTCAAGCTGGAAGTTATCTGTGTGGAATATGTGGATGACCACTGCGTTATATCGGTCAAAGGGCATTAAGCCCTTTGACTCAATCAAAAGAAAGGATTGATATTATGTTAAATCGGCACAGCGCATACAACATCACTACGGGCGAGATCCTCTCATGTGACCGCGGAAATCAGCTCAAACGCGCGGTTGCCCTGACTAAGAGAGTTAATAAGGAAATGTTCGGAGTTGCCGGACAGTGGCGTTTCTGCCACGACTTCGGCAAGAAGTGGAGCGAGAAAGGAGTGCCTACCAGATGAAAAACTATCTGTTCTATGACGAAGAAACTGGCGAGCACTTCTTCGTTCAAGATGAAAGCTAATGAAACTGCGCATAAGTATTTTAAACGTCCTTTCTCTATTGATGAAATGGATGATACAGAGGCTGAAATGTGCGGATACGACACCTACTAAAATAAAAAAACTGCGGGAAGGGCGTTCTAAAGCGCCCTTCTCCAAGATAAAAGGAGTTATAAATCATGAGCATTGAACGATTGCCCCACAAGTATCCAATTGGATGTACGGTCCGTGTTGGATGGCGGATAGGTACAATTCTCTTTCGGATTGGTTTATACTATCTAATTATCTGGGAGAAACAAGGAGAGCTGACTTTCTAAGTTAGCCCTTTTTTTGATTTTTGAAAAAGATTTTGTTATAATAATTATAGAAGAAATGAGAAAGGAGAATTTTCTAATGACTCTAGAAGTGCTGAAAGCACTGGCTGGAATTCTGCATGAATCAAGATTCTTGCAAGAATTGTTCAATGGCCCAGTTCTGTTAGAAAATGCCATGTGAATGGTAATCTAATTCTTTTCGGCAAAATGCCGCGGCTCCCGTCTGGAGTCGAATTTTCGCACAGGCTAGGTCACTAGAAATAAAAAAGCAAAATGGCTGAATCTACTTACTCTAGAAAATTGGACGCAATGGGAAGAATTATGATTCCTGTTCGACTTCGGGATTAGCTCGGGCTTATTACAGGTCGAGAGTATTCATTTGAAGTTCGTCAGATCGACGGCCGCAATTACATTTGTATTGATTGTGGTTTGAATACTGAATTGGAAGAAGCTATGAAACTTGTCCAAAATGCTGGGTTAAAAATTGTTCAAAATGACGATTGACAAATCATGCTTTCTATGGTATACTTAAACCATCAAAAGAAAGAAGGTTTAATGTTATGTACGAATTTGAAGTCTTACTAAAAAATGGTGAACGCACTTTCATTTTGGGCTACAGCTTTGATGATGCTAAGCGCCGCAATCCAGAAATTGCGAAGGAAATCGAAACTGTTTTGTTTCAAGAATACATTGATTAAAGAAATGACCTCCCGAAATCCGGGAGGTTTTTCTAATGGGTCGGCTGGGCGTTGCCGCACGCCAAGGCCAGTTTTTGTATCAATAAGCAATTTACACAATTTTCCATACGCATTTTTGGTGAATTTAACGAAAGAAATTTTCCCAAAACCCCTTGACTTCCTATGCAAGTTGTGGTATACTTGTATCATCAAAAGAGAGGAGAACACATGATGGTTGCAATTATTATTTTGGCCGCTCTGCTGTCTTTCCAATTTGTTTCTGCTATTAGATGGGATTGTATGAAACTAGGGCTTATGTTTGGCGTTGAGATTATTCTTTTCGCTTATATCGCAAAAAATTTCATTTAAGGGGTTGACAAAACCCCTTCCGCATGGTATAATAATATCAGAAGTTAAGAAAAGAGGTAATTAAAATGTTTACAAATGTCATGTTCTATGTTGGTTGGGCAGTCCTTGCTTTAATCCCTCTGATGGTTGCGGTTGTTGCTCCGCAAACTGTAAAGGGAAAAATCATTGCTTGCTTGTGTGTGTTGGCTGTCACTTGCGGGATTATGACTCTGAATTACAAGGACGCTGAAAACGCTAATGACCATTGGAACGATGGCGTTTGTGAATGTGGCGGCACTTATGAGCTCTCCGCGGCTTCTCAGTATCACAGTTTTAAATCTTTCTATTATACTTGTGATGAATGCGGACATACAGAAGAATTTTCACATTTGATGAAATAAGGGCTTGACAAATAAAACAGCTTATGCTATACTAACAGTGTAATCAAGGTTGACTACCTAAACAGTCAGAAAGGAAGTTATATTATGAAAGCTACTGGTATCGTTCGCCACGTTGATGATTTAGGCCGAATTGTTATTCCCAAAGAAATTCGTCGCACTATGGCAATTCAAGAGGGTAACGCACTAGAAATCTATATCACGGATGATGGCATTCTTTTCCGTAAATGCGTTCAGTCCGTAGAAAACAAAACAGTCATTGCCCAGAAATGGCTTGAACAAAATGCTCGAACGATGAAAAATCTCAGCGCTCGATTTAGCATTGGGGATAAAATTACTATTTGCGAAGTTATCGACGATAATTGTCGTCGGACTGGAACGGCAATAGCTGCCGCAGAAGATACTTTTATCCCCGCTGTCGGTATGGTTATCGCCTTTTGTCGAGCCACTGGCAGGACTATTCCACAAGAACTCCTTGAAGATTAAAAAAAATAGCACAAAGGGCTTGACAAAACAAGCCCTTTGTGCTATAATAAAACTATCAAGAGGGAGGTTGATGGTATGCAGGTAAACGAAAACAGACTTAATATTATCCTACGATACTTTGTAGAAACATTCAATGACTGCGTTTGTTGTCCTTTGACTTTTGATTGTGAAAGAGACGATGAGGGAATCAATTGTTACGATTGTGCCGAACAATTAAAAGAATGGTTGAAAGAAGGAAGTAAGAAAATGGATTTGATTAAATGCTTGAACAATGATTTTGCCAACATGAGCGATGAGGACTTAGATGAACTCATCATTAAGGCAAAAGAGGCCAAAAAACGCCGTTCAGAAAGCCACAAACTTGATTTATGGAGAAACGTCATGCGGGCGGTACAAGACTACATTACGGACTTTGGCATGATTGAAGTTTTTACCGAAGATCGCAACCTCATACTGGACGATGATGATTCGCTCAAAATTCCCGGCGAAATTAACCTTTTAGGATAATTAAAAAAGTACGCAATTTTGGGAAGTTTTTATTGTCTATTTTGCCTATTGGCAATTTCAAAACTTTATGGTATAATTGGCGGCGCGTTATTGGTCACAACGCGCCGAGTTTACGCAAGAGTATTATTACACAAATTTTTCGTTGCATTTTTGTTTAAATTGCCAGCTTGACTTTCTCCCGAAATGATGATACAATGAGTACAACAAAAGAAAGGGGAGTTAAAATGGATTTTGAATTTACTATTACAGATGCAATTTATGTTAATAAAACTGATTTTAACGAAATGAAAAAGCTTGTTCGAGATGGGGCCAACTACGAGCAAGCTTTTGAAGAAATAGCAAGTGGATGGGATGATTATGAATGGAGCATGAGAAGCTATGTTAAAGATGATGTTATTAAAGAATTAAAACGGCGGCTAAATATTTCTTATTGACATTTTGGCAATTTTATATTATAATAATTATAGAAAGTGAGGGAGAAAGAAATGAACTTGTTAATTATCTTCATTTTGCTCTCGATTGTAAATGTTATCTTCTCCACAATCAAGAGCATCGCAACTATTAAATCCGGTCCATGGGTTGCAAGCATTGTTTCTGCTCTGTACTATGGTTATTATAATATTGTATTGATTTACACTGTTGCAGATTTTCCACTGTGGCAGAAAGTTATGGTAACCGCGGGCTGTAACCTTGTTGGCGTTTTCATCGTGAAGTATGGAGAAGTTAAAGCAAGAAAAGAGCGGCTATGGAAAGTAGAATTAACTGTTCCTACTAAGTACAAAGATGTTATTGATGAATTGGGTGTTCCTCATTCCTACATTGAGTTAAGCGACAAACACACCCTTTTTAATTTCTATTGTGCTACACAAGTAGAGAGTGCAAAAGTTAAAGCTATTGCTAATCAGTATGAAGCAAAATATTTTGTCGCGGAAAGCAAAAATCTATAAAAAAGGTATTGACAAGATAGAAATCTTGTGATACAATATAATTGTCAAGAGGGGATACACCCTGAAGCTGATACAGAAACCAAAGGTACCAATGGAAAAACAGAAACGAGGCGGAGGAAGGTTAATCCAAAAAATTTTTCGCTATGGCGAAAAACCTCTTGACAAACCCTTAAAACTATGATACAATAAAATCGTTCCAGGGAACGTAAAAAACAAGGAAAGAGGTACTTAGTTATGTTGACTGCTGAGAACAAGAATGAGCTGGATGGTCTGCTGGCGTCCCACGAGATGACTTCTCACCTGCTGAGCCCGATCGTTTCTGATGCCGCTATGATGGCAACCGTTGGCCAGATGGCGCGTGATGGCAAGGACGAGATGGCGCTGTATGTGCTTCACAACATCAAGCCCCATGCGCTGAAGCTGGCAGAGGAGCCGGAGGAAGAGGAGGACGAGCCCAGTCTCGACCTCGGTGACCTGCTCCGTTTCCTGCGGAGTTAAGCAACAAAAACTCGGTGGATTTCTCCACCGAGTTTTTGTACAATTTTCACAAATTCTTCTTGGCGGCCTGTGCACGCTCAACACAGGCCGAGTTTTTGTCAATACACAAGTTGCATAAATTTCTCGGTCAATCTTTGTGCAATCTGACAATTGACAGTTTTCCCGAAAAGTGCTATACTTAATAATGTCAAGAGAGAACGGTTTGAGAAAGACCCTTTGTGATTTAGTTTGCATCCCGGTCTGAAATCCGAAAAAATTTCAAATAAATTTGAAATTCTCTCTTGACAAACTTCGCTAACTATGCTATACTAAGTACAGAAGTTGAGGGAACGATAATCAATAGAAAGGATTTGAATTTGACAATATGGAAAAAATTGACAAGCGCAAGCATTATGTTTTGGTAGTTGATACCGAAACCGCCAATACTATCCAAGACGGCGATAGTCTGGATATGTCCAATGTCCTTGTATATGACTGCGGTTGGGCGGTTGTAGATACCAAAGGCAATATCTACGAAACCGCAAGTTATGTCAATCGTGACATTTTCTGCGAGGAACGTGACCTTATGCGGAAGGATTATTATAATTTGAAAATCCCCCGCTATGTCGAGGAACTACGAGCAGGCAGCCGAAAAATGGCAACCACCTACGAAATTCGCAAGGCTATGCTTGACACTATCGAAAAATGGGGCATTAAAGAGGTCGCCGCACATAATGCCCGCTTTGATTATAACGCTCTGAATGTAACACAGCGTTACACTACTGCAAGTCGCTTTCGCTATTGGTTTCCTTTTGATAGTGTGGAGATTTGGGACACCATGAAAATGGCACAAGATGTTATTTGCCAGATGCCTACCTATAAAAAATTCTGTCAAGAAAATGGCTACGTGCTGAAAAATGGCCAGCCCCGCAAAACAGCAGAAATTCTATGGCGTTTTATTTCCGGAAATAATGACTTTGAAGAAAGTCACACTGGGCTAGAAGATGTACTAATTGAAGCAGAGATTATGTTCTATTGTTTCCGACAGCATAAACCCATGCGGAAAGCCCTTTTTGAAAACAAAAAAGATTTTCCACCCTTGACCAATTTCCAAAAAGAATTTTTTGCCAGTCTGCGAAAAATTCCTGTTTTGGGAGAAAATAACCCTTGACAAGCAAGACAGAATCTGCTATAATTAAGACAACAAAAGAAAGGAGCATTTAAAAATAACTTATTTTGTAGACTTTGGTGGTTACTGCGAAGTAACAGCGGATTCCGCGGAAGAGGCCGAGGAAAAGTTTTGGGAATATATTTTTAACGGCGAACTCCTACCGAAAGCAACTTATGATTGTGAAGGAGTAGAACAAAAGGAAGAGAATTAAGAAAGAAGGTGTAACAATGAGAATGATTTGTTTTGATATGGATGGCACGATTGCTGACCTGTATTCCGTTCCTAACTGGTTAGATAAACTGCGGGCAGAGGACGCAAGCCCCTATGCAGAAGCCGCTCCTATGTGGGACATGAAAGCTCTGCGAGAAATTCTCTTGAAACTGATTGATAAGGGATATGAAATCCGCGTTATCAGTTGGTTGAGCAAAGACAGCACTGAGGAATATAAAACTGCTGTCCGCAAGGCAAAAAGGGCATGGCTGGAAAAGTACAACTTCCCCGCTGAAAAGTGCCATTTTGTAGCCTACGGCACGACTAAAGCCGACTGTATTCGCCGAATTACAGACGTTCCTGCAATTCTTATTGATGACAATAAAAAGGTGCGGGACGGGTGGCACATGGGTGAGACGATCGACCCCACAAGAGTAAACCTGCTTGAAGTCCTTTCCGCTCTTAACTGAGCGGAAAGGTAGAAAGGGAAAATAATGACAAAAACTGTATGGTTTGAATTTCTGAACGCCGATAGCCAAGCGGCCGCTATTGAAGTTATCAAACGCATGGGATGGAGTATTGACGCCGAACATTTGACAGATGACGGCGGACATTTGGTCACATTTCCGGGCAAGGATGAAAATCTATTTGAGTTTTTGGATATGTGCTGGAGCTAAGAGGGACAACACCCCTCTTTTTCGTCAAAATACACACTGCC
>ERZ1023963.273-NODE-273-length-12719-cov-9.603127_pt1 | contig 12719 bp, 19 predicted proteins | sample MGYA00380427_ERZ1023963 | MGnify/ENA primary metagenome ERZ1023963 (study PRJEB33179, sample SAMN07449061) | human gut metagenome | biome: Human-gut; feature: Human associated habitat; material: Faeces | host: Homo sapiens | place: India:Kasaragod | collected... | reverse complement strand
CGGAGTAATGATTACCGGATGGGAGAAACCAAGAGCCAGTTTCAGGTTTTTGCCCTGCATCTGAGCATTATAGCCCACGCCCGGGATTTCCAGTTTCTTTTCAAAGCCCTGTGTGAAACCAACAACCATGTTGTTGATCAGGGTACGGGTCAGTCCGTGCAGGGAACGGTTTTTGATATCATCATTCGGACGGGAAACCAGAACTTCATTGTTTTCCAGTTTAATGTCCATTTCTTCATTCAGTGTACGGGACAGTGTGCCTTTCGGACCCTTAACTGTCACTGTATGGCCGTCAATCTTGACTTCCACACCAGCCGGGACCGCAATAGGTTTCTTGCCAATTCTTGACATTCTATACCTCCAACGGATTACCAGACAAACGCAAGAACTTCACCGCCAAGGCCTTCTCTGCGAGCTGCCTTGTCAGTCATGATGCCCTTGGATGTGGAAATAACTGCAATACCGAGACCGCCGAGAACCTTCGGCAGTTCTTCTTTGCCTGCATAAACTCTCAGGCCCGGTTTGGAAATTCTCTTCAGACCTTTGATGACCTTTTCACGGTTAGCGCCGTATTTCAGGGAAACACGGAGAACCTGATGGCCTTCGACTTCGATCTGTTCTACGTTTTTGATAAAGCCTTCATCTTTTAAAATCGTAAGCACAGCTGCCTTAATTTTAGAAGCAGGCATATCTACCTTATCATGATATGCATCGTTCGCATTACGAATACGGGTAAGCATATCCGCAATTGGATCGGTTGTTACCATTATTTAATCCTCCTCCCGAATTACCAGCTGGCTTTTCTAATACCCGGAATATCGCCATTGTAAGCCAGATCACGGAACTGGTTACGGCAGATACCGAATTTACGCATATAGCCGTGGGGACGGCCTGTCAGTTTGCAGCGGTTGTGCAGACGTGTAGGGGAAGCGTTACGGGGCAGCTTGGAAAGAGCTTCCCAGTCGCCTGCTTCCTTCAGAGCCTGGCGTTTAGCTGCATATTTCTGAACGGCGAGTTCTCTCTTCTTCTCGCGTTCCAACATAGACTTCTTTGCCATATTGTCCTCCGATTATTTCTTGAAAGGCATACCGAACTGGCGCAGGAGCTCGCGGGCTTCTTCATCAGTCTTAGCCGTAGTTACAACAATGATATCCATGCCACGGATTCTGTCGATCTTTTCATAATCAACTTCCGGGAAAATCAGCTGTTCCTTTACGCCGAATGCATAGTTGCCACGGCCGTCGAAGCTCTGGTCGCTGATGCCGCGGAAATCGCGTACACGGGGCAGAGCGATGTTGATCAGACGATCGAGGAATTCGTACATTCTGTCACCACGAAGGGTAACTTTGCAGCCCAGGGGCATTCCTTCACGGATGTGCCATGCAGCCAGGGATTTATGAGCTTTGCAGATCATCGGCTGCTGACCGGTGATAGCTGCAAGATCGGATGCTGCTGCATCAACTGCTTTAGAGTTTTCAGTAGCTTCGCCTACACCGATGTTGATGACAATCTTTTCCAGCTTCGGGATTTCCATGTCATTCTTGTAGCCGAATTTTTCGCGCATGCTGTTCTTAATCTGCGCTTTGTACAAATCGTTTAATCTGGACACTTGTTATCCTCCTTCCCGCTTAAGCCTTGTCAATAATAGCGCCGCTCTTAACGGCTGCCCTTACATAAGAGCCGTCCTTCTGCTGGACTTTCTTTACGCGGGTCGGTTTCTTGGATTCCGGATCCAGGATCATAACCTTGGAGGCATAAATCGGAGCTTCCTTCTCGATGATGCCGCCCTTGGGGTTAGCCTGGCTCGGTTTTGTGTGTTTCTTAACCATGTTGACGCCTTCAACGACTACACGGCCTTCTTTCGGCATAGCAGCTTTGATTTTGCCCTGCTTGCCTTTATCCTTACCGGAAATAACGACAACTGTGTCTCCGGTCTTTACATGCAGTTTCTGACTCATCATTTGCCTCCCTATTAGAGCACTTCCGGAGCCAGGGAAATAATCTTCATGAAATCTCTTTCACGGAGTTCTCTTGCTACCGGTCCAAAAATACGTGTTCCTACCGGGCTCTTGTCGTCTTTAATAATAACAACTGCGTTTTCATCAAAGCGGATATGGGATCCGTCGCTGCGGCTTACGCCGTTTACGCTGCGGACTACAACAGCCTTGACTACCTGGCCCTTCTTAACAACGCCGCCGGGGGTTGCATCTTTGACCGTGCAAACCACAATATCACCGATATTGCCGCTCTTACGGAAGGAACCACCCAGAACTTTAATAACCAGGACGTTCTTAGCACCGGTATTATCCGCAACGTTGAGTCTGCTTTCCTGCTGAATCATCGTGCCTATCCTCCTATAATTATCTTTCTATATCAGTTCTGACGGGCAACGATTTTCTCAACTCTCCAACGCTTGTCGCGAGACAGCGGGCGAGTTTCGACGATGCGTACCGTATCACCGACACGGCATTCGTTGTTTTCGTCATGCGCTTTGAACTTGGTTGTGGTATTAATAGATTTTTTGTACAGCTTGTGGGGAACTTTACGTTCTACAGCAACAACGACGGTTTTGTCCATCTTATCGCTGACAACAATTCCCTGGCGCACCTTGCGCAACTTTCTTTCTTCTGCCACGTTGAGATCCTCCTTTGGATTAACCGTCATGCCTTCTTGGCAGCCTTCAATTCTTCTTCACGCTGAACAGTTTTGATTCTTGCGATGGTTTTCTTTACTTCACGGATACGCATCGGATTTTCAAGCTGTCCTGTAGCGAGCTGAAAACGGAGGTTAAACAGTTCTTCCTTTAAGCCGGCAACCTTTTCATTCAATTCGGCAGTGCTCAGGTTACGAATTTCATTGACCTTCATTTTATTCACCTGCCACTTCTTGTCCTTTAACTACAAACTTTGTCTTAATCGGCAGCTTGTGACCTGCAAGGCGCATAGCTTCCTTGGCTGCTTCCACAGGGATGCCGCCCATTTCGAACATAACACGGCCGGGTCTCACTACAGCTACCCAGTATTCTACAGCACCTTTACCGGAGCCCTGACGGGTGCCGATCGGTTTTGCGGAAACCGGTTTGTCCGGGAAAATCTTGATCCAGACCTTGCCGCCGCGCTTTGTATAACGGGTCATAGCAATACGGGCTGCTTCGATCTGACGGCTGGTGATCCAGGAAGGTTCCAGGGCAACCAGGCCATATTCACCGTAAGTTACGGTGTTTCCACGATGTTCCTTGCCTTTCATACGGCCGCGGAACTGTTTACGATATTTTGTACGCTTTGGAATTAACATCAGGAATCACTCCTTTCAGAGTTTCTCGGCCTGCGTTCTCTACGATCACCGCGGCGGCCGCCTCTTCTGTTGCCTTCGTGACGGTTTCCTCTGTCCTTGCCTGTGCGGGTGTTTTCATTTTCATCCACAAACTGGCCAGGAGCGAGTTCGCCTTTATAAATCCAGACTTTAACGCCGATAGCACCATAGGTGGTGTGAGCAGCGGTTACACCGTAGTCAATGTTGGCACGGAGAGTCTGAAGGGGAATGGAACCTTCACGGTAGCTTTCACTGCGGGCGATTTCAGCGCCGCCGAGACGACCGGAAACGGTTACCTTAATACCTTTAGCGCCTGCGCGCATGGTTCTGCCGACAGCCTGTTTAACAGCACGGCGGAAGCCGATACGTCTTTCCAGCTGGGAAGCAATGTTTTCAGCAACCAGGATGGCGCTCATGTCGGTGGATTTGATTTCAAGGATATCAATATCCACTTCCTTATCAGTAACACCGGCCAGGGCTTTCTTGATATCCTCAATGCCTGTGCCGCCGCGGCCGATAACCATGCCCGGTTTAGCCGTATAAATGGCAAGCTTTACTCTGTTGCCTACACGTTTAATGCCAATCTTGGAAATGCCTGCAACAAACAGGTGCTTCTTTAAAAACTGGCGGATTTTGGCATCTTCCACAAGCAGTGCAGCATAATCTTTTTCTGCAAACCATTTGGAATCCCAGTCATCGATCACGCCTACACGCATTCCATGCGGATTAACTTTCTGACCCAAAACGTTTCCCTCCTTCGATTACTCTTTTTCAGAAACTTTTACCGTCAGTGTGCTGGTACGTTTCATAATCCCGAAAGCCTGTCCACGGGAACGTGGATGTACACGCTTCATGATCGGGCCTGCATCTACATAAATTGTGGAGATGTAGAGATTGTCAATGTTCATATTGTTATTGTTTTCTGCATTTGCCATGGCGCTCCGGAGGGTTTTTTCAACCACGATGGAAGCTGCCTTGTGGGTATTACGCAGAATGGAGATAGCTTCTCCCGCTTTTTTGCCGCGGACAAGGTTAGCTACGATGCGGACCTTGCGGGGAGAAATGCGGACATTTCTTGAAATTGCCTGAACTTCCATTTTATTCCTCCCTGTTATTTACCTGCAGCGGCCTTATCACTCTTGTTGTGGCCCTTGAAAGTACGGGTCGGAGCGAATTCGCCAAGCTTATGGCCAACCATATCTTCAGTGATGTAAACCGGTACATGCTTTCTTCCGTCGTGAATCGCAATGGTGTGACCTACGAAGCTCGGAAGGATGGTAGAAGCACGGGACCAGGTTTTAACAATTTTCTTATCGTTAGCTGCGTTCAGTGCGTCAATCTTCTTTACCAGAGAGAAAGCGACGAACGGGCCTTTTTTTACGGATCTGGACACTTTTACTCCTCCTTATCTTACTTGCGTCTCTTAACAATCAGTTTGGTAGACGCTTTTCTGTTGTCGCGGGTCTTCACGCCGTAAGCAGGCTTGCCCCACGGGGTAACAGGACGCTTACGTCCGACAGTAGCTTTACCTGCGCCGCCGCCATGCGGATGGTCATTCGGGTGCATTACAACGCCGCGGGTAGTCGGCCGAACGCCGAGCGAGCGGTTTCTTCCTGCTTTGCCCAAGGTGATGTTTTCATGGTCATCATTGCCAACCACACCGATGGTAGCGCGGCAGCGGATATGTACCTTGCGCAGTTCGCCGGAAGGCAGACGGAGCAGTGCATAATCTCCTTCTTTAGCCATGAGCTGAGCACTTGCACCGGCAGAACGAACCATCTGGCCGCCTTTGCCGATTTTCAGTTCTACGTTGTGAACGATGGTACCAAGAGGAATATTGGTGAAAGGCAGGCAGTTGCCTACTTTAATATCGGATTCCGGACCGCTGGTAACAACGTCGCCAACCTTGAGTCCCTTAGGAGCCAGGATGTAACGTTTTTCACCGTCTGCATACTGGAGCAGAGCGATGCGGCAGGTACGGTTAGGATCGTATTCGATGGTAGCTACTTTAGCCGGAATGTTATCCTTGTTTCTCTTGAAATCGATGATTCTGTACTGACGTTTATGACCGCCGCCCTGATGGCGAACTGTCATTTTGCCGGAGCCATTGCGACCGCCATGATTATGAACAGGAGCCAGAAGGGATTTTTCCGGTTTGTCTGTTGTGATTTCATCAAAAGTGGAAACGGTCATCTGACGGCGTCCGGGAGTGTACGGTTTAAAAGATTTATAAGCCATTGATTTACTCCTCCTTACGCTTCGAAGAGCTCAATTGTTTCGCCCGGTTTAAGGGTAACAACTGCTTTCTTCCAATCACTGCGACGACCCTGGGTGCGGCCCAGACGTTTCATCTTGCCTTCATAACGCATGGTGTTCACAGCCTGAACTTTGACTTTGAAAATCTGTTCCACAGCCTGGCGGATTTCAACCTTGGTTGCAGCAAGGGGCACGCGGAAGGTGTACTTTCTTTCTTCCATGAGAGCCGTGGTTTTTTCGGTGATAATCGGTTTAATGAGGATGTCACGTGCTTCCATTATGCGAGTACCTCCTCAATCTTCTTGACAGCTTCCTGAGTGAGGAAGAGCTTGTCGTAATTTACAATATCATAGATGTTGATTCCGCTGGGAACATAAGCTTTTACGCCGGGAATGTTTCTTGCGGAAAGAACGGTGTTTTCTGCTGCGTCGCCGCCGTCAACGATGAGGGCTTTGCCTGCTGCGTTGAATGCGGAAAGCATTTTTACAACTTCCTTGGTCTTCGGTGCATCGAAATGGATGGTGTCGATAACTACCAGTTCGTTAGCGCGGAGCTTTTCGGAAAGAGCAGATTTAACAGCCAGCTGGCGAGCCTTTTTCGGCATAGCCTTTGCATGGCTTCTGGGGGTCGGTCCGAATACGGTGCCGCCGCCAACCCACAGTGGGGAGCGGATGGATCCGACTCTGGCACGGCCTGTGCCTTTCTGTTTCCAGGGCTTCTTGCCGCCGCCGCGGACAAGGCCTCTGGTCTTTGTGGCGTGGGTGCCGAGGCGTTCATTAGCCATCTGGCGAACCACTGCCTGGTGAATAACAGCTTCGTTGTAGTCTACGCCAAAGACGCTGTCATTCAGCTCTATTTCACCGGTTTCCTGGCCGGCTACATTATACAGCTTTACTTTCGGCATTGAGATGTTCCTCCCTTAATCAGAACAATTTTCTGTTGTTCCAGACAATATTATTTTACAGGCTTTACAGTTTCCTGTACCATGACGAGGCTTCCCTTAGCGCCGGGGATCCCGCCTTTGACAAGCATAAGATTACGGGCAGTATCAACTCTTACTACCTGAAGATGCTGAACAGTGACTCTTTCGCCGCCCAGCTGTCCCGGCATCTTCTTGCCTTTGAATACCTTTCCGCCGCCGCCGGACATACGAGCACCGAGGGATGCTGTCTGACGATGGTTCTTGGAACCGTGGCTTTCAGGGCCGCGCTGGTGATTCCAACGTTTAATGGTGCCGGCGAAACCTTTGCCGCGGCTGGTGCCGATTACGTCTACAATTTCGCCTTCTGCGAAGATATCAGCAGCCAGAGTTTGGCCTACTGTGTAAGACGGCTTTTCAGCGAGTCTGTATTCACGCAGATATTTAACCGGTTCAATACCAGCCTTTTCAAACTGACCTTTTACAGGTTTTGTCAAATGTTTTTCTTTGACAGCGCCATAACCGAGCTGAACAGCATTGTATCCATCGCTTTCAACGGTTTTAACAGCTGCTACAACGTTTGGCAGAACTTCAATAACACTTACCGGAACCAGGTCGCCGTTTTCAGCGAACACCTGGGACATTCCTAATTTTGTTCCCAAAATAGCCTTAGACATCTTTGCACCTCCTTACAGTTTAATATCAATGCTGACACCGGCTGGCAGTTCCAGTCTCATCAGCGCATCCGCGGTCTTCTTGGACGGATCGAGGATGTCAATAAGTCTCTTGTGGATACGCATTTCAAACTGTTCACGGCTGTCTTTGTTGACATGCGGAGAACGGAGAATGGTATACACGTTCCGTTCTGTGGGGAGCGGAATGGGACCGGAGACACGGGAACCGGTTCTCTTGGCAGTTTCCGCGATCTTCGCTGCGCTCTGATCAACAGCTTTGTGATCATAGCCTTTCAGCCGAATTCTGATTTTTTCCTGTTTCGACATTACATAAACCTCCTACGTTCATTTCCTGAATGAACTGCTCCGTGGAAATTCCCCTGCAGTGCAGGCCACCTTCCACTTCATAGTTTTGACTGACTCGCTTCCCGCTTTCGCCCTCGTACGAAAGCCCGAAAACGTTCAGCCTTTAAATCATACTATTTTCCATAGTCGAATGCAAGTGTTTCATAAAAATTTAATATTTTTATCGATAAGTCTCCTAAATACGATAAATACTGGTGAAGGCACAATTAGGTGCGCCTTATTTTAGCATAAACACGCGTCCTGGTGTGTACCTTTTTGCGTTAGACTTTGATTAAATTTTCAAATTACCATGTTTTAATGACAAAAAGAACAGCAAATCAGCGGCATTCCTCCCCCTCTACTGCTTATTTATTATTATACATATATATGGGCGCTATCCGCTGTCCGCCGGGCATCGTCATTCTGAGCGCAGCGAAGAATCTCGGTGCCTGCCGATAATGTCTCAAAGGCTGGTAAATACCGGTCGGCGGAAAGAAGATAGAAGACAGATGGTAACCCACCAGCCCACTAGCTCACCAGCTCAGCAGCTCACCAGCTCACCAGCTCACCAGCTCACTATCATATGATATAATAAATCTGTATGAAACGGAGGTTTTACAGCATGAAAGTAATTTACGATGACCATTTATTTGATACCATTCCCGGCCTCTGCGTAGGCATCCTGGCCGTCCGGGCCCTAGACAACCGGGGCGTGAACCTGGAAGCGGAAGCCTTCCGGCGCCGCTGCTGCACGGAAGCCAACCTGCTCCTCAAAATGAACCCATCCATGGCAGAAAAAGAGCTGAAGCGCTACCAGGACGCCCTCACCCATCTGGGCATTACCGGCCACAGCACCGCCCTGGACACCCTTTTCCGGGAATACAAAAAAGAACTGGGCCTGGAAGAAGCAGAAGAAGCCAAAGCCGATGACCACTACGAAATCCTGTCCCAGCCCAAAGCAGCCAGCCTGGATGAACTGGCAGGCTCCGACGTCCTTCCCCGCATGAATCCGGTGATGGACATGGTGCGGGGCGGCATGCTCAAATTCCATGTAGATATCCACGCCTTCGACATGGGCGACCGGAAGACCCCTCTCCTGGTGCACCAGCAGGAAGGAGAATGGGTGGTTTCCCTGGGGAATGAGACAGCCCTTCACAACTGGTACTGCGAAAACGGCACTGCCGCACAGGTAGGAGAAGACACAGAAAATATCCTCATCCTCATCACCGGATTCGCACCAAACCGCAATAAAGTGGCCGCAGCCAGGAACGAACTGGCCCGCCGCATGAAATCAGCCTTTGACCGTTCCGTGGAAGTAGGCTGGCTGGAAGCAGGCACCCATGAATTCACCGCTTCCATCTGAAAACAAACCGCTCAAATACGCAGCCCTGGACTTTGAAACCGCCTACTGGGGCCCTGCCAATGCCTGCTCTTTGGGCATCGTGGTGAGCAACGGAAAAGAAATCGTAGACGAATGGTACCACCTCATCCGTCCCATGACCTTGAAATTTGACGCAGGCTGCATGAAAGTGAACGGCATCCATCCCGAAGACGTGGCAGAAGAAGAACCATTCCCCTTCTTCTGGGATGAAATCGCCAAACGGCTGGAAGGCACCATCGTCTTTGCCCACAACGCCCGCTTCGATATGGGAGTCCTGGCTTCGGCCCTGGACTTCTACCACCTGCCGGACATCCACTTCCGCTACGGCGACACAGTGGTACTGTCCCGGAAGCTGTGGAAAGACATGGAAAACCACAAGCTGAACACCGTAGCAGAAAACCTGGGCTTTTCCTTCAACCATCACCAGGCCCTGGACGATGCCAGGGCCTGCGAATACATCGTCAGAAAAGCGCTGGAAGAAACAGGCCTTCCCTCTGTGGAAGCCCTCATGAAAGAAACAGGGCAGAACCTGAAACGGTTCGCCGTGAAACGGGGAGAAAGGAAACTGGATACATAAAGGGGGCGCTCCGCGCCATTGGACACGCCTTCGGCGTGAGGGTTGACGGGCCTCCGGCCCGTAGGTTCTTAAGGTTCTTAAGTTTGACGGGCCTTTGGCCCGAGGGTTGTGGTATCGCCCGCAGGGCGATGAGTATAAAGTCAGCGTTACGGAATTAGTTTTCTATATCATATGACATGCTTACCACCGGGCAAGGTGGTGGCGACAGCCGCCAAAGGGGGAAAGCGCTGAGAGAGCTTGCAGCATTTATGTCTCATCTCTCCATGTACCAACCCCTTCCACCACTATCGTGATCCCCCCATCCGCCACGATGGAAAGCATCTCACTTGGTTCCAGGTGCTACCGCTCCCCTACGAGCCAAGTTCACTTGCCACCTGCAAGTAGGGGGAGACAAGTTGAAGGCACATAGTCGTCCCTCTTCCCTTAGATGGGGACGCAATGGTTCATTCCTCCCCCCTAATTTTCACTTCCATATCCTGAAAAATCCTATATTTCCCAAAAATTCCGATTACTAATCGGAATTTTTTTGATTTTCTGGAAAGTTCCCTGTATACTGGGAGAAAAAGTACTATAAAGGAGGTTCCTATGATTCCACGTCCATTTTACCTGCAGAGGATGATTCAAGCGCAGGGCTGCGATTTCATCAAAATCATCACCGGCATACGGCGCTCCGGAAAATCTACTCTGCTCCGCATGTTTAAAGACCATCTGCTGGCCAGTCATGTACCTGCTGACCACATCATCGAAATCAGCTATGAAAAGATCGACAGTCTTCCTCTGGAGGACAGCGGCGCTCTCCAGCGGTATGTCAAAGAACGGGTCACGGGTCAGGGGCCTTACTATCTCCTCATGGATGAAGTACAGGAGCTGCCTGCCTGGGCAAAAACGGTGAATGAGCTTCGGGCCTCCCTGCCTTTGGACATTTACGTCACCGGCTCCAACTCCCGCCTTTTTTCCGGCGAATATGTGACCTATATCACCGGCCGATATATAGAAATCAAAGTGTATCCCTTAAGCTTTTCCGAATTCATGTCATTTAAAGGCTATCCCCCGCAACAGAGGGACTGGGCGTTCAACGAGTACCTCCGCATCGGTTCCTTTCCTGCTGCCGCCCTTTCCAACAATGAAGAAATCATCGAAAGCATTAACAGCGGCCTCTTTGATTCCATTTTTGCCAGAGACATCATCCTCCGGGGTAAAATACGAAACGAAGGGGTTTTCCTGAAAGTCGCCAAATTCGTCATGGAAAACATAGGAAATCCCCTTTCCGCCAACTCCATCGCCCGAACCCTGAAGTCCCAGGGTTCCTCCGTTTCTCCTGATACCATTGACAGCTACCTCCAGCAAATGGTGAATGCTTTCGTGCTCTATCAATGTGAACGATATGACATCCGCGGAAAACAGAGACTCACCACCAATGGAAAATACTATGTGGCCGACATGGGCCTTCGAAACCGGCTTATCGGATACCGCACCGGCAACCTGGGCCACATCATAGAAAACATTGTTTTTCTTGAACTGAAACGAAGAGGCTGGGAAGTATCCACAGGCCGGATCGACGCATTGGAAATCGATTTCATCATCACCAAAACCCTGCAGAAGAAATATATCCAGGTATCCCTCAGCGCCCTGGATGAAAAGGTACTGTCCAGAGAAATCGCACCGCTCCTGAAAGTGGATGACAACTATCCCAAGTACCTCATTACCATGGACACCATGGATCTCTCACAGCAGGGTATCATACACAGGAACCTTCTGGATTTTCTGCTGTCCGAAGAATCAGAAACGGATTAGCAGGATTTCGGAGCCACTGCGTAGCAGGGTACAGAGGATTCAAAAGGTTCAAAGGGTGGTGGTGGCGGCTTCGCCGCAGATTTTAAAAAAGCCGGCCCGCACCCTCCGTCATTTTGACGAAAGCCGGTCAGCCGCCAATAGGAAAGCCTCTTATTGTGCAGGCTAGAGGCCAACTTCGGCTGACTTGGAGACTCTATGCAGAGTCTCCACAGAGTGGAGAAATCTCCTTCCTCTGATGGTACGGGCGGCATTACGGCAGGAGATCTCTCGGCTCAGAGTATCATGAGAGCGTTTTCCATCTGCCCCATACCGGCACGCAGCCCCGCTCGAGATGACCATGGGGCGGTTCCTTACTGTCATGGAACCTAAATAAAGGCATAAAAAAAGAAGCCCTCTTTTGAGAGCTTCTTTTTTGTTTATGAAACTAGATTCTCTTTTCTTTTCAGAAATTAGAATTTGTAGTTCAGGGAAACGGTCCAAGCATCGTCCGGATCTTCGCCCTGATCAGCGTCAGCTGCGAATGCATATTCAGCATGGAGCTGTACGTTCTTAGCCAGGGTTACATCGCCCATAGCGTTCCAGAATTTCAGCTTCTTAGCATTTGCTACTGCATCAAGGATGTTGGTCTGCCAGCCGGTGCCGCCGAAGTATACGCCATTGCCTACGTTGTTATATGCAACGGAGAGATCCCAGGTGCCCGGTTTCTTCCAGTTAGCTGCGCCATAGCCAAGGCCTGCATTCCAAGCGGTATCTTCCAGAGCGTCCGGAGCAGTGGTGTTCTTCCAGTATTCACCGAACACGTTGAACTGCTGAACAGGAATATTCAGGTTAACGCCCAGAAGTTCCGGTTTGAAGTTAAGGCCCTTAGTGTTAACAACGTTGTCCTGGAAGGAGATGTAGTCTACGCCCAGTTTAGCAAAGTCGAAGTCATAGGCGCCGCGTGCGAAGTAGAAATCAGCTTTGTTGTCATCTTTGTTCCAGCCATAGAAATCAGCGTAGGTTGTTCCATCCTTTACATAGGAATCATTGAACTGGCCATAGCCGGTGGTCAGGGACAGTTTGCCATTGTTGTAAGCAGCCTGTGCTCCATCATAACCATCATGAGTATTTGCGAGCCAGCCTGCCTGGTTACCAAAGGAAATGGGCTGACGGCCAAGGCGTACGGAGAAGTCTTTGCCAAAGTTATGGTTTACATACAACTGATCCATGGAGGTGTCGCTGGATGCAGAATCTTTGAAGTTCATTTCATTCAGGAAACGGCCCTGTACGTAGGTGGAATCATTAACCTGGCCACGTACGTTAATACGAATACGGCCATTCCAGCTATCTGCCTTATCAAGAGTCTTATCCTGATAACGCATACGAGCATCGCCGGACCAGTAGAGGTTGCCGACTTTCTTTTCCAGGTTGGAAACGCGAACGCCCAGGTTTGCCAGTTCGTCAGCGTATTCGCCAGCCAGT
>ERZ1023963.259-NODE-259-length-13148-cov-7.856106_pt1 | contig 13148 bp, 8 predicted proteins | sample MGYA00380427_ERZ1023963 | MGnify/ENA primary metagenome ERZ1023963 (study PRJEB33179, sample SAMN07449061) | human gut metagenome | biome: Human-gut; feature: Human associated habitat; material: Faeces | host: Homo sapiens | place: India:Kasaragod | collected... | reverse complement strand
GCCAGCGGCGTGGCAGAACCGGTGACTCACCGTGCCATCGATTCCGGCCGTATTTATATTCATATGGAAGGACCGGAGGTATTCAAGGCAGCTGTTCGTCATATGGGCGCCACTACCCTGAAGACGCTGGAGAAAGCGGGGGTGGAAAAGGACGATATTGATATGTTCATTGCCCACCAGGCAAACAACCGCATTATCCAGGCCATTGCCAAGCGGCTCCAGGTGCCGGCAGACCATATGTGGGTAAACGTGGACCGTTTCGGCAACACTTCTGCCGCTTCTGTAGGCATTGCTCTGGATGAAGCCGTGCGGGCAGGTAAGGTGAAACACGGGGATATCGTGGTTCTTACCGGCTTCGGTGCCGGACTCACCTGGGGCTGCGATGTGATGCGGTGGATGTAAAGGCTAAGGCATTCCGTTTCCCCGAGACTGAGAAAACAGGAAAAGGCCTTTTCCTTAAATTTACTTTAAAGAGCTCATACTATTACCATATATTACTATTACGCCATGAGGTGATACGATGAAAACAGCATTTCTTTTTCCGGGACAGGGTTCCCAGAAGGTAGGCATGGTTCACGATCTTTACGAAAATTTTGATTCCGTAAAGCATCTGGTAGAAGAAGCAGATGATACGCTGGGATTCTCCATTTCCAAAATGATGTTTGAAGGTCCGGACTCCGAACTGATGAAGACAGAATTTACCCAGCCTGCTATTTTGACTGCCAGCGTAGCAGTATGGCAGGTGCTGAAGGAAAAAGGCGTGGAACCGGCTGTTGCTGCAGGCCACAGCCTTGGTGAATATTCCGCTCTGGTAGCGGCCGGCGCCATTTCCTTTGCAGACGCTGTAAAGACGGTACATCTCCGCGGCCGTTTCATGCAGGAAGCAGTGCCTCTGGGAGAAGGGGGAATGGCTGCTATCATCGGACTGACTCCTGATAAGATTGTGGAAGTGTGCCAGTCTGTTTCCACCGATGATGCGCCTGTGCAGGCAGTGAATTTCAACTGCCCTGGACAGGTGGTGATTGCCGGTGCCACAAAAGGAGTTGAAAAAGCCTGCGAAGCTCTGAAGGCAGCAGGCGCCCGCCGTGCGATTATGCTTCATGTGAGTGCTCCCTTCCATTCCACCCTCATGGAACCGGCAGCTGCCAGACTGAAGGAAGTTCTTGATACCATTGAAATCCATGATACGAAGATTCCGGTGGTGGCCAATGTAAATGCCAAAGAAGAAACAAAGGCCGATGAAATCCGGCAGAACCTGGTGGACCAGGCTGCACATCCGGTACACTGGGAAGAATCCATTCGTCATATGATTGCCGGCGGCGTGGACTATACTGTCGAAGCCGGCCCGGGCACTGTTCTTTCCGGATTTATGAGAAAGATTGACCGCAAGATTCCTTCCGTCCATGCAGAAGATACAGCAACAGTTGAAGAAGTGGTCAAAGCTCTGAAGGGAGAATAATCCATGGAAAACATTGAAAAAACAGCACTGGTCACCGGTGCGTCCAGAGGTATTGGCCGGGCTATCGCCCTGGCTCTGGCATCCAAAGGTTTTGCAGTAGCCCTGAATTATGCGGGAAGCCATGATGCAGCCGAAGCGGTAAAGAAAGAAATCGAAGACGCCGGCGGTAAAGCGTTCACTGTGCAGGGAGATGTGTCCAAGAGTGAAGAGGTGGACCGCATTTTCAAAACCGTAAAAGATGAGTTCGGCGGCTTGGATGTACTGGTAAACAATGCAGGAATTAACAGGGATGCCCTTCTTATCCGCATGAAGGAATCCAACTGGGATGACGTGATTGCCACGGATCTGAAGAGTGATTTTCTCACCACCAAGGCAGCTGCTGCCATGATGATGAGGAAGAGAAAAGGCTCCATCATTAATATTTCTTCTGTCGTAGGCATTATGGGCAATATCGGTCAGGCCAACTACGCGGCAGCCAAGGCAGGGGTGATTGGTCTTACCAAAGCCTGCGCTAAAGAAATGGCTGCCCGGAATATCCGCGTCAATGCGGTGGCTCCCGGCTTTATTGAAACAGCTATGACCGATGGCATTCCTGAAAAAATCAGGGAAGGCATGATTGCATCCATCCCCATGGGACGGATGGGCCAGCCCGAGGACATTGCCAGGGCTGTGTGCTTCCTGGCTTCCGATGATGCGTCCTATATCACCGGCCAGGTACTGGTGGTAGACGGCGGTCTTGTAATGTAATCTGACTTGGGGAATTGCCACCGGTTGGAAGAAATCCTGCTAAATAAGCAGTTTATTGCGGAAAACAGGTGACAAGCTCCTGTGGTTGTAATATAATCAGAAAGGTACATTTCTCAATGAAAGGTGGTGAAATTATAATGAGCACTTTTGACAGAGTAAAGAAAATCGTTGTTGACCAGCTGGGTGTAAACGAAGCTGATGTAACCATCGATTCTACTTTCATTGACGACCTGGGCGCTGATTCCCTCGATATCGTTGAACTGATCATGGCATTTGAAGAAGAATTCGACATTGAAATTCCGGATGATGCTGCTGAAAAGATTAAGACTGTAAAGAACGCTGTAGACTACATCGACAGCCAGATTCAGTAATCAGAAAGTTATAGTCATAATGGGGCCGGGGAAGCTGTTTCCCCGGCAAACCAGTATGATGGGGGAAAATGCCTCAAAAAAGCGGATTACCGGTCCGTTGTTATCCGTTTTTTTGAGGTCTTATCCTTTCACGAAGATATTCGGAATTTTTTATTGCGAGGTGCTCCTTAATGGAAAAAAGAAGAGTCGTTATAACAGGTATGGGCGTAGTTTCTCCCGTAGGTATCGGTACAGAAGAATTCTGGAATGCGCTGATGGCCGGCAAATCCGGCATTGGCCCGATTACGGAATTTGATCCGGAAGGATTCCCTGTGCGCATTGCCGGTGAAGTCAAGGACTTTGATGCTGTGAAATATGTGGGAGACAGAAAAGCAGTCCGCCATATGGATCGGAATGTGCAGTTTGCAGTGGCAGCTGCCAAAATGGCAGTGGAAGATGCCAAACTGGACATGAGCGTTGAAAACCCTGACCGCGTAGGTACCATTATTGGTACCGGCATCGGCGGTATCAATACCATGGAAGAGACGGTACATCGCATTGATACCAGAGGACCGGCCAAGGTAAATCCCTTTGCTGTTCCCATGATGATTGCCAATATGGCTGCCGGCCAGGTTTCCATCAACTTCGGTCTTATGGGACCGGTACTGGCTGATGTGACTGCCTGCGCTTCCGGAAATAATGCCATCGGCCGTGCTACCAGAACGATCCAGTACGGCGATGCGGATGTCATGTTTGCCGGCGGTACTGAAGCTGCTGTAGCCAAGACCCCTATGGCAGGATTTGCTGCCATGAAAGCTCTTTCCTCCAGAGAATGCCCGCCGGAAGAAGCGTCCTGCCCCTTTGATGTAAGAAGAGACGGCTTTGTCCTTGGTGAAGGCAGCGGCGTGCTCATTCTGGAAGAACTGGAACACGCAAAGAAGAGAGGCGCCCATATTTATGCAGAAGTCATCGGTTACGGCTCCAATGGCGATGCTTATCATATTACCGCTCCCCGTCCCGGCGGAGAACTGGCAGCCCGCTGCATGAAGAAAGCCATTGATGATGCAGGTATTTCTGCCGATGATATTGATTACATCAATGCTCATGGCACATCTACCGGCCTGAACGATAAAAACGAGACCAAGGCCATTAAAGACGTTCTTGGCAAACATACCTACGACGTAGTGATTAACTCCACCAAATCCATGACTGGCCATCTGCTGGGGGCTGCCGGTGCCATTGAAGCAATCGTCTGCGTTCTGTCCATCGAACATAATAAAGTTCACCAGACACTGAACCTGAAGACCCCGGATCCGGAATGCGACCTGGACTATGTACCGGAAGGACCGAGAGACGTCAAGGTGGACGTGACCATGTCCAATGCTTTCGGCTTCGGCGGACACAACGCAGTGGTTGTTATGAGGCGCTATGAAGAATGAGCCATGCAGAAACAAGGCGTAAAGAACGTCTTGAAGAAGTAAGGAAATTTGCAGAAGACAACAACATTCCCGTGCAGAACATCCAGCTTCTGAATACAGCTCTCACCCACACCTCCTATGCCAATGAGCATAAGGGAGAAGTGATTCATGACAATGAAAGACTGGAATTTCTGGGAGATGCGGTGCTGGACCTGGTGGTAGGGGAATATCTCTTCCTTCGTTTCCCTACCTGGCCGGAAGGAAATCTGACCCGTGCCAAAGCCAGCGCCGTGTGCAAACCGGCCTGCGCTGAATGCGCCGCCAAATTTCATATCGGCGACTACATGCGTCTGGGCAGGGGAGAGGAAATGTCCGGCGGCCGTACCAGGGTTTCCATCCTGGGCGATGCCTTCGAAGCAGTCATCGGTGCCATTTACCTGGACAACAACTACGAAGTGGCAGCCCGCTTCATCCTGGGCCATCTGAAGAAATACCTGGACCTTATCGATGAAGGCAACTATGACCACGATTACAAAACGGACCTGCAGGAACTGGTGCAGAAGCACAAAGAGGCAGATATCCGCTATGAAGTAGTCCGTGACGAAGGCCCGGATCATGACAAGACCATCTGGATGAAGATTACCATTAACGGTAAAGACTTCGGCACCGGTATGGGAAAAAATAAAAAAGAAGCAGCCCAGAAAGCGGCCAGAGAAGCAATCAGCCGCCTGCAGAAAGGCGCACAGATATAAGAAATGCAAAAGCACCGTAACCCTTATGGAACGGTGCTTTTCTGATGGCAGGGGAAAAGATTCCTGCCCGGCATGACATAGATGGAGTTCATAGCGATCGGAAACTATTTCCAGGCCTGTCCGGATTCCCCTTTGAGCCTTTACTCTGCAGGTCTGTGAAAAGGGGCGAAATTTCTTGCCTGTCATGTTATAATTGAAGATAGAAATATATCGATTATGAAACTGTTCACTTTGAATGGTTTCATTTTTCTTTACCCTATAAGGAAAGCGCTGATTCCATGACAGTGAATAAATCGGTGCTTTTCCGGAATAGATGAAAGAGGAAGTTTATGGATAGAAGCAGGATTCAGAGACAGTACATGGAACCGATGATTCCTTTTAAGCTGAAGGCACCATTCCAGCCCACCGGAGACCAGCCGAAAGCAGTGAAGTCGCTGGTACAGGGGCTGAATGAGGGACAGTGGGCCCAGGTCCTTCTGGGGGCCACCGGTACGGGCAAAACGTTTACCATGGCCAAGGTCATTGAAGAGGTACAGCGGCCTACCCTGATTATTTCACCTAACAAAACCCTGGCGGCACAGACAGCCAGTGAGTTCAAGGATTTCTTTCCGGACAACGCGGTGTACTATTTCGTCAGCTACTACGATTACTACCAGCCCGAATCCTATGTACCCCAGACGGATACCTATATAGAAAAGGATTCCTCCCGGAATGAAGAAATCGACCGGCTGCGTCATTCTGCCACCATGGCCCTCTTTGAACGGAAGGATGTCATCATCGTAGCCTCTGTGTCCTGCATCTATGGTTTGGGGGATCCGGAAGACTACAGTACCATGGGCCTGTCCCTCCGTCCGGGAGAGGAAATCGATAGGGACAAGATTATTGAAAAACTGGTGAATATGCAATACATGCGGAATGATATGAATTTCACCAGAGACACTTTCCGGGTGCGGGGAGATACGATTGATGTATTTCCGGCTTCGGAAAATAATGTGGCTGTTCGGATTGAAATGTTTGGGGACGAAGTGGATTCTCTCACGGAATTCGATGTGCTTACCGGAGAAACAGTGGCGGAGCGGAACCATATCGGTATTTTCCCGGCGTCCCACTATGTCACCAGTTCTGACAAGCTGAAAAAAGCCATCGGTTCCATTGAACAGGAACTGGACGGCAGGCTGAAGGAACTTCGGGACCAGGGAAAACTGCTGGAAGCCCAGCGGTTGGAACAGCGGACCAACTACGACCTGGAAATGATGCAGGAAGTCGGGTACTGCTCCGGCATCGAAAACTATTCCCGCCACATGTCAAGCAGGAAGCCCGGAGAGCCGCCCTACACTCTTCTTGACTATTTCCCCGATGATTTTCTGATTATGATTGATGAATCCCATGTGACAGTGCCCCAGCTCCGGGCCATGTACAACGGCGACCAGTCCAGAAAGCGCACGCTGGTAGATTACGGTTTCCGCCTGCCCAGCGCCCTGGATAACAGGCCGCTGACCTTTGATGAATTTACGGAGCGGATTAACCAGATTATTTACGTATCTGCTACGCCGGGACCCTATGAAATGGGGGTACAGACAAATCTGGCAGAGCAGATTATCCGTCCTACCGGTCTTTTGGACCCCAGTATCGAAGTGCGTCCCATTGAAGGACAGATGGATGATCTTCTGGGAGAAATCCACAAACGGGAGGATGCCCATGAAAGGGTGCTTATTACAACCCTTACCAAGAAAATGGCAGAAGATCTTACCGATTTCCTCACGGAAGCAGGGGTGAAGGTACGGTATCTCCACTCCGATGTGGCCACCATTGAAAGGGCAGAAATTATTCGCGACCTTCGGGCCGGCGTCTTCGATGTACTGGTGGGCATCAATCTTCTTCGCGAAGGTCTTGATATGCCGGAAGTATCACTGGTAGCCATTCTGGATGCAGATAAGGAAGGATTCCTCCGCTCTGAAACATCCATGATTCAGGTCATTGGCCGGGCCGCCAGAAATGAACACGGTCATGTCATCATGTACGCCGACAGGGTAACAAAATCCATGAAATATGCCATTGATGAAACCAACCGCCGCCGCAGGATTCAGGAAGCCTACAACAAGGAACACCACATTACGCCCCATACAGTGCAGAAACGGGTGAAAGACCTTATTGACCTTACGAAGATTGAGGAAAAAACGGGAGACTATGGCAAGAAACCGGCAGGAAAAGATGAGATGTCCGACGAAGAGCTGTATATGCAGATGCAGCAGACGGAAAAGGATATGAAACGGGCTGCCAAATCCCTGGAATTTGAAGAAGCTGCCATGTGGCGGGACCAGCTGGCCAAGCTGCGCCAGATGTGGACTGACCGTTACGGTTCCCGGGCCGACGCCGCCCTGAAAAGGGTGAGCGCCGGAAAAAAGAGAATCAACAGGCCTATGAAAAAGAGAATATAAGAGAAGCCTTTTCATCATTCAGGGCTTATGCTTTCAGGGCAGCAGTCATTCATAGAGATCTCCATGTATAAGAATCCCCAAACACTGCTGCCTTACAGGACTTTTCAAAACAGGATTACCTGTATCTATAGATTTATCTTCAACTCATGGCATGCTCTCTGTCATGATATACAGAAAGGAATAGAATGGAAAAAGGAATTGTCATTCACGGGGCCAGGCAGAATAACCTGAAGAACATCGACCTCACCCTGCCTCGGAATAAACTTATTGTGTTCACCGGACTTTCCGGCTCAGGAAAGTCATCTCTTGCCTTTGATACGATTTATGCAGAAGGGCAGAGAAAGTATGTGGAGTCCCTGTCTGCCTATGCCCGGCAGTTTCTGGGACAGATGAACAAGCCCGATGTGGATAAGATATCCGGCCTTTCGCCGGCCATTTCCATTGACCAGAAATCCACCAGCCATAATCCCCGGTCCACTGTAGGCACAGTGACGGAAATCCATGATTATCTCCGCATGCTCTTTGCCCATGCCAGCCGGGCCTTCTGCCCCCACTGCGGCCGGCCTATTCAGAGGCAGACCATAGACCAGATCGTAGATGCCTTGACTGCCTTGGGAGACAGGACGAAGCTCATGATTCTGGGCCCTGTGGCTGTACAGAAGAAGGGAACCCACAAGAAGCTTCTGGAAGAACTCCGGAAGGAAGGGTATGTGCGCGTCCGGGTGGACGGGCAGGTGCTTTCTCTTTCCGATGAAATCGAACTGGAGAAGAATAAGAAGCATACCATTGAAGTGGTGGTGGACCGCATTATCATTAAAGATGGCATTGTGCGCCGCCTCACGGACTCTGTAGAAGAAGCGCTGAAGCTGGGAGACGGCCTCATGGTAGGAGCCGTGCCGGGAGGAAAGGATTATCTCTTCAGCACCCATTTTGCCTGCCCGGACTGCGGCATTTCTCTGCCTAAACCGGAACCACGCATCTTTTCTTTCAACAATCCCTTCGGTGCATGTCCTGCCTGTATGGGGCTGGGTTCTTCCCTGGAAGCAGATTTCAAACGAATCCTGCCGGACCATAAGCAGACATTCCGCCTGGGGGCTATTCGCCCCTTCCCCTACAACAGGGAAAGCTGGCTTTACAGGCAGCTGGACGCTTTTTTGAAATCCTATGATCTCACCATGGATGCCTGCTTTGATGACCTTCCTCCCAAAGGACAGGAAGAATTCAAGTACGGTGGAAGGGAGATGCTCACTTTTTCCTACACCAACCAGGATGGAGAAACAAAGACGTACCAGCGGCAGTTTGAAGGTCTTGTACCCATGACGAAGAGAAGGTATGAAGAAGCCTGGACAGAAAAGATGAAGGAATCCCTGTCTAACTACCTCATCGAGAAGCCCTGCCCTGTGTGTCATGGCGCCCGTCTCCGTCCGGAAAGCCTGGCCTTCCGGGTGGGCGGTAAGAATATTGCGGAAATATCCGATATGCCCGTTTCTGAGCTCCTTCCCTTTCTGGAGAAGCTGGAACTGACAGATAAGGAAAAAATCATTGCAGACCAGATTCTTCGGGAAGTAAAAAGCCGTCTCACTTTCCTTTCCAATGTGGGCCTGGAATACCTGACCCTGTCCAGGGGAGCGTCTACCCTTTCCGGCGGTGAAGCCCAGCGTATCCGTCTGGCCACCCAGATCGGTTCCGGTCTGGTGGGGGTGCTTTATATTCTGGATGAACCATCCATCGGCCTCCACCAGCGGGACAACGACAAACTGCTTGCCACACTGAAAGGAATGCGGTATCTGGCAAATAAGCTCATTGTGCTGGCACATGATAAAGATACCATCCGCTCTGCTGACTGGGTCGTGGATATCGGGCCCGGTGCCGGTGAAAACGGCGGATATGTGGTGGCGGAAGGGACACCGGAGGATATTAAGAAATCAAAGAAATCCATTACCGGCGCCTACCTTCGTGGCGAAAAATATATTCCTCTGCCGGAACACAGAAGAAAAGGGAATGGCCTGTTCCTTACCATCAAGGGCGCGTCAGAGCATAACCTGAAGCACATTAATGTTTCCTTCCCTCTGGGAGCTTTCACTGTGGTTACCGGTGAGTCTGGCTCCGGCAAGAGTACCCTGGTGAATGAAATCCTTTATCAGGGCCTGTCCAATATCAAGAACCACACCTCCTATGCCGAAGGACAGTACGATACCATGGAAGGGGCGGAATATGTGGATAAGATTATCGACATTGACCAGCAGCCCATCGGCCGCACGCCAAGATCTAATCCTGCCACCTATACCGGTGTTTTCAATGATATCCGGGAGCTTTTCAGCCAGACTTCGGAAGCCAAAATGAGGGGATATAAGCCGGGACGATTCAGCTTCAACATCAAAGGCGGCCGCTGCGAGGCCTGCCACGGCGATGGCATTATTAAAATTGAAATGCAGTTTCTTTCTGATGTATACGTGCCCTGCGAAGTATGCCATGGCGCCCGGTACAACAGGGAGACCCTGGAAGTCCGATATAAGGGAAAGAATATTTCCGATGTACTGAACATGACTGTGGACGAAGCGGTACCATTTTTTGAAAATCATCCCCGCATTTTGAGAAAACTGGAAACACTGCAGGAAGTGGGGCTGGGCTACATCCATCTGGGACAGCCTGCCACCACCATGTCCGGCGGCGAGGCCCAGCGTGTGAAACTGGCTACGGAACTGATGAGGAGAGGCACAGGAGATACCCTCTATATCCTGGATGAACCTACCACAGGTCTCCATACCGAAGATATCAGGAAACTGCTCATTGTGCTGCAGAAGCTGGTAGATCAGGGAAATACGGTGGTGGTCATCGAACATAACCTGGATGTGGTGAAAGTAGCGGACTACATCATCGATCTGGGCCCTGAAGGCGGCGATAAGGGCGGTGAAGTGGTGGCCTGCGGCACACCGGAGGACATCTGCCGGGTGAAACGGTCCTACACCGGTCAATACCTGCTTCCAGTGATGGAAAGAACCAGGGAAGTGATGAAAGACCATGAAAATGATTGACGTAAATGATAAAATCCGGGCCAAGGTAGAAGCCCTGCCGGATTCACCCGGCGTTTACCGCTGGAAAGATAAAGATGGCCGGGTGATTTATGTAGGGAAGGCAAAGAACCTGAAAAACAGGGTGCGCTCCTATGTAAGAGAGGATAAGAACCGCTCTCCGAAAGTGGCGGCCATGATCCGTCATGCAGAAGATCTGGACATTACCATGACTGCCACGGAAATGGAAGCCCTGATTCTGGAATGCAACCTCATCAAGGAAATCCATCCAAAATACAATATTTCCCTCAGGGATGATAAGTCCTATCCCTATGTGAAAATCACAACCAACGAAGAATGGCCCCGCATTTTTGTGACAAGAAATATCCGCCATGATGACGGCGCCCGCTATTTCGGCCCCTTTACCGATGTGGGAAGCCTTCGCACTACCCTGAGCCTCCTGAGGCGCTATTATCCCATCCGAAACTGCCGCTCCATGAAAGTTTCCCGGCCCTGCCTCCAATACCATCTTCATCTCTGCTGCGCTCCCTGCTTCCATCTCTGTTCCAGGGAAGACTACGACTCCTACGTACGTACAGTGTGCGACCTTTTCGAAGGAAAAAGTACGGAACTGGTGAAGGAACTGAAACAGAAGATGATGGCTGCCTCCGACGCCATGGACTATGAGCTGGCCGCTAAATACAGAGACCAGATCAGGGCGGTGGAGTCGGTGCAGCAGCGGCAGAACATAGTGGCCAGCGAAGGAGACTTCGACGTCGTAGGCTATGCCCGGGACGGCAGTCATGCAGGACTGGAAGTTTTTTATATCCGCTACGGCCGTATGGTGGGAAAGGAAAACTTCAGCATACCGGAAAGTGAAAACGAAACGGACGAAGAAATCATCACTGCCTTTATTCGTGATTTCTATGGTGGCAATCCCACATCCATCCCCAGGGAAATCATCCTGCCCCTTCTGCCGGCGGAACAGGAACTCATTGCTTCCTGGATGACAAAACTGAAAGGCAGTGAAGTGACCCTTATTCTTCCTCAGCGGGGCTTTAAACGGCGATTAAAGGACATGGCCATGGCTAACGCTGCCAAGTATCTTTCCGACAAAAAGCTGCAGTGGGAATACCAGGACGCCCGGGAACAGGGGGCGGTGAAAAAACTGAAGGATCTGCTCCACCTGCCAAGGCTGCCGGAACGGATGGAATGCTTCGATATTTCCCATAACCAGGGCGCTGAAACCACAGGCTCCATGGTAGTCTTCGAACATGGCCGTCCGGCGAAGAGGGAGTACAGGAAATTCAAACTCCAGACCACCCAGGGCCATGCCGATGATTTCAAATCCATGGCAGAAGTCATGAGCCGCCGCTATGGAAACGAAAAAGACTGGCCCGCACCGGACCTTATCGTTCTGGATGGCGGCCTGGGACAGCTTCATGCCGCTCTGCCCGCCATTAGAAACGCCGGCTGTGATGCCCCTGTCATCGGTCTGGCCAAGAGAATCGAGGAAATCTACGTGGAAGGTTCCGAAGACCCCATCATTCTGGATCATCACGAACCGGCCCTCCAGCTCCTCCAGTTCATTCGCGACGAAGCCCACCGTTTCGTCATTACCTACCACAGAAAATGGACAAATAAGAGAATTACCGAATCCATTCTGGACCACATCGAAGGCATCGGCCCCACCAGAAGAAACGCTCTATGGCATGCCTTCCGCTCTCTTGACGAAATGCGGAAAGCCACCATAGAAGAACTGTCCCAGGTGCCCGGCATGAACAAAAGGGCGGCAGAAGCGGTATACCGATTCTTCCATATGAGAAAAGACGAAAAGCAGATGGTTCTTTCAGGGCAAAAAGTGGAAGAAGAATAGAAAGCGGGAAGGTGGGGATTTTCATCCTTCCACTTACGCTTTGATGCTTACCTTTTCTATCTCAACCCTTGACAAAGCCTGATTCTCCACGTATAATGATGAAGTTGATAATTTTATCCACCAGCTTAAGGCGCTGTATAAAACGTACAGCAGGAGCTATCAAGCGGCAGGCCGATAGGTAAGGAGGTGCTAAGAATGCCGGTTCCGAAGACAAAAAGTTCCAGATCCCGTCGTGATAAGAGACGTGCTAACTGGAAGCTGACTGTTCCGGGTCTTGTGGAATGCCCGCAGTGCCATGCACTGAAAAAACCTCATCATGTATGCCCTGTATGCGGTTACTACAAAGGCAAACAGATCATCAGCAAGACTGTTGAAGAATAATAGAAAAACGTTTTCCTCCAGAGGGAAACGTTTTTTTAGTGTCTGGAAAAGGGGAGAAGAAATGGAGGGAAAGGGGGCCGGAAGTGTTGGCAGTAAGGACGTTATTTTTTCCTTTTCGAATCTGTCCTCAGCGCTTCGCCTGTCTCCTTCCTGCGGAAGGAGACAAAGCCAGCTGGTATGATGCTTCAGCAGCTCTTAGAATCCAAAGGGCCTGTCAAGTGTGAGTTTTTTGTGTCCCTTTGGTTCCGAAGATACCACCTTTCCCTGCAGGTGGTGGGACAATCATGGAGGAAGGCAGCCTTCCTTTTATCTATTTTTCACATGGTATCTATACTGAAAATATGCTATAACAGGGCCAATCCACGATTTTCCACGTATTTATCGAATATTTTTTCAAAACGGCAAACAGACGGCAAAAATTTCAGCTTCCGAAAATTGCCTCTATGTATCCGTCGGCCTTCTTCCGGATGTCCTGGGTGTAATGGATGTAAGTGTTGTAGACTGTAGCCGGGGTGTCTCCCAGCACGGCGGCCACCAGGTTGATGTCCTGCGTTTCTGACAGTAGGAGGGTGGCGAAGGTGTGCCGGAGGGAATGCATGTGCATGCCTGGTTTGAATTTTGAAATCGCCCGATTTAGGGAGTGCTTTTTCCGCTCGAGCTCCGGGAGAATTCTCCCGTCGATAGAGCGGGGACTGCTCTGATTCCACTTCTGCAGT
>ERZ1023963.255-NODE-255-length-13288-cov-10.260334_pt1 | contig 13288 bp, 16 predicted proteins | sample MGYA00380427_ERZ1023963 | MGnify/ENA primary metagenome ERZ1023963 (study PRJEB33179, sample SAMN07449061) | human gut metagenome | biome: Human-gut; feature: Human associated habitat; material: Faeces | host: Homo sapiens | place: India:Kasaragod | collected... | reverse complement strand
ACTATAAAGTGTCATATAATCATTTTTATCAAGTTCTTTCATTTTGAGATTAAAAACAACATCCTCATAATAAATATCATGAAATTTTGTTATACTAATAACAGGATATTTATTCTTAAAGTTCTAAATAAAATCAATTTGTTTGGAAGATAATTATTAGAAGACTTATTAATTAAACCATTTATTATGTCATGAACAAGTTCTAGCACATCTTTATTATGCATAATAAAAATCTCATTTTATATAAATTATCCAATATCATCTGGTGAAAATTCAACTAATAATATGGTGAATTATCTAAAAAGTATTAACATAATTAGCAAATTATATTGACTTTTTTTAAATTTAAGTATAATATATAGACCTATCGAAGATTATTCGATGGAAAGGGTTTTGGTAAAATGAAAAAAGTTTTTAGAACTTTAACTATTTTTGTTGTTGCTTTTAGTTTCTTTACCGGAAAAGTTACTGCTCAAACTAATCCAGGTGAAGTTAAATTTACAAAGACTGCAAAAGTAGTGACTGGTGATGGAGAAGATGGAAGAAGTGCTTTAATTAACTTAAATGTTGATGGTAATTCATTCAATATCTATTCATCAGAAAAAGAGGTAGTTTTAGTACTTGATGCTTCTGGAAGCATGAGTGAGTCTAATAAACTATCTAATTTAAAATCATCTGCAAATAAATTAGCTAAAGAACTACTTAAACCTTCTAATAAACAGAAGATTAAAGTAGGAGTTGTTTATTATGCAGATGGAATATCAAAGAAATGTGATTTAAGCACAGATCTAAATCAAGTAAAAGATTGTATCAATTCAGTAGAAGCTGGTGGTGGAACTAATATTCAACTTGGTATAAAAACTGCTAACGGGATGTTCAGTGGAAATACTAAGGATAAGAGTTTAATTATACTTTCAGATGGGGAACCAACTTTTTATACTGATGAAAACGGAAATAGACATGGTGCAGGTAATAGTGATAATCACGAAAATGGTGTAAGAGGTGAAGAAGGTTACTGGGAGGATTATGTTTATTATTATAACTATTATGATAAACACGATAATACTCTTCTATACAGATGTAATATATATTCTTGTACAGAAAACGTTGGTAAAAAACCTAGTACAGCAGCCTTAGAAGAAATTGCTAATTTTGATGGAAAAGTTTATACTATTGGATTTATGGTTGATAGTGAGGCTAAAAGTTTCTTAACTAATTTAGCTGGAAATAAAGGTAAATACTATTCTGCTAATAATGCATCAGATTTAAATAGTATATTTGCTTTAATAAGTGAGCAGATTGATAAAATAGCTACAAATGTTCAAGTAGTAGATGTTGTTCCTAAAACATTCAATGTTAATGAACAATATTTAATTGATAATTATGGAGCTAAAACTGAAATTAATGAAAATACAAATAAATATGGAAATAATTTAATCGTTAGTAAAAATGAGAATGAAGAAACTGTTATAACATGGTTAATAGGTGATTTGAATGCAAATGATAATAGTTCTTTAACATTTAGAATTGATGCTAAAGAAGATTATTATGGAAGTATGTTTACTAATGATGGAGCTACATTAACAGGTAAAGCAGTAGATGGTAACCCATTCTATTCTGAATCTAATCCTTTAAATATTAAATTAGATGATCCAACTGTAGTAATTCCTGCAGTTACTAAAGATGATAATTATACAGTAAATCGTAATCAAACTTTAACAACAGATAAAACTACTGGTGTTAGAAAGAATGATTATAAGAGTGAAAAGAAAGATGAAGCTAAAAGTTTAACTGATAAAGTTATTCTAGTTAATAATGTTAAAAATGGTACCTTAACTTTAAATAGTGATGGTTCATTCACATATATTCCTAAAAAGAACTTTATTGGAACTGATAGTTTTACTTACTATATATTAACAACTGTTATTAATAATAATAATGAAAAAATAGTAGTTAAATCTAAAGCAGCTACTGTAACTATCGAAGTTAAAGGAGTAAATACTACATATGTAGTACAATATTTAGAAAAAGAAACTAATAAAGAATTATCAAATAGTAAAACTGGTAGTGGTTTAGTAGGAGATGAAATAACTGAATCATATATTAATATTCCTAACTATAAGTTAAATGGAGAAGAAACTATTAAATTAGTTTTAGATGAAAAAAATAATATAATAACATTTTATTATGAAAAAATTAAAACTTCAGTTAATGTTAAATATTTAGTTGAAGGAACTGATATTGAACTAGAAACTGAAACAATAATTAATGGATTTGTAGGAGAAGAATATACTACTAGTCCAAAGAATATTGAAAATTGGGAACTAGTTAGTGAACCAACTAATAAAAATGGTATATTAAAAGAAGAAAACGAGAGTGTTATATATTACTACAAAAAAGTTATTGGTAAACTTATTATTAAATACGTAGATGAAGAAGGTAATAATTTAATAGATAGTGATATTTTAGAAGGACAAACTGGAACAGAATATATTACTAAAGCAAAAGATATTACTGACTATGTTTTAATTAAAGTTGAAGGTAAAGAAAATGGTAAATATACTAAAGAAGATACTATTATAACTTATGTTTATAAGTTTGAAGGTGGTAAAGGTCAAGGAGAACCAGATCCAGAAATACCTAATACTGGTATAAATGAAGGATATGGTATTGAAATTCTATCTCTTTTATCTTTAATAAGTTTAATAGTATTAAAGAAAAAAAGTTATTAAAAAGTTAAGTAAAAGATTGCTAATAATTTATAGTTAGCAATCTTTTTTTATACTTATTTCTTCATTATATATTTTATAATACTTTTTAGTAATTTCACTCCAAGAAACACCTAAATTTTTTTTAGCATTTCTTGAAACTTTTTTTAATTCACTCTCATTCTTAAAAATACTAATTATTTTATTCTTATATAAATTAACATCTAATTCACTCAGATAGCCATCAACCCCATCAGTAATTGTTGACCCAACCATACTCTCTCTTATAAATAAACCCGGTGTCATATTAACTGCAGCTTCTATTCTAACTAAACTTGAAGTATCAAACAAAGATGGAAATAATAACAAGTCACTTCTCCTATAAATATATGAAAGAAGTTTTCTATCTGTTATCTTACCAGTCAAAATAACATCGTCTTCTAGATTATACTCTTTTACTCTATCAATAAGTTTTTCATAGTCAGGCCCTTCACCAACAAAAATCATTTTAAAAGAAAAATTATCATCCTTAAGTAATTTAAGTGTATCCATTATAAAAAATATATTTTTAATATCAATTATTCTACCAACAAAAATCATAACTTTATCTTCTTCTTTAAGATTAAACATTTCATTAATCATGTTCTTTTTTAAACCCCTAAAAATTGCAGGTTTCAAATCAGTCCCATTATAAACAATTCTAATTCTCCCTTTATATCCATAATTTCTTGTTTCAAGAACCAAAGGATCATTAACAACAGTACATAAATCACACTTATTTAAAGATTTAATAAGAACACCTGCTACTTTTTTAGCTATTACTCCATTTTTAACAAATCTTTTAAATTCAAAATCAAACCTAGTATGCAATGTAGATATACAAGGAATATTTAATTTCTTAGCAAGATTAATCCCAATACGCCCTAATATAAAAGGAGAATGTATATGTATTATATCAAACTCTTCATTAATAAGTTCACTTTTATTACAAAAAACATCAACTATTTTATAAGAAGTAAAAGGTACTTTTAAACTTTTTAACCTAATAACTTTATAAGGAAACCCTTTATCATCACATCCATCAATATATGGACACACTACAACAACATCAGCATATTTTGTTAAACATCTAGCCAAATTATCAACAACCATTGTAACTCCATCTATATTAGGATAATAATTATCTATAAAAAGACCTACTTTCATTCTTTTCTTTTTCATACAACATACCTCAATATAAATATACTATATTTTTAAAAAAAATACTATTAAAAATAATTAGATATTGTAAACTATAATTTACAAGAACATTATTTTTTATTATTATTTAATCTTTTAAGTTCTAAAACACTAATATTTAAATTATTATTTACCCCACTTCCTATTTTAACGTCTTTTTTATTATTTCCATGATAATCACTTCCAACAGTCATAAATAAATTATATTCTAAGCATACTTGCTTATAAAACTTCATTTCTTCATTAGTATGACTTGAATGATACACTTCAATTCCTCCTAGCCCACACTTAATTAATTCTTTTAACAAAATCAAAAACTCTTTTTTATCAAGTTCTAAACTTTTTGGATGTGCAAGTACACTTACCCCATGAGCTAAATTAATAACATTTATCGCTTCTTTATAATTTATCCCTTTTCTATATTTTCTTGTATTTTCATAAGCTGTAATTAAATATTTATTAAACGCATCTTTAACATCACTAGCATATCCATACTTTACACACATCTTAGCAATATCAACCCTGTTAATAGTATTTCCTTCATTATACACACTTTCTATTAATTTAACTAATTCTATATTACTAAATTCTAAATTATATTCTCTTTTAACTTCTTCATAAATTGTCAAAAATGAATTAATCTTATTTTCCTTAATCCACGATAATTTATCATTTAAATATTTATTATCTATATCTATTCCATATCCCAAAATATGCATTCTACCATGATTAACCTTAACAGATAATTCAACTCCATCAATAAATTTCAAACTCTCATCATTATGTAAAACATTCTTATATTTTCTAATTCCTTCAATCGTATCATGATCAGTTATAGAAAGTACACCTACATTTGATTTTTTTGCTAATTCCAATACTTCAAGTGGACTATTTGTTCCATCACTATAATTAGTATGAGTATGTAAGTCAGCTACTTTTATTAAATCATAATACTTCTTTAACACTTCCTCTTTTTTACTTTCATCATAATTAAAACTACTTAATAACTTTGCAATTTCTTCGCTATCATTAGATTTATACATATAATCACTTCCCTTAGTTACATTATATAACAAAATTAATAATTAAAAAATTACCAATTAGTTATATTTTTAATAACTACAAGTTATAAAATCCATTAAAAATATGTATTATACTTATTACCAAAAAAGGAGTATATTATTACCAAAGAAAGGAAGAAAATCATGAATAAAGAAATGTTAAATTTACTAAAAAGGAAAAAAGAACTCATTAATCAAATTATAACTATAAGAGAAAAAACTAATTATTACGAACTAAATAACCTTTTATTAATTTCAAAAAAATATTTAAAAGATAACAATGACACATTAATTCTCAGTGAGTATATAAATAAAATTAATAAAAAACTTAAGACACTAGAAAGTGAAAAAAATCTAACTATAGAAGAAATAAAAAAAATATGTTCACATCAAATAGTAATTGATGAAAGAAAAGAAAATAATTATATTTACCCAAACTACATCTACTGTCCAATATGTACTTCTTTTTTAGAAGACATACCACCCTCATCAAGACATATAATAACTGGCAAAGTAAAAAATGATTTTAACATTGACTACGAAATATTAAATGACAAAGATAAACTTGAAGACTTTTTAACAAAACTAGAGTATACAGAAAATATACAAATACTAAGGAGATATTAAAAATGAAGAAATATGAAATTAACACTTTACTTAAACTAAAAAAAGAATGCCCTGAAATTTCAACAGATTTACTAGATTTACAAAGAGTTATTATTACAAATATAGAAAATCCAGAACTCAAAAATAACATTAAAAATATTAAAGAATTACTAATAAACGAAAGAAAAAATTTAATAAATAAATATGACGAATTAGAAAAATTACAAAAAAAATGTAAACACGAAATAAGATTAACATCTATAGATAAAGAACACACTTGCATTTTATGTGGTAAAAAAATATCAGGTGAAAACACTTTTTCCTGGAGTGAAAGTATAAACAGAAACAATAACTACATATCTTTTCGATATAAAAAAGAAGATAATCCAAATGGAGACTTTGACATATATAACGAAAATGGTTACACGATAGAAGAATTAACAACCATAACCTCGAACATATTAGAAAGCTATAATGATATTGATGAGATAAACCTAATACAAGAATTCAAACAAAGAAACATAAAAAATATGAAAGTAATAAATAAAAAAGACAAAATTGAAAACTACATTCTAGTAATTGATGGCACTAATAAAATATATATAGATGAAAATAACTACATTTTTAGACTACATAAAAATCAAACATTCAAAATTGTAGACTACTTTTCACAAATACCAAGTATAAAAATAAAATACATAGTTAATAAAGAATTTAAATCCAGTGAAGAATATAAAAAAATAGAAAATAACCCAAACATAAAAATTATATTATATAATGAAATATCAACCATTTACAGTGAACTAAATAACGACCAAGATATTCCATATAAACTAATTTTTAATTATAGTAAACTATATACTGTAACATATTCTTCAAACAAAATTAATTTAATTCCTTATAATTTAGACCTAACAATTTTCCATTCAAAAATAATAACAGATGAAATTAAAGAAGAAAATAATCTACTAAAACTAAAAAAAGACTTATATTATAGTTGTATTAAATAACACTTTTTAGTATAATAAGGTCATAACTGGAGGTTATTTATGAATATTGATTATGAACTATATAGAATATTTTATATTGTAGCTAAAAATGGAAACATAACAAGAGCTAGTAAAGAACTTTTAATAAGTGAGCCTGCTGTCAGTAAATCAATTAAAAACTTAGAAGGGTATTTAGGTGCTCCACTATTTACTAGAACAAAAAAAGGAGTAAACTTAACAACTGAAGGAATTACATTGTACGAATATATTAGTAAAGGAATAGAATACTTTAAAAGTGGTGAAGCAAAATTTAATGAATTAATTAACTTAGAAAGTGGCACTATTAGAATTGGAATAAACACTACACTAACAAAAGAGTTTTTAATGCCTTACTTAGAAACTTTTCATAAACTTTATCCTAATATAAATATAGAAATAAGAACAAATCTAACTAGTGAATTAAAGTCTATGCTTAATGAAGGTCTAATTGATATGCACATCTTAAATCTAACTAATGAAGAAACAAAAAATGATTTTAACATAATAAAATGTAAAACAATAACTGATTGCTTTGTAAGTAATAAACCTATTAAAGAAAAAATATCAATTAAAGAATTAAATAACTACCCTTTAATACTTCAAGACAAAAATTCTAACACAAGAAAATTCCTAGATGATTTTGCAAATAAATACGAAATAACTTTAAAACCAAAAATTGAAATAGGAAGTTATTACTTAGTAAGTGAGTTTTCACGTATTGGTCTTGGAATTGGTTATGTTACAAAAAATTATATAAAAAATAATTTAGATAAAAAAGAACTATTTATTGTACCAATTAAAGAAAAAATTCCTTCTAGAGAAATAGGCATATTGCTTAATAAGAATACTACACCTAACTTTAGTACAAAAGAATTAATAAAAATAATTACACAAAATACTACTAATTAACTAAATTTCAGGGCTATCAACAAATCCTGGATCCTTAAATCTAAAATAAACTAAACAAATTGCACCAACAACAAAAAATACACTACCAAAAAGTCTTATTCTAATAAGATTTTTTTCTTTAGAACTTGCTTCATTATAAATTTCATAATTTTTTTTCAAATAATAAAGATAAATTATAAGTGCTATAACTATAGTTATCTTAAAAATAGTAGAACCCTTTTCATGATAAAAACTATCACCTGTTTCAATAAATTTTTCTTCATAATTAGTACCTATTATTCCCATTACTGAAATAATTATAAAAACAACATAAATAATTTTTTCAATATCTAAGTTTACATCTATACTATTCCTCATAATAAATTATAAGTTTTACACCACAATAAAAGACCTCTAATTAGAAGTCTTATCAAAACTAACAGTCTTAGACCATTCTAAGAATTTAGGTTTGTACTTATCTTTATTCTTTTCTGAACAAATAAATTGTATTAACCAAAAAGCATCTTCTGACTTATTAACAGTAGCTAAATAATAAATATTCTTTCCATTCATTTCTTTAACATATTCAAAATAAACAACACCATCTTTATTAATTACTTCACTATCTAATTTATTATTACTAACTACTAACCTAGCATAATCTTCTAAAGAATTTTCACTAGTAATATTTACTTTTTCTAAATCAGTAAAACTTTCTTTTAAAGCAGTAAATTCCATATCTATTCCCTTTAAATAAACAGTTTGACTAACTATATCAGTTTCTACTAAACCATCTTCTAAAGTAACATTTATACCATTAACACTATATTCTTTCTCTCCAACATTAAATTCACATCCTGCTAAAAAGAAACAAAAAACAACTGCAAATATACCTAAAATAATTCTATTTTTCATATCATAACTCCTCATACTATAAAAGTGTACCATAAAAAATATAAAAAATCTATAAAACAAAGTTTCTAATTTACAAAAAAATACAAGTTTAATAAATCTATTATATAAATAATTTAATATTCTAAGTTTAAAGATAAAATAAAATTTAAATCTATAAAAAAGAAAAACTGTAACTAATCGTTACAGCCACTTTTACATACATTGCTTTTAACTTCATTAAATGCTTTTTCAAATAATAATTTTAGGTCTTCACTACCTTCATTTTTCCAGTAATCTTCAGGTTTTTCATAACCTTTTGTATCAAGTGATGTTTCATCATTAAATAGCAATATTTTACCTTCTTTTACAACAATTAAAGCAGGTACAAATACTCTTTTATTTACCTCTTAATAATTTGGTATGTATTCATTTAATATTTTTACTATTTTTTGATATTTTTCAGAATTATTTTTTCTATCTTCTAGAATATTAAAATAATAAACTTTATCTATACCAACTTTTTTAGCTACTTCTTCTACATAAGGAACATAAGCTTGACACCAAGGACATTCAGGAAAGCCTAAATATACTACACCAGTTCCCTTTTCAAGTATGTTTATTATTTGATCTATATTTCTATAAACAAACGGATTATCATCACTCACCTTACTATATTCATTTTTAAATTTTTGAGCATCAGTTTCTTTATTATCATCTTTCTTAATAAAGAAAAAATATAATAGAATTAAACCAATAACTACAAGTATAGCTCCTAATAAAAACTTTTTTAAATTTTTCATGTTTTTCCTCCTTCTATTTAAATGATAACATATTTATTTTTATTTGTAACTAAACTTAAGGTTGAGTTTATTTTTTATTACAAGTATTACTTAAATTAAGAGGAATTTGATATTTAGTAATATTACCTTCACTATCAGTAGCATTAATAACTATATATAAACTATTATTATCATACTTATCACACTTATTAGAAAAATCTTTTAAGTCAAAATCAATATTCTCCAAATAATCTTCTAACTTAATACTTCCATCATAATTATATTTACAAGTATCAAGTACTTTAAACTTATCATCCTTTTTCTCATACAAACCACATTCTATTTTTACATATTTAGTAGTATCATCTCCTCCACAATAAGTAACATTTCCTAAATGTAAATGACTATCACTCTTATTATAAGCAAGTGATCCATAAATATTAAAGTCTTCACAACTTGAACTAATTATCTTAAAGTTTATTTGATTATCCCGAAAATTAAGTGAAGCAATTACTATTAATAAAATAACTAATATAATTGAAGTCAGTATTATTAACTTCTTTTTATTCTTATTAACTTTCCCATCTAAAATACTATCTAAACTAATATTATAATCTTCACATATTAACTTTAAAACACTAATATCAGGTATATTTTTTCCATTTTCCCATTTACTTACCGCTTGATAAGTAACACCATATTTATTAGCAAACTCATTTTGTGTAAGATTACTCTTTATTCTTAACTCTTTAATCAAGTTACCAATTCTAACTGGATCCATTAAATCACCTCTTATAAATCAAACACCTTATAAACTAAAACACTATTAATAATTAATAAAACTACACCTATTACCAAATGCACTTCATTCATAGGAAATTTACTAACTTCATATAAAACACTAACTATACTAGAAAGAACAAATCCTATAATAGCATAATATGTTTCCTTCTTATAATGTTTTAAACACCAATCAATTATTTTAGAAACAAACACAATACCAAGTACAACACCTAGCATAAATACACACATTAAAATAATATTAGTACTTAAATTTTTAAATGCTGTAATCTCATTTACCATATTTAAAACTGGTTCATAATAACCAATAAGCATAAGAGTAAAAGAACCACTTATACCAGGAACAACCATTGTAACTGCAGCTAACATACCTACAAAAAATAAAATAACATATCCATACATATTTATATTATCAAAAGTAACTAAATTACTGCTTTTATGAAATATTAACATACTAAGAACTATTAACATTCCAACTAACATAAGAGAAGTATCTTTTATAGTAATTTTATATCCCTTAACATTCTTACAAAGTGAAGGAATACCACCAATAATCATACCCAAGAATATCAAAATAGTTATAATAGGTGCCTTATCTAAACCAAACTTAATAATTCTAGCAAAAACACTAACAGAAAAAACTACTCCAAGCCCTATTGGTAACAAATACATAAAATACTTTTTAAAATCATTAACACTTTTATAAAAATTACTAGCTGCTTCAATTAACTCTTCATAAATTCCCATTAAAACAGCAAGTGTACCACCACTTACTCCAGGAATAACAAAAGATATTCCTAAAACTATACCTTTAATAAATAAAACTATTTTATCTTTCATATACTCTCCTTTTTAAAATAATTAATAAACATAAATAAAACAATTAAACCAACTAAATATCCAGCACATACATCAGACAAATAATGTACTCCCAAGTACAACCTAGATACTCCTATTAATAATATTATAATAACTAAAAATATAGTAAATAATACTTTTTTTAATCCTTTAATATCACTATTATTAAGTAAATAAATTAAAATTCCATAAAAAACAATACTACATGCAGTATGTCCACTTGGAAATGATGGATCCCATGGAACATTTATTAAACTTGTAAGTGGCCTTTCTCTTTTAATAATAAACTTAATAATCAAATTAATCAAATAAACTGTAGATAAAGAACAACTAAGTTTAATAATATTTTTTTTATTTTTATAAACAACAAACAAAATTATTAAACTAGTTATATAAAAGTATACACTTCCCATATTAGTAATAATTTTAAAAAAAATAGTTAAACCATTATTCACTAAATTATCTAATATATAATCATGTATAAACATATCAAATGTTAATAACTCATAACTAAAGTATCTTTTTATTTGAATAAATGTTAATAACATTAAAATAATTGTTAATAAATAATACTTATTCACTTTTAAAAATTTTTTCATATTAACCACATAAAAATTATACAACAAAAAAACTATATTGTAAACTAAAACAACATAGTTATAAGCATTAATACAATACCAAATAAAATTCCCATATTAACCATTTTCTTATCCTTACTATCTTTAATTAAAGGTAAAAATTCAAAACAAGCAATATACATAATCATACCAAAAGTAAATGATAAAAGTGTTCCAATAATAAATGCATTCAAAGTAAACTTATATAAAACTAAAGCACCAAATAAATAAGATATTCCAATACCTATCATACATAATAAAGTTTTACTTTTACCATATAATTCATTAAACGTACTTGATAAAGTAAACCCAAGGGGTAAATTATGAAGTGCAATTCCAAGAGTTAAAATAACAGCAGTATCATAACTAGTTAAAACAGTACTATAAAGTGTCATTCCTTCTATAAAATTATGAATAACTAAAAACACACAAGTAATAAAAGATATATGTTTATAAGCACTCTTTTCTTCATGATGATGATGTCCACCTAAAACATCTAGTACGATTACTACTGCAAATCCAATAATTATAAAGAAGCAAGTAAATAGTATACTCTTAAATGTATCAAATCCTTCTTTGTAAAATTCATAAGCATCAGGTATTAAATGAAATAACCCCAAAAGAATTAAAACAATAAATCCAAGAGCCACACTGAAAGTCATAACTTTCTTATTATTCTTTGTAGAAAAAACAATTAAAGAACCAATTAATAAAGAAAACACTTCAAATATACTTAATACTAAAACTACAAATAAATCCATAATTCCTCCTATATATCCATATATTTTTTATATTTAGGTAAATCACCTTGTTTAATACCACTAATACTTGGTTTAACTTGAAACACTCCAGGATACTGATTTCCTTCTATTACAATAAATTCACCTTTATCATTTAAAACAACATCCCAACCAACATATCTAATACTTGGTACAACCTTACTTAAAGTGCTTATAAAGTTTTCTAACTCATTATAATGTGGTACTTTAAACCCTACAATATCACATCCACTACTTGGATGTTTATAATAAATATTTCCTTTCTCATCTATCGCAGGTACATAAACAGTTCCTAAATCATTAACAAAAGTGTACATTCCACCACTACTAAAATTATCAACATTTCCATTATTACCTATTCTTAAAATAGTATTCAAAATATGAGTAACCCCTTTATCATCAACAAAAGAAAGCACTCTAAGAGTATTAACACTTCCCTTATATAACTTACTAAAACTTTCGTGTTGATAAATAAACTCTTCAATAATAAACTCTTCTTTTTTCATAATAGAATTATATAACTTTAAAACATTATATTCATTCCTAAACATATTTCTATCTATATTAATAATCTCTAATCCTTTACCACCACAATTATTAACTTGTTTACAAACTATTTTTTCTTTATCAAAAATATAATCCTTAAATTCTTTAAAAGTAGCATCCCTTAAATCAATAAAACTTCTACCTAAATAATTTTTAAATAACTTATTAAATTCTCCCTTATCATCAAGTAAATGCCAGTCTTCTTTTTTATTATACTTTTTAACTATATCATTATTATATTTACCAGTTAAATAAGTACTTCTTTCTTTACTATTTAAAAGATAAAACTCAAACTCAAAATAATCCATATACCCACTTCCATATAAAAGTGCACATTTAGCCATATCAAAAAGTACATAAAAAGTACTTTTATTTATTTTACCACCAACTATTTTTGCATGATTAAAATATTCTTTAAATTTCATATTTTTTAATTTTTTAAATACATAACTTATTTTCATAATTATCACCTATTAAAATTATA
>ERZ1023963.254-NODE-254-length-13327-cov-12.895796_pt1 | contig 13327 bp, 16 predicted proteins | sample MGYA00380427_ERZ1023963 | MGnify/ENA primary metagenome ERZ1023963 (study PRJEB33179, sample SAMN07449061) | human gut metagenome | biome: Human-gut; feature: Human associated habitat; material: Faeces | host: Homo sapiens | place: India:Kasaragod | collected... | reverse complement strand
ACTCGGGGGTGGGCGGTGGGGTGTGGCAATGTGGTACACCTGAAAGGTTTTCCATCATTTCCAGGCCCCGGAGCAAGGGGGAAAAGGGGAGGTGACTTTCTCTTTAAGCCGCCGTAGGCGGCGCTCTTTGGCTCCCCTTTTCCCCCTTCCCGCCCGCAGGCGTTCCCCGCCGCAGCGGATTTTCTTTTTTGCTTCTTTTTTCTTTTCTGGATTGGAGGTGTTTTCGTGGCTATGGATCAGCAGACTGCTTTGGAGCGGCAGCAGGCGCTTTATCGGGAGAAGAATGCCCATCTTCGGCAATATTTAGAGCCGGTGGAGCCGTATGAGTTCTATCGGGAGATCTTCCCGGAGGGATCGTTTGAGCGCAAAGGGCATTTTGAGGATTCCAAGGGAAACGGTATCGCTCTGGTAGTCCCTCCGAAGTCAAAAGTGGTGCAGGAGAACGGCGTTGCACTGGAGATTAAGGGCGATGGTAAAGCCAACCGTCATGTGATCACGGACGAGCTGAGGGAACTGGAGGACATCAAAGGTACGGACTTTACAATCATGTCTCCTATCTCATATTTTGGCCGGCAGCGCCGGGGACAGAATGCCAGGTTTCTCTATGCGATGGTCTTTGACCTTGATGGTGTAGGGATGCCGCAGCTCCGGGACACGCTGCATCAGATGAACAAGGACATTATTCCCAAGGCCACCTTCGTGGTAAACAGCGGAACCGGCCTGCATCTGTATTATGTGCTGACCGAGCCGATCCCTATGTACCCGCAGAATCAGAAGATTTTGAAGGAGCTGAAATACGCTCTCACCCGGCAGATCTGGAACAGGTTTACTTCGTCTATTAAGGAGCCGCAGATGCAGGGCATTTTGCAGGGATTCCGTGTGGTCGGAACCAGCTCCAAGCTGGGGAAGGACTATCCTGTGGTAGCCTATCGGTATGGCGGTGCGGTGGAGCTGGAGAAGCTGCTGGACTATATCCCAGACAGCAATGGGGAACAGCAGCGCATACAGGCGCTCATGCGAAAGAGCCGCCTGTCGCTGGCCGAGGCCAAAGAGAAGTACCCGGACTGGTATGAGCGCCGGGTGGTGAAGAAGGAGCGCCGGGGGCGCTGGACGGTGAAGCGGGATCTCTATGACTGGTGGCTGCATCGGATCGCTGACGAGATCCGGGTGGGGCATCGGTTCTACGGAATTATGACGCTGGCCATCTACGCCAAGAAGTGCGGCATAGACGAAGCGGAGCTGCGCAGGGATGCTTTCGCTCTGCTCAAGCCCTACGATGATATGAGCGAAGAGGACATCAACCGTTTCACGAAGGACGATATTGTATGTGCTCTGGAGATGTTCAATGAGGACTATGTGACCTTTCCGAGAGATGATATTGCCAAGCTATCCGGCATGACGATGCCGGTCAATAAGAGAAACTGGTTAAAACAAAATCAGCATTTGTATTTAGCTCGAAGAAGAAAAGAGGACATGAAAGCGGTAGGCATTTCAATGAAATCTGCGGAAGGTAGACCAACGGCAGAGAAAATAGTTCATGTGTGGAGGCAGCAGCACCCGGACGGACGTAAGGCGGACTGTCATCGGGACACTGGTCTTGATCCCAAGACGATCCGAAAATGGTGGGACAGCGAGCCGTCTGCGGTGTGGCAGGAGGATGGACACATGGTGGCACGGGTGCGACCGTCACAGGCGTTGAGTGATCTGCTGGTGGATGCCTTGAAAAAGAGTGAGGATTAGGGTTGATTTTCGGGCGTTTATTGCCGCAGGACGGCGCTTCCAGCCCTCCGAGGGTAACTATACCACCCCCTCTGAAACGAGGCTAAAAAACGGTATAAAATCATGTTTTTTTGACCTCTATATGTCCACGGTACGCCGTGGGCAGCGAGAGAGAAAAATCACGGAACAAGAATAAATTCGTTGACAATCGTGCAACACTATGGGTATAATATAAGCGAAAGGAGTGATCGTATGAACTTCTATACTGTACGAGATTTGAGAACCACGCCCAAGAGCATCTGGGAAAATCTTTCCGCAGATGGAGAGGTTATCATCACCAACAACGGCAGACCGACGGCGATTCTCTTTGATATTGCGGACGGCAGCTTTGAGGAAACGGTGAAGGCAGTCCGGCAGGCAAAGGCCATGATCGCCTTTAACTCTATGAGGGCAAAGGCAGCAGCCAACGGCTACATGAGCGACGAAGATATTGAAGCTGAGATTGCCGCAGTTCGCCGGGGGGAATGATCGCTTATGCTGGTGGTGATAGACACAAACATTTTGGTGTCGGCGCTCTGGTCGAGAAACGGGGCGCCCGCCAGAGTAGTCAGTATGGTGCTGACAGGAGATATTGTTCCCTGCTATGATTACCGTATCCTGTGCGAGTATCGGGAAGTGCTGCAACGGCCAAAGTTCGGATTTTCAAAGAGCGAGATCAATTCCCTGCTGGACTGGTTTGAAGCCTGTGGCCGGTCTGTACTGGCGGAGCCGCTTGAAGATGTGTTTGTCGATGAGGCAGACAAGAAGTTTTACGAAGTGGCGAAGTTCTGCGGAGCGGTGCTGGTTACTGGCAATCTGAAACACTTCCCGGAAGATCCTTTGGTCATGAGCGTTGCGGATTTTTTGGAAAAAAGAAGAAGCTGAGTAGGGGCAAAACCGCATGAAAACGATCCGAGAGATAGCCAACGAGCTTGGCGTTGACAAGCAAAAGGTCTATCGTTTCATCAAACAAAACCACATCAATGAAGCACATCATGAAGCACTTCAACGAAGCGGTGTGAAGTACTATGATGAAGCAGCTGAAACCCTTATAAAACAAGGCTTTTCGGACGAAACCGCATCAAGTGAAGCACATCAAAACCGCATCAATGAAGCGGTTTTTGATGCGGTTATTGAGATGCTACAAAAGGAACTTGAGATAAAAAATGAGCAGATCAAAGAGCTGAATGAGCGCCTGTCAGAGTGCAGCGCAGCTTTGCTGGCAGCACAGCAGACGACACAGGCAGCACAGGTACTCCATGCAGGGACAATTCAGAAGGAGATTGCCAGTGGGGAGAGTGGCGTAGATAAGCAGAAATCTGCTTCGGAGAAGAAAAACAGATGGTTCAAGAGACTGTTTCGAGGATGATGGAGATACGATGAAATCTTAAGAATAAGAAAGATTGATTTTCTCGACAAAATAATGTATTATACAAATAAGCTGAAGGGTAAACCACTACAAATGATGGGATACAAAGTCACAGGGTCTAAACGGTGTAAACCGCAAGATAGCCTGACTGCGAGGCTGAATCGAATATGATACAGCGCACGATGAAGCCGAAGCAACTCAGCTTGGTGGATTTGTGCGCTGCTTTTGTAGAAAGGAGATGACCATGAAAATGAAAAGGCTGTTCACACTGGTACTTTCGCTGATGATGATTTTGTCACTTTCAGCTCCGGCCTCCGCTATTGATGGAGAGAATGTTTACACCAAGGAAGAAATTAGTTCTATCAACGAGGTCAATGTTGCAAAGTATGCAAAGAGTTTTGTGGAAACAATTGATAGCACCGCAGATGTTACAGCAGGAAATGTTCTAACTATGTATAGCGAAAATGAGAATATTTCTGGTTATTGCGTAGACATTCTTGAAGATGGTTATCCCAATGGGTATGTGGTAGTCAAGTTCTCAGATAACGATCCTGTTGTTTCCGAATTTTCGCTTGGTGAGAATATAAGAAATCCGTATGCGAAGATTATGGAGAGAGCAAATATTGAAACAGATGCTGCAATCTTTTACAGCGTGGGTTCTAATGACTACCAAGTTCTCGATACAAGCAGAAATGTAATTGCACTCGACAACTCTACAGAGCTTGTTTCGGAAAAAGAGTTCGCAGTCTATAAATCGGCTGAAAAAGCTATGAAGCAAGCTGCGGTGCAAACCAGATCGGGGGCAGATGATGGACTTAATTATTCGGATTTGGATGGATGGTCTGTCGTATCGGATAGTTATGAAGGTTCTGTAAAGGACGGAAAGGAACATACCATTACAGGGGCAGGTAATGTGAGTCTTTGGTATTGTCAGGATCATGTAGAAAACAATAACAGGACTTATGCTTGCTCGGTTGTTGCTCTCTGCAATTTGGCGAAATACTATCGTGAGAGAGGTTATGACAAGATAAGCCGGTCTTTTACTACATTGTACGATACTATGTGGGAGAAAGCTGGAACGAATTCCAGTGGAACTACGTCGAATGGCAATGAAGCTCCTGCTGCGAAAGCGTTTATGGAAGATTTAGGGTACAGTTGTTCCTACGACAGCTATCTGTTTGATAGCTATAGCGATTTTACGAGAGACCTGGGCAATAATAAACCCTGCATTTTTACATACGGTGCAAAGTTCGGTTCCAAGAGTGGGGGACACGCTGTTTTGGCTGTTGGCTATGTAGAAACGACGAAGTACCAGTATCTGCGAATAGCTGATGGATGGAATGACTATTTGAGATACATTAACTTTAACGGATATGATTATACCAGAAAAGACGGCTGGTCTTTTAGTGTGTCAAAATGATGAAGGAGAGGAAAAGTTTTTGGTTAATTGGAGTGGTACTTCTCTGTGCTGTTGTTTTTATGATAGCCATGATTAGTACAAAAAGATCGTTATCTGACTGGGGAAAAATAAGCAGCATTGAGTATTGTGAAAACATATTAGACGAAAAAATTTCTGAAATCAGAATAAGAAAAGGCATTGATTCGGCTAAATGGGCTGTATTCTCAGATGAAGATTTGGTGAACAAATGGATGGAATTTTTGAGTACCATAGAAGTACGGCGAGTGGATAATGCCGGCAGAGGTCAGCAAGAACAAAATGGCGGAAATTTTGTAGTTGAAATTGATACGGAAACTGAAGAATATTGTTTGGTATTCAAAAGCACAGATGCGATTATGCAGCTTGAAGTAAATGATGCCGATTACGATGTAAAAATGCCGGAGGATTTTCCATTCGAAGAGACCTATAATAAGGCGATTGAACGATATGGAGTTAAAGGCCCGTGGGATTAAAGAAGTTAGCTTGATTTGCGGGTGAGCGACTGTTCTAATTGCCTCGCGGGAGCGCGCAAAAGCACTTTCATACTGCCAGCCCACAAAGGGCGGCGGTGTGAAAGTGCTTTTGCGTTTTACTTTCTCACCAGAAAGTAACAAAGAGGTTGCCTTATCGGTAGCTGTATGGTAAAATGGGAGCAGGATAAAACACGGAAAAACAGCGCAAAGGAAAGGAAGGGCGAGAGGTATCGGCACAACTATTTCCGGCATGATGGGACATGGCAGCATCCGGCATAACAACCGGGAGTTCACAGCAGCCAATGTAGACCGTGAGCGGTCGGGGCAGAATATCGTTTTTGTCAACGAGGATCTGAAGCAGACCTATAATAACCTGTTCGGCGAGGCGCTGGAGGCATACAACGCCGGGAAGAAAAAGACAAGAGACAAGATCCCGGACTACTACGAGCATATCCGGCAGAGCAAGCAGGAGAAGCTGTTCCATGAGACCATCTTCCAGATCGGCAACCTAAATGACTGTGGCTGCGGCATGGAGGGCGGCCAGCGGGCAGCGGAGGCACTGACGGAGTTCGCAAAGACCTTTCAGGAGCGCAATCCCCATCTCCATGTGTTCAACATGGTGCTGCACATGGACGAGGCCACGCCGCACCTTCATGTAGACTATATCCCGGTGGCCACGGGGCAGACGAGAGGCCTTTCAACGAGAGTGTCCATGAAGCAGGCGCTCAAGCAGCAGGGCTTTACAGGCGTTGGCCGGAAACAGACCGAGTGGAAGGCTTGGATGGACAGGGAGAAGGAAGTGCTGACGGAGATCGCTCAGCAGCACGAATTTGAAATTATCTCTCTCGGCAGCAATCGGCGGCACATGGAGCTGCCGGAGTACCGTGCAGCGATCCAGGAGGCCGAGGCCGTGCAGGAGCAGACAGCGGCAGCTTTGCAGGAGCTGGCAGATATGCAGGAGAAGAAAACGGAGTTGAAGGGAGAGATTAAGTCGCTCTCCGGCACTGTGGCGGCGCTGAAGGCCGCAGAACGGGTACGGGTGGACTTCGATACCATCCGGCCGGAAAAAACGCTTACAGGGGCTGTCAAGGGCGTTACCGTGGAGCAGATCCAGCAGCTCAAGGAGGTAGCCATGACCGGAGCCGCTGCGAAGCAGACGGTCGTGGCGTTGAATAAGAAAAACGCTTCGCTGGAAAAAGAAAAAGCCGAGATGAGAGAGAAGATTCCTTCCGTCCACGAGAAGATGGAGGCGGCAGCGCAGCGCAGTCGCCTTGAAAATCAAAACCGGCAGCTTTGGAGTGAGAATAAGGAATTGAAGGCGGAGCTGGAGGAAGAACGCAGCTTTTCAGACCGGCTGCTGGAGGGTATTGACCGTGTGCTGGATATGCTGGAGCGTCATCTGCCGAAGCAGCTGCTTCACCTCGTCGATAAGGCGAGGGAGCTGCTGCCGGATCACCAGACTTATAGTCAGGAAAAACCGCACGAGAGAGGGCATTCCTGGGGCGATATGAGCCTGTAAAAATAGCCTGTCCGAAGGGCTTGCAACCGGCACTCGGACAGGCTATAATAACAGGTGAAAATAGGGAAAAACCTATTGATAATATATGCCCCCCTAAGAGCCTATGGCTCAAAACAAAAAGAAAATTTTTCTCTCAGAAAGGGAGAAAGTCGGAGAAAAGGGGGTGTGCGGAGGGGTGTGGGAATGTGGTAAACCTGAAAGGTTTTCCATCATTTCCATGCCCCAGAGCGAGGGGGAAAAGGGGGAGGTGACTTTCTCTTTAAGGCCCCGAAGGGGCCGCTCTTTGGCTCCCCCTTTTCCCCCTATGGGTTTGCAGAATGTACGAAAAGAGGTGTAAGGAATGGCGGATCAGCAAGTAGCACTGGAACGGCTGCGGGAACTTTACAGGGAAAAGAACGAGCATTTAGAGAAGTTTTTAGAGCCGGTGGAGCCGTATGAGTTTTATCGTGAGATCTTCCCGGAAGGATCTTTCGAGAGGAAGGGCCATTTTGAGGACAGGAAGGGAAACGGGATCGCGGTGACGGTGGCCAAAAGTGAGGTTGACAAGGCAACCGGGATTGCCCTGCAGATCGAGGGGGACGGTAAAGCGAAACGATGTACCGTCACTGACGAGCTGGACGAGCTGCGGGAGCTGCAAGACACCGATTTCACGATTATGTCCCCGATCTCCTATTTTGGACGGCGGCGGTGCGGCAAAAATGCCCGGTATCTCTATGCCCTGGTCTTTGACTTGGATGGGGTGGGTATGCCCCAGCTCCGGGACACGCTGCACCAGATGAACAAGGATATTCTGCCCCAGGCAACCTTTGTTGTAAACAGCGGGACAGGGCTTCACCTGTATTATGTGCTGAAAGAGCCGGTGCCTATGTACCCGTACAACCAGAAATGCTTGAAAGAGCTGAAATATTCCCTCACCCGGCAGATTTGGAATAAGTTTACCTCCACCATCAAGGAGCCGCAAATGCAGGGGATTTTGCAGGGCTTTCGGGTGGTCGGCTCTGGCTCGAAGCTGGGGCGTGAGTACCCTGTGAGGGCGTTCCGGCTCGGCGGGCCGGTGGAGCTGGCGCGGCTGCTTGATTATATCCCGGACAGCAACGGGGAACAGCAGCGGCTTGAGGGGCTTATGAGAAAGAGCCGCCTGTCGCTGGCCGAGGCGAAAGAGAAGTACCCGGATTGGTATGAGCGGCGGATCATCAAGAAGGAGCGGCGGGGCCGCTGGACGGTCAAGCGTGATCTTTACGACTGGTGGCTGCACCGGATCGCCGATGAAATCCGGGTGGGCCATCGTTTCTATGGCATTATGACGCTGGCGATTTATGCGAAGAAATGCGGGATAGACGAGGACGAGCTGCGCCGGGACGCTTTCGCGCTGCTCCGGCCCTACGATGATATGAGCGTGGAGGATATAAACCGTTTTACAAAAGATGATGTGGTGTGCGCCCTTGAGATGTTCAACGAGGACTATGTGACATTCCCCAGGGACGATATAGCGAAGCTCTCCGGCCTGACTATGCCTGTCAATAAGCGGAACTGGCGCAAACAGCCAGTACATTTGGAGGGCGCGAGAGCAATCCAGGAGATTAACGATAAGGCTAATGGTACGAATTGGAGAGAAGGGAATGGGCGGCCAAAAGGCAGCGGAACGGCCCAGGCGCGGGTTTATGAATGGCGGCAGCAGCACCCGGAGGGACGCAAGGCCGACTGTCACCGGGAAACTGGCCTTGATCCGAAAACCGTCCGTAAGTGGTGGGATTGCCCGCCGCCAGCGGTGCGCTTTGAAAATGGGCATATAACGGTGCGGGTGTCCCCTTCCCAGGAGTTGAGCGATTGGCTCCTGGACGCGCTACACGATGGGGGCCAGGAATAAGGCCCAGAAAGGCCCCTGTTACGCTTTAGAAGCCGTTTTCAGCCCTCCGAGGGTAAAATACCGGCCCCCTCTCTACTGCGCCCGGAAAGCCGCATAAATCAAGGCTTTTTTGCCCTCTAAATGCGAACATACCAGGGTAGAAGTTTAAGGGCCAGTGCTTGGGTAAACGGACAGGAATATATATTGACATTGTAAATAAAAAGTTATACAATGGATATAATAAGAGTGAAAGGAGTTGCTACCTATGGCAAATACAAATATTAACATTCGTATGGACGTAGACTTGAAGCGGCAGTTTGAGGCGTTCTGTGCTGATATGGGAATGACGATGACAACGGCGTTCAATGTTTTTGCGCGTAAGGCTGTGAGGGAGTATAGAATACCATTTGAAATCAGCGGTGATGTACCGAACGCTGAAACCGTCGAAGCAATCAAGGAAGTAAAGAGAATGAAGGCCGATCCGAGCCTTGGCAAGACCTATTCCAATGTCGATCAGATGATGGAGGAGCTGCTTGCCGATGTATAACATAAGACCAACCACAAAGTTTCAGAAGGATTTGAAGCGCGTGAAAAAGCGCGGCTTTGATATTTCTTTGCTGACCGATATTATTAAAAAACTGGCTGCGGGGGAGCCGTTGCCGGAGAAAAACAGGGATCACCAACTTTCCGGGGACTATGCGGGGTGTCGTGAGTGCCACATTACGCCGGATTGGTTGCTGATCTACGAAGTGGACGGGGACGAGCTGATTTTATATCTCACCCGGACGGGATCGCATAGCGATTTATTTTAGGGGAAGGAGGAAAGGTCTATGAGCTGGGATAAAGAGAGGATCGCGCAGTTGCAGCTCCCCGATCTGGCAGACGATGATCCGCACCCTCGGCTGCTCCTGGAAGGGTATGGCATACACGCGGGGCAGGGTTTTACCGCCTTGTTTCCTGATGGCTGGCACGAGATTACCCTTGAAGTAGCCTGGGAGCCGACAGGCCCCGGCTGCTGGTACATATCCACGCCTGGGTTTGAGGGCGTGTGTCCTGTGGGCCTGTTCGTGAAAGTATGAAAACGATCCGGCAGATAGCGGACGAGATAGGGGTATCAAAGCAAGCTGTTTTCAAAAAAATTAAGCGTGAACCCCTGTCAACCAGTTTACAGGGGTTCACGGCAACGGTTGACGGTAGGTTGATGGTATCGGTTGATGGTGAAAAGCTGATAAAACAGGCGTTTTCTGGGGGCGAAGTGTCAACCACTGACAACCAGTTACCGCCAACCGAATCGGATGAAAAAACGGTAGAGGTTGACGGTCAAAATGCCTTGTATGAGATATTGAAAATGGAGTTGCAAGCAAAAAATGAGCAGATAGCAGCCTTGCAAGCGGAGCTGTCCAAGGAGCGGCAGCACAGCCAGAAGCAAGCGGAAAAAATAGCGGTATTGGCGGACCAGGCCCAAAAATTACAGCTTGCCCAAATGTCACCGCAGCTTATGGATGGGGGCGGTGGTGCTGCTGATCTGGCAGAGCCAGAGCCGATACCATCATCAAGACAGACTCAGCAGCCGGAGCAGCCTAAGAGTTGGTGGAGCCGGTTGTTTGGAAAATAGAAAGGAGTAAGAGCTGGTGGACATAGGTAGAAGTGCTAGTGAAAAAGTGGTAGAATAAAGTAAGAGTTTGATGGGTCAATTATCATCGGGAGGTTAGCTTTATGAAAGATGAATATAAGCGTGGCTTAATCTCAGTTTGTATCTTTGTGTTAATCTTTTTTGTCTTTAAGCTGCTTGTTGGAGTATCTGCTTATGATGATGGAATAGAAGCTATGAGGTTTCTTTCTGCTGTGCTTGGAGCAGGTTGTTATTGGGTTGGTAGTAGAAAATGAAAAATGAAAAAGCAGGCTACTTATGTAGCCTGCTTTTTTTGTGGCTAGTTTTTATGAACCGTAAGTAAAGTAGATGGAATAATCCAGAGTATTTTCTTTAAGTTCAATGTCGAAAATTGTCGTAAACGGACACTTCAAGGTAGTTCTTGTAAAGCAGTTAGTTTTGGAAGTAGAAACGCTACGGATACCGGGTTCTTCCATCCAAGCATCCCCATTAGCTGCGGATTTAGGAGAGAAACGCCAGGTTTTCACATCGGTTTCAGAAAAAGCATTTTGCACATCTTGTGCATCAACATCGTATGACCAGGATGTAGAACCACCACCAGAAATACCCTCTTTAGACCCACTCAGTTCCAGACTGTGAGTTGTACTAGAGCCATTGGAACCAATTCGGGTTTGATCGATAATTTCGTGAGCGGGGAAATTGGAATCGTTGACACCAAGGGACACATAGAATTTGGTGCATTTATAGCCATTCTTGGGAGCGAAAGTTGCTCGGCAAACAGTATCGAACAAATATCCGTCAGTCCATTGTCCCTTTTCATAGAAGTAATCAACAAAGGAAATAGACCCAATATTGTTGTTAGAGGTATCGTATACGGTAGCACTCTTGTTTGCACGATGCTGATAACCATCGGGATAACGAAGAACGCCCTGGGGGTCAGAATAATCTGTGTTGAGAGCGGTTTCGATGCTATCATAAACCAGCTTGTTAGATCGCTCGCTCATAATGGAGATAGGATTTTCAGCGAGAATAGATATTTCATTCAGCAGAATCTCACCATTTTGATAAACGAGGGCGGTGCCCACATTCGGATTGTATTGTTCATTATGGTTTACGCTGGTAACAGTAACATCAATGCCGCAAGACGATAGCGAAGCTGCATCAATTTCGCCATTGATATAAACCATTTTGCTGGTTTCAACAATAGATGGAATTTCGGTTCCAAGCTCCAGAACTTGATCTGGGGTCATAACGATTATGTTGGATGCAGAATATTCTTGGATGGAGCCATCGGAAACTTCTGCGAATATTACATCGTTTTCAAATGAAGAATCGCTCGTGTTTTCAGCCGCAAAAGCGGGAATGGTAAATGCAAAGACACAAGAGAGCGTCAGGAGCAGAGATAAGAATTTCTTCATGTAAAAAGCCTCCTTCTTTTGACAAGTTAGTCTTGAATTTTCAGTGAAACTTGATTTTCTGGCCCATTGGAACCACCCCTCTCTTGTTCATCAAAACGGGAAATTTTCTACTGCCATTATAAATAATTTTGGGCATTATGGCGATAGAAAACGAGGAATATTGCTGCATTTTTGGAGAACTGTCCGGAGGCGGCGGGGCCGAAGTCCCGGCTCTGGCAATCCCCCGCGGGAGCGCGCGAAAGCACTTTCATACTGACGCCCCAATGGGGCGGCGGTGTGAAAGTGCTTTTGCGTTACTTTCTCATAAGAAAGTAACAAAGAGGTTGTGGCCTGCAGCCAGTTATGGTAAAATAGGAGTAGTAGGATATAGGCTTTTGTAGGAAAGGGATGGGTGATTTTATAGGCACAACTATTTCGGGAATGACGGGCCGGGGAAGTATCCGGCACAACAACAGGAGCTTTTCAGCGGCGAATGTAGACCGAAGCAGGTCGGGGCAGAATGTCACCTTTTGCAACGAGGATTTGAAAAAGGTGTACCACGAGCTTTTCGATGAAGCCCTGGCCGCCTACAATGCTAAAAAGAAAAAGACCAGGGACAAGATACCAGACTACTATGAGCATATCCGGCAGAGCAAGCAGGAGAAGCTATTTCACGAGGCTATCTTTCAGATCGGCAACTTGACGGACTGCGGATGCGGCTCCCCTGGAGGGGAACGGGCGGCGGCAGCTCTCAAAGAGTTTGCAGAGTCCTTCCAGGAGCGCAACCCTCATCTTCGGGTGTTTAATATGGTGCTGCACATGGACGAGGCCACGCCCCACCTCCATGTGGACTTCGTGCCTGTGGCAACGGAGCAGAGCCGGGGCCTCTCAACGCGGGTATCAATGAAACAGGCGTTAAAGCAGCAGGGATTTGAAGGGCTGGGTCGGAAGCAGACGGAATGGAAAGCCTGGATGGAACGGGAGAAAGAAGTCCTAACGGAAATTGCCCAGGCTCACGAGTTTGAGATTATCAGCCTGGGCGGTGGCCGCCCTCATATGGAGCTACCAGAGTACAGAGCAGCGGCCCAGCGGCTTGAAGCTATCCAGGAACAGGTGACAGCAGCAGAGCAGGAGATCGCGGCCCTGGAAAAGCAGAGAAAGACCCTGCAAGGAAATGTGAAGCTACTGAAAGCGGTGGAGAAGGTCAAGCCCGATCTGGACGCGATACAGCCGGAAAAGACGCTGACAGGGGCCGTTAAAGGCGTGACAGTGGAGCAGATAAAAGAGCTGAAGGAGGCCGTGATCCGGGGCGCGGCGGCAGAACAGAAAGTACGGGAGCTGAAGGCGAAAAACCAGCAGCTTCAGAAAAGTATTCCTTCGATAGAAAAAACGATGGAGGAAGCCCGGAAGCAACAGCGGCTTGAAAATGAAAACCGGCAGCTTAAAGTGCAGGTCGAATATCTGGAAAAAGATTTGAGCTGGGAGCGCGGGATTTCGGCGCGGCTCCAGGAAGGGATCGGGGCGGTGCTGGACTTTCTGGATCGGCACTTGCCGGAGCAGTTCCGGCCCCTGGTCGAAAAGGCGCGGGAGCTGCTACCTGTGCCAGAGGTGCAGCAGCCGGAAAGAGAGCAGGAACGGGGCCACACCTGGGGCGGTATGGAGTTGTAAAAGAAGCCTGTCCGGGGGCCTTGCAAGAGCCGCCCGGACAGGCTATAATAACAGTAAAAATAGGGAATAAAATGTATTGATAATATATGCCCCCCTATGGGTATAGGGGATAGCAGGGAGTTAGTGTGTCGTAAAATAGGGAATAAAATGTATTGATAATATATGCCCCCCTATGGCCTTTAGGCCAGGATAAATAATAAAAATATTTTCTCTCGGACAGGGAGAAAGTCGGAGGGGGTTATGGGGG
>ERZ1023963.252-NODE-252-length-13485-cov-17.979077_pt1 | contig 13485 bp, 9 predicted proteins | sample MGYA00380427_ERZ1023963 | MGnify/ENA primary metagenome ERZ1023963 (study PRJEB33179, sample SAMN07449061) | human gut metagenome | biome: Human-gut; feature: Human associated habitat; material: Faeces | host: Homo sapiens | place: India:Kasaragod | collected... | reverse complement strand
AAATGGCTCAGCAAGTGACCCATACACAATAAAAGAAACTACAAGTGGATGCTAAATTTCACTAAAAGCCTTGTATTTCATAAAATACCATGGTATAATTAAATTACTTGAAAGGAGTGGCATTATGTAAGCCACTCTTTAATTTATGTAAAGGAGGCATTATGAAAGAAAAATTAATGGATGTTTTATCAAATCCTCTTAATGAAGTAGGTGTTAAAATATATGATATTTCTTTTGAAAAAGAAGATGGAATTGATACTTTATTTATCAAAATAGATAGTGATAAAGTAGTAGACACAGATTTATGTAAACAAGTGTCTGACATAGTTAACCCAATAATTGATGAGTTAGATTTGATAAAGACTGAATATGTTTTAGACATATGTAGTAAAGGAGGTAGTGATGAACAATAAAGAATTTAAAACAGCATTTGACTATTTAGTTAAAGAAAAAGGAATAAGTGAAGATGTAATAAAAGAAGCTATGACTAATGCATTTACTGCTGCATATAAAAAGAATACAGGAGAAGATGCAGATATTAGATGTGAAATAAATACTGAAAATGGAGTAATAAGAGTATTTAGAAGAATGACTGTAGTAGAAGAATTAGAAAATCCTGATGCACAGTTTACATTAGAAGAAGCGAGGGAAGATCATCCAGATGCTAAGTTGGGTGATGTATACGAAACTGAAGTTGAAACAGAAGACTTTGGACGTGTTGCAATAAGCGTTGCTAAACAAGTAGTACTTCAAAAAATAAGAGAAGCAGAAAGAAATCAAGTAATGGAAGAATTTAGAGATAAAGAAAATGAAATTATGATAGGTTTTTTAGCACTAGAAGATGCTAGAAACTATTATGTTGACTTAGGTCCAGCACGTGGTTTACTTCCAAAAAATGAATTAATCCCAGGTGAAACACTAAAAATGGGAGATTCTGTAAAAGTATATATTACAAAAATTGAAGAAACTCCAAAAGGACCAAGTATTAAATTAAGTAGAAAACATTATGGTTTTGTAAAAAGATTATTTGAAAGTGAAGTTCCAGAATTCTCTGATGGCACTTTGCTTATGCATGGTGTTGCCCGCGAAGCAGGTGTAAGAAGTAAAGTTGCAGTTTCAAGTACAAATCCAAATGTTGATGCTGTAGGAAGTTGTATAGGAGAAAAAGGTAGACGCATCGCAAACATCATTGAAGCACTTAATGGAGAAAAAATAGACATTGTTTTATATAGTGATAACAAAGAAGAATTTATCGCTAATGCATTAAGTCCTGCCAAAAATGTAAATGTAAGTATAGTAGATGAGAAAAACAAAGAAGCACTTGCTATAACAGATAAAGAAAACCTAAGTTTAGCAATAGGTAAAAAAGGTATTAATATAAAATTGGCTAGTAAATTAACAAAATATACTATTAAAGTTAAAACTCTAGAAGACATAAATAAACAAATAAATGAGTAATTATGAAAAATAAAAAAATACCAATGCGTTCTTGTGTAGTAACTAAAGAAAAACTACCAAAACAAGAGCTACTTAGAGTTGTAAGAACTCCAGAAGGAACTATAATAGTAGATGATACATTAAAAGCCAATGGAAGAGGTTGCTATCTAAAAAAAGACTTAGAAGTTATAAAAAAAGCAGAAACTTCTAAAGTATTAGATAGACACTTAGAAACAAAAATACCTTTAGAAATATATGATATATTAAAAGAAAAAATTTAACCAAAGAAAGGGTGTGAATTTATGACAGTAGAAGAATACTCACTTGATACAAATAGAAGTATAGAAGAAATACTAAAAAAATGTAAAGAACTAGGAATAAACGCTAGTAATAAAGATGATTTTTTAGAAGATGATGATATAATTTATTTAGATAATGAACTAGTTAATAATGAAGAAAACTTATTAAGTGAAGAATTAGAAAGCAAATATGACTTTGAAGATCGTGCTGAAAGTCTATTAGAAGATAGTTTATTAAATAAAGAAGTTACTTCTAAAAAGATAAAACTTAAAAAGAAAGATAGTTCTAAAGATAATGAGAACTTTAAAAAAGAAAAGAAGAGTATTTATAAAAACAAAACTAAATTACAAGGAAACACTAATGAAACAAATAATGTTGTTTTATATAAAGATAAAATGACTGTAAAAGATTTAGCACTTGCATTAAATGTAAGTGATACTGACTTAATAAAGAAAATGTTCAATATGGGACTTATGATCAATATTAATTCAAGTATTAGTTTTGAGGATGCAGAAGTAATATGTATGGAATACAAAAAAGAACTAAAAAAAGAGTCTAGTGTTGACATAAGTAATTTTGAAGAATATGAAATTATTGATAAAGAAAGTGATTTAGTACCACGTGCACCTGTTGTAACAATAATGGGTCATGTAGATCATGGTAAAACCTCACTATTAGACTATATCAGAAACGCTCATGTAGCAAGTGGTGAAGCAGGTGGTATTACTCAAGCAATTGGTGCATATCAAGTTGAAATAAACGGAAACAAAATAACATTTATAGATACTCCAGGACATGCTGCATTCACTGAAATGCGTGCAAGAGGTGCTAAAATAACTGATATAGTTGTAATAATAGTTGCTGCAGATGATGGAGTTATGCCTCAAACTAAAGAAGCAATTGACCATGCTAAAAGTGCGAATGTTCCAATTATTGTTGCAATAAATAAAATAGATAAAACAACTGCTAATGTTGATAAAATAATGAGTGAAATGAGTGAATATGGTTTAACTCCAGAAGAATGGGGAGGAGACACAATATTCGTTAAATTAAGTGCTCGTACTGGAGAAAATGTTGATTTACTTTTAGAAAGTATCTTAGCGCTTGCTGAAATGGAAGACTTAAAGGCTAATCCAAAAAGATATGCATCAGGCACAGTAATTGAAAGCAAGTTAGATAAAAATAAAGGTGTAATAGCATCTCTATTAATAAATAATGGTACACTTCGTTTAGGTGACCCTGTAGTAGTAGGAAGTTCTTTTGGTAAAGTAAGAACATTAAAAGACTCTAATGGAAATGATTTAATAAGTGCTCTACCTAGTACACCAGTTGAAATAACAGGATTAAATGTGGTACCAGTTGCCGGAGATAAGTTTATGGCATTTGAAACAGAAAAAGAAGCAAGAAGTATTGCTGAAAAAAGAGCAAATGCTGAAAAAGAAAAGAAATATACTAAAAAAGCAGTTAGTTTAGATGACTTATTTGAAAGAATAGAAAGTGGTCATAAAGAAATAAATGTAGTACTTAAAACTGATGTTAAAGGTAGTGAAGAGGCTGTTAAAAATGCTCTAGAAAAAATAAATGTTGAAGGAGTAAAAGTAACAGTAATAAGAAGTGGTGTAGGAACAATTACTGAAAGTGATGTAGTCCTTGCAAGTGCATCTAATGCTATAATAATTGGTTTTAATGTAGTACCAAGTGCTAAAACTAAAGAAGCTGCTAAAAACTATGAAGTAGATATAAGACTATATAACATAATATATAAATTAGTTGAAGAAATAGAAAGTGCTATGAAAGGTATGTTAGATCCTACTTATGAAGAAGTAACTACTGGAGAAGCAGAAATAAGACAAATATTTAAATTTTCTAAAGTAGGTAATATTGCAGGAGTTCATGTAACTAGTGGAGTTATTAAAAATAATAGTGAATGTAAACTAATTCGTGATGGTGTAATAATTACTACTTCTAAAATAGGTAGTTTACAAAGAGAAAAAGACCAAGTAAAAGAAGTTAAGTCAGGTTATGACTGTGGTATAACTATAGAAAACTATTCTGATATAAAAGTAGGAGATACAATAATTGCTTTTGAAATGAAGGAGATTAAGAAATAATGAGATTAAAAGGAGAAAGAGTAGCCTCTCTTATGGTAAAAGAAATAAGTAAGATTCTTTTAACAGAAGTAAAAGATGAAGACTTAAAGAATGTTACAATAACTTATGCTACTGTTACTAATGACTTATCAAGTGCTAAAGTATACTTTACAACTCTTGATGATGAAAAACGTGATAAAGTAATAAAAGATATGAAAAATGCTAGTTCTTACTTTAGAACAGAGTTAGCAAGTAGATTAAACTTAAGACATATGCCTGAAATAAATTTCATTTATGATACATCTATAGAATATGGAAGAAAAATAGAAAAAATAATAGAAGAGATTAATAGTGAAAATTAATCTCTTTTTATATATAATAGGGACTAACAAAGCCTGTTAAAATATTTTTTAAGTGGTATTATATATTCAGACAGAGGTAATATGATGATAAATTTCATAGTAGTAGAGGATAATCCATTACATTTAGAAAAAACTAAAGAAATTATAATGAGTTATATGATGAAAAATGATTACCCTTTTGATATAAAAACGTTTAGTAAATTCTCTAAAGAATTAATAAATACTATTAAAGTAGGAGAACATAATACATTTATATATATTTTAGATTTTGAACTACCTAATACTAATGCTATAGACATATCTAGAACTATAAGAAATTATGACTGGAAAAGTCCTATAATAGTTTTTAGTGTAAATGGTGGTATGGCTTTAGAGACATTTAAACAAAGACTTCAAATATTAGACTTTGTAAATAAACAATATGAAACAGAAAAGAATTTACATGAATTATTTGATATTTGTTTCAAACAATTAAAACTAAGAAGTCATTTTAAATTAACTATTAAGAAAAAAACATATATAGTAGATTTAGAAAATATATTATATTTATATAGGGATAACTATAAAAGAAAAACAGTATTAGTAACAGATTTTGGTGAACATATGATAAATGATACTTTAGAAAATATTAAAAGCAAATTAAATAATAAATTTATTTATAGTCATAAGTCCTATATAATAAACACTAAAAGAGTTTCAGTACTAGACTGGAAAAATAATGATGTAATATTTGATAATGGTGTAAGAGCTAATATATTGTCTAAATCTAGAAGAAAAGAATTAGATAGTATATGTTTACAAAGTGATTAAAAGTACTTGAAAAGAGTACTTTTTTTTGGTATACTTGTATTAGTTTAAGAGTAGAAGGAGAATGTATAATATGACTAATAAAATTAATAATATAATAAGTTATATATCTTCACCTATAGTACAAAATAAAGTACTAAACGGGGGGGGGGTTATTATTTCTTCTAACTAACTTAAATAATAAAACTAATAAAATTACATGGATAGAATAAGTCTATCCATTTTTGCGTTGGAGGAAATAATGAATAAACAAGAACTAAATAAACTAATAGGTAAAAATGTAAAGAAGTATAGATTACTTTATAATACTAAAAATAAAAATAAATTAACTCAAGCTAAACTAAGTGAAATGTTAGGTGTACATATGAGTTTAATTGCTGCTTTAGAAAGTAGTAATAGTACTCAAGGTTTATCAATTTATAACTTATATCAAATAAGTAAAATATTAAATGTAAGAATAGATAAATTTTTTGAAGGAGTTGATTAAATTGATAAAAAGATTAAAAACTAAGTATGGTGTATTTTTAAGTATATTAGTACTTTTTAGTATAGTAGTAACCCTTTCTTATAGTGCTTTTATATTTAGTACTGATAAATATAGAAGTACAGAACTATTAATTAGTAAATTAAATTATGGAATAACTATAACTGAAGATAAAACTAATCTATCAAGTATAAGTGGTAGTAAAGTAACTGTACCAAAGGGAAGTATTACTTATTATAATATAGTAATATCAAGTATAAATAAAATAGATAGTAAGTATACTTTAGCATATAAAACTTCTTCAAATGCAGTAGTAAAGTATACAGATAGAACACCATGGAATACATCAGGGTATATAAAAGGGTATGATGAAAATACTTATTCAAAAAGAATAAGAGTAGTAATAGATAATTCTAGTAGTACTACTTCTTCAACAGTTGATTTTGCAGTGTATGGAGGATATACTTTTAATACATATGCATCAATAGAACTAAATAGTGGATATGTAACAGTAACTGGACCTTATACTGAAGAATTAGCAAGTATTTCAAATAGACTAGTTGATATAGTAGAAAATGATACAGGATGTGTAACAAGTGAAAGTAGTACTTGTTTGTATGGAGGAGATAGTATTAAAAACTATGTACAATATCCAACAAATGAAGATAAAACAAAAAACATATGGAGAATACTAGGGACATATATAATAGATGGAGAAACAGTAACTAAGATGATAAAAGTAGATACTGTAACTAATTTAGATAATTTTTATAATACACTTACAGATAATAAAAGTATTATCTTAAGTACTAATAAATTTAATTGTTTTAGTAGTACATGTAGTGCAAGTAATTATACAAATATAGGAATACTAACAAATTATGAATATAACCAGATAGGAGGTAATAATTCATACTTAAAAAGTTTAAATCCGTTCTTAGTAAAAACAGAAAATGGATTTAATGAAGTAACAGAAAATGGAATAAATGAAGGAGTAACAAGTTCAAATTTAAAACCAGTAGTATATATACAAACGGAAGTACAAACAAGTGGAAGTGGGTCAATTAGTGATCCATACACATTAACACCTTCAAGTGATATAAATTTAGTTGCATATACATTAAATGGACAAAGTACAACAAAAACATATGCTGAACTTTTAACTACTAATGTAGTTAAAAATGTAACATGTAAAAATGGTACAGTAGCAAAATGGGATAATGCTACAAGTTCAATAAACTTAAGCAGCATTAAAACACCAGACTATTGTACAATTGATTTTACTGATGGTTACACAGTAACTTTAACAGCAACAAATGGAACAGTAAATCCTTCAAATGTATCAGTGGGTTATGGTGGTTCTGCAAAGTTTACAGTAACACCTAACAGTGAATATATATTAGAGCTAGAAACAAATACATGTGGTGGAACATTAAGTGGTAATACTTATACAATAAGTAATATAACAAGTGCAAAAAGTTGTAGTATAACATTTGCTTCAGCTAACCCAACTCTATATAAGAAATTACTTGCAGACAAATCAACAGTATTAACAAGAACAGACTTTAGTAAAGTTTTAACAGATAATAATACAAACACATTATATACTTCTACTGAAGACAGTAAAACAGTATACTATTTTGCAGGGAATGCAACAGATAACTGGGTAAAGTTTGGAAAGAATGCAAGTAATCAAGACTTGTACTGGAGAATAATAAGAACAAATGCAGATGGAAGTATAAGACTTTTATATCACGGTACAAGTACAACAGCAACAAACGCATATATAGGAACATCAAAATTTAATAGTAGTTATGATAATATAGGATATGTAAGTTATATGTATGGAAGTTTAGGAAATATACCAGGCGCAAGAGAAAATACAAATAACAGTACAATAAAAACAATAATAGATAACTGGTATAAAATCAACTTAGAAGCAAAAGGTTATACAAAATACCTAAGTACAACAGCAGTATACTGTAACGATAGAACATATACAGTATCTGGAAGTAATACATTATTTGGTGCATTCACAAGACTAAAAACAAATAAAACACCAAGTTATGACTGTATAGCAACAGAAGACAAATTCACAGTAGATAGTAGTACTGGAAATGGAGAGTTAACATATCCAATAGCATTAATGACAGCAGACGAAGTAAGTTTTGCAGGTGGACTATGGGGAACAAATGCACGAACATGGTATTATTATAATAGTGCAAACGGTAGTTCTACAGGCTCAGATTATTGGTGGCTGTTGTCTCCTGACTATTGGGATGGCGGCAACGCTTTCGTGTTCTACGTGACCGGTTCGTCCTACCCTGGCTACTTGAACGAAGCCAGCGTCTACAACACTCTCGGTGTGCGCCCAGCCATTTCTCTCAAAACTTGTATCAAATATAGTACAGGAAATGGCTCAGCAAGTGACCCATACACAATAAAAGAAACTACAAGTGGATGCTAAATTTCACTAAAAGCCTTGTATTTCATAAAATACCATGGTATAATTAAATTACTTGAAAGGAGTGGCATTATGTAAGCCACTCTTTAATTTATGTAAAGGAGGCATTATGAAAGAAAAATTAATGGATGTTTTATCAAATCCTCTTAATGAAGTAGGTGTTAAAATATATGATATTTCTTTTGAAAAAGAAGATGGAATTGATACTTTATTTATCAAAATAGATAGTGATAAAGTAGTAGACACAGATTTATGTAAACAAGTGTCTGACATAGTTAACCCAATAATTGATGAGTTAGATTTGATAAAGACTGAATATGTTTTAGACATATGTAGTAAAGGAGGTAGTGATGAACAATAAAGAATTTAAAACAGCATTTGACTATTTAGTTAAAGAAAAAGGAATAAGTGAAGATGTAATAAAAGAAGCTATGACTAATGCATTTACTGCTGCATATAAAAAGAATACAGGAGAAGATGCAGATATTAGATGTGAAATAAATACTGAAAATGGAGTAATAAGAGTATTTAGAAGAATGACTGTAGTAGAAGAATTAGAAAATCCTGATGCACAGTTTACATTAGAAGAAGCGAGGGAAGATCATCCAGATGCTAAGTTGGGTGATGTATACGAAACTGAAGTTGAAACAGAAGACTTTGGACGTGTTGCAATAAGCGTTGCTAAACAAGTAGTACTTCAAAAAATAAGAGAAGCAGAAAGAAATCAAGTAATGGAAGAATTTAGAGATAAAGAAAATGAAATTATGATAGGTTTTTTAGCACTAGAAGATGCTAGAAACTATTATGTTGACTTAGGTCCAGCACGTGGTTTACTTCCAAAAAATGAATTAATCCCAGGTGAAACACTAAAAATGGGAGATTCTGTAAAAGTATATATTACAAAAATTGAAGAAACTCCAAAAGGACCAAGTATTAAATTAAGTAGAAAACATTATGGTTTTGTAAAAAGATTATTTGAAAGTGAAGTTCCAGAATTCTCTGATGGCACTTTGCTTATGCATGGTGTTGCCCGCGAAGCAGGTGTAAGAAGTAAAGTTGCAGTTTCAAGTACAAATCCAAATGTTGATGCTGTAGGAAGTTGTATAGGAGAAAAAGGTAGACGCATCGCAAACATCATTGAAGCACTTAATGGAGAAAAAATAGACATTGTTTTATATAGTGATAACAAAGAAGAATTTATCGCTAATGCATTAAGTCCTGCCAAAAATGTAAATGTAAGTATAGTAGATGAGAAAAACAAAGAAGCACTTGCTATAACAGATAAAGAAAACCTAAGTTTAGCAATAGGTAAAAAAGGTATTAATATAAAATTGGCTAGTAAATTAACAAAATATACTATTAAAGTTAAAACTCTAGAAGACATAAATAAACAAATAAATGAGTAATTATGAAAAATAAAAAAATACCAATGCGTTCTTGTGTAGTAACTAAAGAAAAACTACCAAAACAAGAGCTACTTAGAGTTGTAAGAACTCCAGAAGGAACTATAATAGTAGATGATACATTAAAAGCCAATGGAAGAGGTTGCTATCTAAAAAAAGACTTAGAAGTTATAAAAAAAGCAGAAACTTCTAAAGTATTAGATAGACACTTAGAAACAAAAATACCTTTAGAAATATATGATATATTAAAAGAAAAAATTTAACCAAAGAAAGGGTGTGAATTTATGACAGTAGAAGAATACTCACTTGATACAAATAGAAGTATAGAAGAAATACTAAAAAAATGTAAAGAACTAGGAATAAACGCTAGTAATAAAGATGATTTTTTAGAAGATGATGATATAATTTATTTAGATAATGAACTAGTTAATAATGAAGAAAACTTATTAAGTGAAGAATTAGAAAGCAAATATGACTTTGAAGATCGTGCTGAAAGTCTATTAGAAGATAGTTTATTAAATAAAGAAGTTACTTCTAAAAAGATAAAACTTAAAAAGAAAGATAGTTCTAAAGATAATGAGAACTTTAAAAAAGAAAAGAAGAGTATTTATAAAAACAAAACTAAATTACAAGGAAACACTAATGAAACAAATAATGTTGTTTTATATAAAGATAAAATGACTGTAAAAGATTTAGCACTTGCATTAAATGTAAGTGATACTGACTTAATAAAGAAAATGTTCAATATGGGACTTATGATCAATATTAATTCAAGTATTAGTTTTGAGGATGCAGAAGTAATATGTATGGAATACAAAAAAGAACTAAAAAAAGAGTCTAGTGTTGACATAAGTAATTTTGAAGAATATGAAATTATTGATAAAGAAAGTGATTTAGTACCACGTGCACCTGTTGTAACAATAATGGGTCATGTAGATCATGGTAAAACCTCACTATTAGACTATATCAGAAACGCTCATGTAGCAAGTGGTGAAGCAGGTGGTATTACTCAAGCAATTGGTGCATATCAAGTTGAAATAAACGGAAACAAAATAACATTTATAGATACTCCAGGACATGCTGCATTCACTGAAATGCGTGCAAGAGGTGCTAAAATAACTGATATAGTTGTAATAATAGTTGCTGCAGATGATGGAGTTATGCCTCAAACTAAAGAAGCAATTGACCATGCTAAAAGTGCGAATGTTCCAATTATTGTTGCAATAAATAAAATAGATAAAACAACTGCTAATGTTGATAAAATAATGAGTGAAATGAGTGAATATGGTTTAACTCCAGAAGAATGGGGAGGAGACACAATATTCGTTAAATTAAGTGCTCGTACTGGAGAAAATGTTGATTTACTTTTAGAAAGTATCTTAGCGCTTGCTGAAATGGAAGACTTAAAGGCTAATCCAAAAAGATATGCATCAGGCACAGTAATTGAAAGCAAGTTAGATAAAAATAAAGGTGTAATAGCATCTCTATTAATAAATAATGGTACACTTCGTTTAGGTGACCCTGTAGTAGTAGGAAGTTCTTTTGGTAAAGTAAGAACATTAAAAGACTCTAATGGAAATGATTTAATAAGTGCTCTACCTAGTACACCAGTTGAAATAACAGGATTAAATGTGGTACCAGTTGCCGGAGATAAGTTTATGGCATTTGAAACAGAAAAAGAAGCAAGAAGTATTGCTGAAAAAAGAGCAAATGCTGAAAAAGAAAAGAAATATACTAAAAAAGCAGTTAGTTTAGATGACTTATTTGAAAGAATAGAAAGTGGTCATAAAGAAATAAATGTAGTACTTAAAACTGATGTTAAAGGTAGTGAAGAGGCTGTTAAAAATGCTCTAGAAAAAATAAATGTTGAAGGAGTAAAAGTAACAGTAATAAGAAGTGGTGTAGGAACAATTACTGAAAGTGATGTAGTCCTTGCAAGTGCATCTAATGCTATAATAATTGGTTTTAATGTAGTACCAAGTGCTAAAACTAAAGAAGCTGCTAAAAACTATGAAGTAGATATAAGACTATATAACATAATATATAAATTAGTTGAAGAAATAGAAAGTGCTATGAAAGGTATGTTAGATCCTACTTATGAAGAAGTAACTACTGGAGAAGCAGAAATAAGACAAATATTTAAATTTTCTAAAGTAGGTAATATTGCAGGAGTTCATGTAACTAGTGGAGTTATTAAAAATAATAGTGAATGTAAACTAATTCGTGATGGTGTAATAATTACTACTTCTAAAATAGGTAGTTTACAAAGAGAAAAAGACCAAGTAAAAGAAGTTAAGTCAGGTTATGACTGTGGTATAACTATAGAAAACTATTCTGATATAAAAGTAGGAGATACAATAATTGCTTTTGAAATGAAGGAGATTAAGAAATAATGAGATTAAAAGGAGAAAGAGTAGCCTCTCTTATGGTAAAAGAAATAAGTAAGATTCTTTTAACAGAAGTAAAAGATGAAGACTTAAAGAATGTTACAATAACTTATGCTACTGTTACTAATGACTTATCAAGTGCTAAAGTATACTTTACAACTCTTGATGATGAAAAACGTGATAAAGTAATAAAAGATATGAAAAATGCTAGTTCTTACTTTAGAACAGAGTTAGCAAGTAGATTAAACTTAAGACATATGCCTGAAATAAATTTCATTTATGATACATCTATAGAATATGGAAGAAAAATAGAAAAAATAATAGAAGAGATTAATAGTGAAAATTAATCTCTTTTTATATATAATAGGGACTAACAAAGCCTGTTAAAATATTTTTTAAGTGGTATTATATATTCAGACAGAGGTAATATGATGATAAATTTCATAGTAGTAGAGGATAATCCATTACATTTAGAAAAAACTAAAGAAATTATAATGAGTTATATGATGAAAAATGATTACCCTTTTGATATAAAAACGTTTAGTAAATTCTCTAAAGAATTAATAAATACTATTAAAGTAGGAGAACATAATACATTTATATATATTTTAGATTTTGAACTACCTAATACTAATGCTATAGACATATCTAGAACTATAAGAAATTATGACTGGAAAAGTCCTATAATAGTTTTTAGTGTAAATGGTGGTATGGCTTTAGAGACATTTAAACAAAGACTTCAAATATTAGACTTTGTAAATAAACAATATGAAACAGAAAAGAATTTACATGAATTATTTGATATTTGTTTCAAACAATTAAAACTAAGAAGTCATTTTAAATTAACTATTAAGAAAAAAACATATATAGTAGATTTAGAAAATATATTATATTTATATAGGGATAACTATAAAAGAAAAACAGTATTAGTAACAGATTTTGGTGAACATATGATAAATGATACTTTAGAAAATATTAAAAGCAAATTAAATAATAAATTTATTTATAGTCATAAGTCCTATATAATAAACACTAAAAGAGTTTCAGTACTAGACTGGAAAAATAATGATGTAATATTTGATAATGGTGTAAGAGCTAATATATTGTCTAAATCTAGAAGAAAAGAATTAGATAGTATATGTTTACAAAGTGATTAAAAGTACTTGAAAAGAGTACTTTTTTTTGGTATACTTGTATTAGTTTAAGAGTAGAAGGAGAATGTATAATATGACTAATAAAATTAATAATATAATAAGTTATATATCTTCACCTATAGTACAAAATAAAGTACTAAACGGGGGGGGGGTTATTATTTCTTCTAACTAACTTAAATAATAAAACTAATAAAATTACATGGATAGAATAAGTCTATCCATTTTTGCGTTGGAGGAAATAATGAATAAACAAGAACTAAATAAACTAATAGGTAAAAATGTAAAGAAGTATAGATTACTTTATAATACTAAAAATAAAAATAAATTAACTCAAGCTAAACTAAGTGAAATGTTAGGTGTACATATGAGTTTAATTGCTGCTTTAGAAAGTAGTAATAGTACTCAAGGTTTATCAATTTATAACTTATATCAAATAAGTAAAATATTAAATGTAAGAATAGATAAATTTTTTGAAGGAGATGTTTAAATTGATAAAAAGATTAAAAACAAAGTATGGAGTATTTTTAAGTATATTAGTACTATTTAGTATAGTAGTAACCCTTTCTTATAGTGCTTTTATATTTAGTACTGGTAAAT
>ERZ1023963.250-NODE-250-length-13558-cov-17.729319_pt1 | contig 13558 bp, 14 predicted proteins | sample MGYA00380427_ERZ1023963 | MGnify/ENA primary metagenome ERZ1023963 (study PRJEB33179, sample SAMN07449061) | human gut metagenome | biome: Human-gut; feature: Human associated habitat; material: Faeces | host: Homo sapiens | place: India:Kasaragod | collected... | reverse complement strand
TTTATTATATGCTTCTATTTCTGTAATATAATTTATAATTTTAAATTTATATTTTTTATTTTTAGTACTCATTATACTTTTTAATAAATAATTAGTGAAATGAGGATTTCTAATAAGTAAAGGACCGAATATATATGTTCCAAAGAAGTTTCTGTACCAGTAACCTTCCTTATTAGAATTAATATAACAACCAGTACCTTCAATTACTTTAAATAGTGGTCTATCATCATCTATCATTATTCCACATCTATTTTGAAAACCTATTATTTTTTCTTTAATTCCAGTCATAGACATAACTACACTTCCAACAATTCTATAATTTTCATGAAGTACACGATAAGGAAATATATTTAAAGCAGGGTATTTAACCTCGTTTATATTTATATATTCTCCAAAAAATTCTATTGCATTTCCTGTTACTAAGAAATGTTTATTAGTCATTATAGCTTTTCTTATTTCATTTTGATAGTTCATAATATCTTTTAATACTAATAATTCACTTTTTTCAGTACCTGATCCTATATAATAAATATCATACTTTTCAAAATCTATTTTATCTCCAATGGTTAAATTATGTACTTCTGTTTGTATTCCTTGATATTCTGCAAACTTAACTAAGGCTCTAATGTTAGCATTTTCTCCATATAAATTCATTATATCATAATATAAGTTAGCTATTTTTAATTTAGTCATTAGTTATACCTTCTTTCTTTAATAAACTTTTTAATTCTATTTCTTTATCAAAACAAGTACAACTATAAATAGAACCTTTAGTTTTATTTTTTAATACAGAAATTAATTCATTATTTAAATCTTCTATAAGTATTATTTTACTTTTAGATATACCTGCATATATCATTCTTGTTAACATATCATATTTAAATCTTCCTACTAATACAATTTTATCTACTAATTTATTATTTAGTTCTTCAAAATCTATATCCCATATCCAACTTAAATCATTTTCACTATATCTTCTACTTGAATTATCAAAACCTAGTATAATAGTTTTCTTTCCTTTAGTATTTACTATATAGTCTAAACTTTGTTTATAACTTAGGTTGTTTTCATTTTTACTAGCTAGCATTTGCCATTTTCTATTATAGAAATTATATACATTTAATCTTTTTGGAATAAAATTTTCATCATTTGTTACTTTAGTTATTTCTTCAGTAGTTAAACCAAGTACGTTACATAGAGCAAATGAAGCAGTTACAAAGTATACTGAATATAAGAAGTTACTAGGTAAGTGAACTTTTTCTTTATTTATGTAAATGAAACCTTTATTAATATTTATATTGTGTGCTAAGTAGTCTACATTTCCTCTTTCAAAATCTTTATTAGGACATTTATATATTCCAATATGTCCATATTGATAAAATTTATACTTTAGTTTATTACCACATAAAGGACAATAAGCAGCATCTATATTGTTTAATTTAGTTTTAATAGCATAGTCGTTTTTATCTAGCCCATATGTTGTTACTTTTCCTTTATGGTTTAATGCAAGTGCTTTTATAAGTGGATCATCAGCATTAATTATTAAATGCGTATTACTTTTTATACTTTTTCTTAATACTTCTTGAATAAATTCAGGATGTGCGTTTCTTGGTGGTTGGTCTCTTGTTATGTTAGTTAATATTAAATGTGTTAAATCAAAATACTTTAATACATCTTTCATATATCTTTCATCTAATTCCATTAATAAAATATCTGCATCAAGTACACCTTTTTTAGTATTATTTAGTATTAAAGAAGCAATACCATTTAAAACATTACTTCCATTTTTATTATAAACTACTTTATAATTATTTTCTTTTAAAATACGCGCAACTAATTCTGTTGTAGAACCTTTTCCACTAGAACCAGTAACACCTATAATATATTTTGGGTATTTAACTTTTTTTAAAATATCTTTATCTATTTTAAATGCATAAGACCCACCTATAACACTTCCTTCGTGACCAAATAATTTACTTATTTTACTTACTACTTTACAAACTAATACTCCTAAATTAAACATATAACCATCTCCTAGGTATTATTATATAACAAAATTAATAATATTAAAATATTTAGTAGCAAAAATGTGTAAAGTAAAAATATTAACTAACTTTGTCGAATATAAGGTAAAAATATTAATAAGTGTTATACTTTATGTGGAGATGGTGATATGTTTATGGTTTATCATGATAATACAATGTATGTAGATTTAGTAGGAGATGTAGATATAGATCAAGTTATATCCGAATTAAATAAGGTTAATAATAATTATAAGTTAAAAAATATTGTAGTTGATACAAGTGAAGCTTTTGATATAAGTTATTACAAGAAAAATAAGTTAAAAAACTTAGCAAATGTAAGAATAAATAATTGACACTTTTAAAAATTATTTATATAATTATTATAGTATAGTAGGTGTAAGATGTTATGAAAATAATTAATAAGTTAAAAACAAAAAGTGGAATGTTTTTTGGAATTATAGTTATGTTTAGTTTAGTGGTAGGTCTTTCTTATGGAACATTTATATTTAGTACAGGTAACTATAGAAGTACTTCTATGCTTATAAGTAATTTGTTATATGGAATAGATATAACTACTACTGGAGGAAATGAAACAATAAATACAAAAACAGTTACTTTACCTTCTGGTAAAACAAGTACAATACTTTTAAAAATTACTAGTTTAAATGATGTAGAAAGTAAGTATGGTGTATCATACAAAATAAACAGTGGTACTGGTAGTGTAAAATATTCAAGTAATACAGGATGGTTACCAACTGGTAAGATAAACAAAAATGGTACAGGAACATATGAAAAAGTAGTAAAAATAGTAATAGAAGCAACAAGTGATATAAGTGTAGACTTTAATGTAGATGGAGGTTATACTTATAATGACTTAAAAGAAACTAAAGAAGGTTATACAAGAGTAACAGAAATGTATGAAGGAATAACAGATTACACTGAAAGTTTAAAAACAATAATAGAAAATGAAACAAGTAATAATATCTATGGAGGAGAAGCAATAAATAACTATTTACAATATCCAGAAGATACAGATACAACAAAAAACATTTGGAGAGTAATAGGTTATTATGAGTCAGTAGATGGAATAAAAATAATTGCTAACCCAGTTAAAGAAACAAGTACAACTAATATAAGTACAGAACTAACAACATTTTATAACACATTAACTAAGAAAAGTGATTATGTATTAGAAACAAATAAATTTAGTTGTACAGGATTAAACTGTACAACAAGTACTTATTCAAATATTGGATTATTAAATACAAGTGAATACTCATACATTGGAGGAATAAACTCATACTTAAATGAAAATAATTACTATGTAATGGATGGTACAACTATTAAAAACATAACAAGTGGAAATATTACAGAAGCAAGTACTACAAGTAACTTAAGACCAGTAATATATTTACAAAGTGATGTAAAAGTAAAAGGGTCTGGTACAATAACAAATCCATATAAACTAGTTGAAAATAAAGATCTAACAATAACTAAAGCAACATTAAATGGTACGACTTTAGAATCATTTCCAACTATTAATGATCCGTATCTTCCAAATACAGTAACATGTACAAATGGGAGCGTAGGATACTGGGATACAGAACGTGGAAGTATTAGATTAACAACAGTAAACTTGCCAACTGAATGTACAGTAGACTTTAAAGATGGATATACTGTTACGTTAGAAGCAATAAACGGAACAGTAACTGCGCCAGTTAGTAAAACTGTTGGAAGAAGTGGAGTAACATCATTCACAGTAACTCCAAATACAAATTATGAAGCTACCATTGAAAGTAGTACTTGTACAAATGGAACTTTAAATGGAAATACTTATACAATAACAGGTATAAAATCTAATGTAACTTGTTCAATAACATTTAAACATGTCGAATATAAATGGGAAAAATATAAGTATGTTACTACAACAACACCAGCAAAAGCAACTACAGTGACAACTTCATTATCCGAAGGAGTAACAATATTGGATGAAGAATATAGTTCAGTCAATAGTGTTGAAGGATTTGTAGCATTTGATAGTTTTACTGCTGAAACAGATGGTTATTTCACTATACCAGATGATTATGTAGAATTTTCTCTTCGTACTTATTATGAACCTACTGAAACTTTGACTAAAAAGTATTTTGCAATTAGTAATAAAGTTAGTGGGATATCTGAAATTTATTCAGGAAGTACATTGGATGTAGTTAAGTATGAAGATTGTTGTAGGGCCTGTAATTGTAATCATAAATCAAGAATCTATTTAAAAGGAAATCCAAAAAAATATACAATTAACGTAACTCCTGAAAAAACAACTACAAGTAAAAAACTAGATGGATATGTATATTCATATGATATAAATGCGTATCCGAATGGTGGAGATAAAGATGGATTCTACTATAAAAGAATAAATTAATTAAAATAGTAACATGTTCGCTTGTCATGTTACTTTTTTTGTTATAAAATAATATCTAGGGTGAAGAATATGTTAGAATTTATAGAAGGTAAAATAAGTGATATAACTCCAAGTTACATAGTTATATCTACTAATGGTATTGGTTTTCAAGTATATACACCAAACCCTTATTCATTTAAAGAGAGTGAGTTAACTAAAGTATATTTATATAATCATATAAGAGAAGAAGAATACACTTTATATGGTTTTAAAAGTAAAGAAGAAAGAGAATTATTTTTAAAATTAATTAATGTAAAAGGTCTAGGCCCTAAAACTGGAATAGGTATACTAGCCGGAAGTACTCCAAATGGGATAATTGATGCTATAGAAAGAGAAAATATATTATATATTAAAAAGTTTCCTAAAGTAGGAGAAAAACTTGCTAGACAAATTATTTTAGATTTAAAAGGAAAACTAGTAAGTACAAATAACAAGAGTAATGTTAATGAAGAACTTATAGAAGCACTTTTAGCACTTGGTTATAAAAGACAGGATGTAAGTAAAATTTCTAAAGAAATAGATAGTACATTACCTATAGAAACACAACTAAAAGAAGCATTAAAACTTTTATTTAGATAATTATTAGTAGTAAAGGAGTGAATTTATGGAAGATATAATAAAAAGTGAATATCAAGAAGGAGATAGTTTTGAAAAAACAATAAGGCCTCAAAATTTTGATGAGTATATAGGACAGAGTGATGTTAAAGAAAACATAAAAGTTTTTGTAAGTGCTGCTAAAATGAGAAACACTAGTCTAGACCATGTTTTACTATATGGTCCTCCAGGACTTGGGAAAACAACACTTTCTCACATAATTGCAAATGAACTTGGTGTAAACATTAAAACAGCATCAGGCCCAACAATTGAAAAAAGTGGTGACTTAGCTGCAATTCTAAGCACACTTGAACCTTATGATGTTTTATTTATAGATGAAATACATAGAATTCCAAGATACATTGAAGAAATATTATATTCTGCAATGGAAGACTTTAAACTAGATATAGTAATAGGAAGTGAAGGACAAAGTAGAAGTATTAATATTGATTTACCACCATTCACTTTAGTGGGTGCAACAACTCGTGCTGGAGACTTATCTAGTCCATTAAGAGATAGATTTGGTATAACATGTAAACTAAATTATTACACAACTGAAGAATTGGCAACCATTGTTAAAAGAAGCGCTAAAGTACTTGACTTAAACATAGATGATGATGCAGCAATAACTATTGCAAGACGTAGTAGAAAAACTCCAAGAATTGCTAATAGACTATTAAAAAGAGTAAGTGATTTTGCTTTAGTGAGTGGTAAAAGTGTAATAGATAAAGAAATAACTAACGAAAGTTTAGATAGACTGCACGTTGACGAATATGGTCTTGATAGTGTAGATATAGAATATCTAGAAAGTTTAATAAATAAATTTAATGGTGGACCTGTAGGAATTGAAAGCATTGCTGCTTCCATCGGTGAAGAACAAACAACAATTGAAGATGTAATCGAACCTTTTCTTTTACAAGAAGGTTTTATAAAAAGAACTATAAGAGGTAGACAAGTAACTGATAAAACCTATGACTACCTAGGCATAGAACACTAAATAATAATTAGTGTTTTTTATACTTGACACTATCACTCTATAGTGATAAAATATTATTAGTAAGAAAGGAGGTATGATGCCGATATTATCGAAATTTTATGGTATTACCATCTTGATGCATTTTCAAGAAAGCGAGCATAATCCACCACATTTTCATGCAGTGTATAATGATTATGATGCGATTATAAGTATAAGTGATGGAAAAATACTCGATGGTTATATGCCTAATAAAGCTTATTATTTGATAAAAGAATGGTTAAATGAACATAGTTGTGAACTTTTGGACATGTGGAATAGTCAAGTATTCGAAAAAATTAGTCCACTAGATTAAGTGAGGTGTTGTTAATATGTTTTATAAAGTTAAGAAAGTTGAACCTTTAGAGAATTATGAATTATTAGTTAATTTTGTAATTGGAGTAACCAAAAAATATAAAGTAAAACCATTAATCAAAAAATATGATATGTTTAAAAAATTAGAAGATATATCTTTATTTAATAAAGCTTATACTGATAAAAGTGGTTATGCAGTAATGTGGCCAGAAGATATAGACATATCTTGTAATGAATTATGGAATAATGGAGAGTTAGTTAATACTCCATTTGATAACCTAATATCGTTTAAAGATGCAACTGATTTATGGGGTTTAAATGAAAGTACACTAAGAAAAAACATTAGTTACGGAAGACTAAAAGAAGGAACTGATGTGATGAAATTTGGAAAACAATGGATAATAACTAAAGAAGCAATGATAAGGCTTTATGGAGAAGTAAAAACTGAGTTACCTAAATAACTCAGTTTTAAATTTGTTTATATTTTCAGTCATAATACTTAAATAATTATTACCATTATTTTTATCTTCATCAGTAATTGTATACATTGAATCAATTTCTATCTTTTCTAAATTATAATTTTTAATAAATGTTTCTATTTCTTCACTAAGAGTATTTCCTCTAAGAACATAAGCATATTTAATTTCTCCAGAATTAATTAATTTTTTAGCATCATTAATTGATTTAGTATCTCCTTCTTTTATAGAAATAACATTAATATTATATTTACTCAAAAAATTAAAACTATCATTTGTTACTAAAATATTCTTTTTACTAGCATTTTTTCCCATCATAGTTAAATCTACATCTATTTCTCTAATCTTTATCTTTAACTCATCATATAATTTATCAATTTTTTCTTCATCATACACATTATTTGCATAATCAATAAGAGTAGACTTAATATTTCTAGCTATCATTAAATAGTTAGATGGATCAAGCCATAACTCACAAACCTCACTTGAATAACTTAGACCTTTAGTACCATCAATAATACTTATGTTTTGATTAGTATTTAAAAATTCTGCAGCAAGTTTAACTTCATCAGTAACTCCAGCATACACAAACATATCTGAAGAAGCATAAATACTTTTTTGTTTATCAGTAAGAGTATATTTTGATGTATCTATTCCATTTGGATAAATACTTTTAACTGTAGCAAAATCTTTATACATATAATTAGTAGCAAACTCAAGTGGATAATAAGTAGTATATGCAATTTTATCTAACTTTTCCTCCTCTAAACATCCTGTTAACAAAAACAAACTCATTAATAAAACTATTACTTTTTTCATAAATCCTCCTTTGTAGGCACCATATCAATAGTAATTTCTTTTCTATTATGACACCTCATTATTCTTTTAATTCCAAGAGACACGCCTTTAACAACACCAAATCTCTCTATGCTAACTTTCATATACTCACTACATGTAGGAATAAATAAACAACTAGCATGAGTGTTAAGTGGCATTCTTTGATATACATTAATTAACAAAATTAATACTTTTTTCATATCTCATCACTTCAATTATACTAAAAAAATAAACAAAAATAAATAAAAGATAGCAAATTTAATGTAAAATTGATATAATAAGATTATGGTTATTAGTTAGGAGAAGGTAAAATATGGAAACATTAAAAAAATTTGGTATAAATTTGGATAATAGTCACTTACTAGGAATAGCACTTACTCATACTAGTTATGCAAATGAACATAATTGTATTTCATATGAAAGACTAGAATTTTTAGGAGATGCTGTTTTAGAATTAGTTTCAAGTGATTACATATATAAAAGTAAAAGATTATCTGAAGGAGAAATGAGTAAAAAAAGAAGCTTATATGTATGTGAAAATGCTTTATATGAATATGCTAAAGAATTAAATCTTGCTGACTATATTAAAGTAGGTAACAGTGTTAAATATCCAAACAAAACTGTAGTAGCAGATGTATTTGAAGCAGTAATTGGTGTTATCTATCTAGAACTAGGTCTAGATGTAGTAACTAAGTTTTTTGATGATTTAATAGTACCATACATAGAAAGCAATGTAGACTTTTTAAATGACTATAAAAGTACACTTCAAGAACTAGTACAAACTAACAAAAAAAGTGTAAGTTATGTTCTTGTACATGAAGGAGGACCTTCTCACAAAAAATACTTTGTAGTAAATGCTGTAATTGACGGAATAGTATATGGTACTGGAAAAGGTGGAAGTAAAAAAGATGCAGAACAACATGCAGCAAAAGAAGCAATTGATAAATGTGTAGGTGATTAATAGTGTATATAAAAGAAATAAAAATTAATGGATTTAAAAGTTTTGCAAGTGGAGTAAACTTAGAACTAAATAGAAACTTTACAGGAATAGTTGGGCCTAATGGAAGTGGTAAAAGTAATATAGTAGATGCTTTAAAATGGGTTATGGGTGAACAATCAGTAAAAACACTGCGTGGAACTAACGGGATGACTGATGTAATATTTAATGGTTCTGCTTCACGTGAACCAGCAAGAAGTGCTAAAGTAGAAATAGTATTAGATAACTCTGACAAATCATTGCCTTTAGACTATACAGAAATAGAAATAAAAAGAATAGTTTATAGAACTGGAGAAAATGAGTACTACTTAAATAAAGAAAAAGTTCGTTTAAAAGATATAACTGATTTATTTATGGATTCATTTAGTTCTAAAGAAAGTCTAAGTATTATTCCTCAAGGTAAAATAAGTGAAATACTAGGAGGAAATGCTCTTGAAAAAAGACTTATCATAGAAGAAGCAGCAGGTGTAGTAAAATACAAAAAAAGAAAAGAAGAAACTCTAAGAAAACTAGCAAAAACTAACGAAAACATTGAAAGAGTTAATATGATACTAAGTGAGTTGTCAGTCCAAGTTGAACCTTTAAAACTTCAGAGTGAAAAAGCACTTATTTATAAAAACAATAAAGAAAGACTAAGTAATATTGAAGTATCAGTTTTAGCAAGTGACATTGCTAAATATAATGAAGAATACTTAACTGCTAAAGAAGAAAAAGAAAATTTAGAACTAAAGTTATCAAAAAACCTAAATGAAGAGTCAGCATTCAAGTTAGAAATAGAAAAATTAAAAATAAAAAGAACTACCTTAGATAACGAAATATCTTATATGCAAAAATCTCTTCTTAACAAAAGTACATTATTAAATGATTTAAATTCTAAAAAAGAATTACTAAAAGAAAGAAATAAATATGATAAGGAAAGTAGTGAAGTAAAAAAAGAACTAACTATTCTTGAAGAACAAAAGTTAAGTATAACTTCTTCATTATCTAAAACTAATTTAGAATTAGAAGAAATAAAAAGAGTATTAACCAATAATACAAATAAACTTAATGACTTAAATAAAGACTATAAAATAACAGAAAATAACATAAATAAATTAAATACTGAACTAAATATGCTTATTAAAAGAAAGTTTGAATTAAATAACAAAAAAGACATACTAAAATATAACATAGAAAATATGTCTAAAGTACCATTTGGTGTAAAAAGTGTGCTTAATAACCCTAGCCTAAAAGGTATAGAAGGTACAATTGGTTCATTAATTAATACAGAACTATCTTATTCTGAAGCAATAAATACAGCTCTTCAAGCAAGTGCAAATAACATAGTTACAACTAATGATACATTTGCAAAAGAAGCAATTGACTACCTAAAAAGAACTAATAAAGGAAGAGTAACATTCTTTCCAATGAACTTAATAAAACCAAAAAGTATTGACTCTGAAACAATGAACACTATTACTCACTTAGAAGGTTATATAGGTGTAGCAGTTAACTTAGTTAACTATGATGAAATTTATAAAAACATTATAACGAATCAACTAGGTAACGTAATAGTAGCAAAAGATATCAACTCTGCACTTAACATAAGTAAAAAAATAAATTCAAGATATAGAATAGTATCACTAGATGGAGAAGTAGTACATGTAGGAGGTTCTTTAACAGGTGGTTCAAAACAAAATAATAACAACCCATTTGATAAAACAGAACTAGATACTATTACAAAACAAATTAACTCTTTAACTAGTGAAATAGAACTTAAAGAGAATGAATTAAGTAGCCTAACTAATGAGTTAGAAGAATTAAAAAGTATGACATACAAAACTAATATGGATGTACTATCTAGTTCTGAAAAAGAAACAAGAACTATTTCTACTTTAGAAGAATTAAAAACAAACCTAAATAACATTAATCTAGAAATAAATAGTTTAAATAGTAATGGAGAAAACATTAATACTGAATTAGATAACATATTAAAAGAATATTATAAAATTGAAGAAGAAAAATCATCTTTAGAACAAACTATATCTAATAAAGAAAATATTAGAAAAGAACTAATTGATGACTTAGAACTTAAAGAAAGTACTTCTAGAAAATATGAAACTCTTAATAAAGAAAATAATGATAAATTAAATAGTTTAAGTGTTTTAGAAGCAAAATTATCAGTTAACTTAGATAACTTACTCAATAGATTAAATGAAGAATATAGTATGACTTATGAAAAAGCAAGAAATGATTTTGAACTTGATATTGATATAGAAGATGCTAGAAATGAAATAAATGAAATCAAAAGAGTATTAAAGTCTCTTGGTGAAGTTAACTTATCTAGTATAGAAGAATACGAGCGTATTAGTAAAAGATATAATTTCTTACTAAATCAAAAAGAAGATTTAGTTACTAGTGAACATAACTTATTAGAAATAATAAATAATATGGATGATATAATGATAGATAAATTTGCAACTACATTTAAGAAAGTTAATAATGAATTTAAAAAAGTATTTAAAGATTTATTTAATGGGGGAAGTGCTGAACTTATACTAACTGACCCAACTAATATGTTAGAAACTGGTATAGAAATTAATGCTAATCCACCAGGGAAAAAACCAGGTTCTCTAAGTTTACTAAGTGGTGGAGAAAAAACTCTTACTGCAATAAGTTTATTATTTGCTGTAATGAACCTTAAAAACGTTCCATTTGTAATATTAGACGAAGTAGAAAGTGCATTAGATGAAGTAAATGTTGAAAAGTTTGGTGAATACATTAAATGTTATAAAGGTAAAACTCAGTTACTAGTAATAACCCATAAAAAGAAAACAATGGAGTTCTTAGACTTACTTTATGGTATAACAATGCAAGAAAGTGGAGTAAGTAAACTAGTTAGTGTTAAATTAGAAGATATTAAAGAATAACCTAGGAAGTGTATTATGCTAGAATATGAAGAAAATTTATATAAAGATGGAATTACTTCAATTGCTGGAGTAGATGAAGTAGGTCGTGGTCCTTTAATTGGCCCAGTAGTCGCATGTGCTTGCATTCTTCCTATCAATTTTTATCATAAAGATATTAAAGATAGTAAAAAATTATCTGAAAAGAAAAGAGAAGAAATGTATAAGTTAATAAAAGAAAATGCCCTTAGTATAGGAATAGGTATAGTTAACGAAAAAGTAATAGATGAAGTAAATATTTATGAAGCAACTAAAATTGCTATGAAAGATGCAATAAATAATTTGAGTATTAAGCCTGAACATGTACTCATTGATGCGATGAAATTAGATATATCTATTCCTTCTACTTCTATAATTAAGGGAGATGCACTTAGTGAATCAATTGCTGCAGCAAGTATAGTTGCAAAAGTAACAAGAGACCACATGCTAGAAGAGATGGATAAAGAGTTTCCAATGTATGATTTATCACATAATAAAGGTTATGGAACTAAAAAACACTTAGAAGCCCTAAAAAAGTATGGACCATGTAAGTATCACAGAAAAACATATGGACCTGTTAAAAACATAGTAAATGAAATATCTGTGAAATAATTGTAAAATATTATAAAATATAGTAAAATGTTAATGGAGGAATAAATATGAAAGATTTTTTTAATAATTACAAAAAAGAATTAAAAGGTACAGTAGTAGGTATTTTAATAGGAATACTTGTAATGTTAATATTTTGGCCAGAAAGAATAGCTGAATTAAAAGACAAAGAACAAGTTGCTATTACAGTTGATGGTAAAAATATTACTGCAGATAGTATTTATAATGGAATGAAAAACAAATATAGTGCTAATGAAATAGTTGAACAAGTAGACAGAATTATACTTGATAAAAAGTATACTATTACAGATGATGATTTAGAAGAAATTAAGAAAAATGCAGAGAATTATTATTCAACATATCAAAGTTATTATAATATAACTAAAGAAGAATTTTTAAAACAAAATAACTTTGATAGTGAAGATGATTTCTTAAAGTATTTAGAACTAGACTATAAAAGAAATAAATTAGTTAATGAATATATGGAAACATCTGTTACTGATAAAGAAATAGAAGAGTATTATAACGATAACTACTTTACACCATTTAAAGTAGAACACATCTTAGTAAAAACTAAAGATAATGATAATGCTAAAACAGATGCTGAAGAAATACTAAAATATCTAAAGAAAAATAGTTGGGAAGATACTAAAACTAAATATAAAGATAAAATAACTACAGAAAGTTTTGATGTGAAATTTGATTCAAGTTTAGAAGAAAACTTTGTAAAGGCTGCTAAAAAATTAAAAGATGGAAAATATACTACAAGTTTAGTAGAAACTAGTTATGGTTACCATATTATTTACAGAGTAGAAACAAATAAAAAAGAAGAACTTAGTAGTGTTAAAGATAGAATAGTTGCTTCAATTGTTGCAAATAAAAAAGAAGACGATACTAATTACTATCAAAAAACATTAATTATAATGAGAAAAGAAGCAGGTATGGAAATTAAAGATACTGAACTTAAAAAAGTATATAACAATTTTGTAGATAGTATTATGAAGAAAACGACTACTTCTAACAAAAAATAAAAAGGAGCATTCAGTTACTAAATATCTACCTACTTAATAGTTTGCAGACATTTGTATCATTACTATTTCAGTAATGAACAGATGTCTATTTTAATATAAAAACATTCTTAAAATACTTGTAAAATTATTTAATATTTGATACAATTAATTTAGTTTAAGAGTAAAAGGAGGATATATAATATGACTAATACAATTAATAATATAAAAAGTTATGTTTCTTTCATTTTAGTAAAAAATAAAGTACTAAATGGGGGGGGTTATTATTTCTTCTAACTAACTTAAAT